>ERZ808029.130-NODE-130-length-73908-cov-32.264713_pt1 | contig 73908 bp, 62 predicted proteins | sample MGYA00380185_ERZ808029 | MGnify/ENA primary metagenome ERZ808029 (study PRJEB31490, sample SAMN06133404) | mouse gut metagenome | isolation source: M2_3 | host: mice | place: China: Chengdu | collected 2015-05 ... | reverse complement strand
GCGAGTGCGCATATTATTTTTTGTCTTATAGGAAAGACACTTTCACGCTTTAGCGTGGCAAGGTCTTTCCTATAAGACAAAAAATAGATGATATTCCCATAAAGAAATATCATCTATTTTTATTATGCTTACATCTTATCTTCGAATCTCTCTTTTTCTCTTGGCTGCATATGTACTGCTTCCAAGTACAAGCATACTTCCTGCCAACATCAGCCAAATTACAAGAGCATCATTATCACCAGTCTTCGGTGTACCGTTTGTCTTATTGCCTTGTGGCTTTGATGTATTCCCAGGTTTTGTAGTTGTACCAGGTTTCTCAGGCACTGCCGGTTCTTTTATCTTCGCAATAGCTTCTTTTTCAACCTCTCCACAAGTTTCACAAGCTCTCTGACGTTCACCTTCCTGTGTCTTCGTTGCCTCTTTGGTCACTTTCCAATCGCCATATGCATGTGCAGCTTTCGGAATCTTCTCCGTTCTTTCTTCATCACATCTTGCACATGTGATAATCTTCTCGCCTTCTTCGCTGCAAGTTGCTTCCTTCGTAATCTCTTCGGATTCATCATGTCCAAGCGGTAAAATCTGTACTGGCAGTTTCACATCGCAATTCGGATTCGTACAAGCAACTTCTTTTGTTCCTTCTTCGGTACAAGTCGCTTCTTCTATTATCGTTTCCTGTCCATTGAAATCATGTACATGTGTCTCGGATTCTTTCTGGATACTGCCTTTTTCTTCCTCATCACAACGATTACAGGTTCTTATCTTCTCGCCTTCTTCATCCCATGTAGCTTCTTTGACTACAGACCAATCAGACCACTCATGTCCAAGCATTGCTATAGTTTCTTCCCCAAGCTTCTCATTGCAACGTTCGCAAATAATCTCTTTCTTGCCTTCCGTAGTACATCTTGGTTCCGTGATCACTTCTTTTGTCTTATGTCCTAATGCTGCTATCGCTTCTTGGCGTTCTGCTTTACATACGCTACAAGTATAAAGTTTGATTCCTTCTTCCGTACATCCGGCTTCTTTTGTTACCTTACCTGCATCCCAGTTATGCGCAATTTTATCTAATGTCTTCGTCTCTAACGTTTCTTTACATGCGTTACATTTACGTACTGCCAATCCTGTTTTGGTACAGCTTGGCTCTTCTTTCGTTGTCCATGTACCCTTGTCATGACCCTTTGCTTCTATTACTCTTACCAGCTTCTCATCACAATTTGGTTCATCACATGAAATCTCTCTTGTGCCTGTTTCCGTACATGTTGCTTCTTTCGTCACTACGCCTTCGCCTTTAAAGCTATGCTCATGACTGGTTGACAAGCTTGGTAATTCATTCTTCTCTTTTACAGAACATACACTACAAGTTCTCTCCTCTTCGCCTTTCGCATCCCATGTTGGCTGTATTGTAGTTCTCCAATCGCTCCATGTGTGCCCCTTCGCCGGAATCGTCTCTTTTTTCAGTTCTATACTGCAGCGACCGCAAGTAGTTACTTTTTCTCCTGCGTCTGTACATGTTGCATCTTTTTTCACCATCGTCTTAGGCTCATGTCCAAGCGCTGCTATCTCCTGCGTCTCTTTTTCTCCGTTACATGTTACACAGCTGCGTTCTTTCATACCTTTGGAAGTACAGGTTGCCGCTGTTATTACCTTCCACTCTCCCATGTTATGAGGCACCTTGTCAAGTGTCTTAACAGAAACTACCACTCCACAATCATTACATGTAACCGTCTCGCTGCCTTCTGTTGTACAAGTAGGATTTACTCTACTTGTCGTCTGACTTGCTGCCGGGTGCTTACATGCAAACCTTACTTCAATATCTTTATTCGCCGTCAGATTCCCAATGTGTGCTGTCAATCTATATGTACCACTTACGCCGTCTTTTTTCGGAACAATCTCATTCTCATCTGTCACTGTAAATGGTGCATCCTTTGGTATCGTTAGATTTGTCTCATCCAAAGATGCAGTAAAGACTACACCAAGCAGACGCTCCCCACGTCCTACTTGTTCAAAGATTCCTAAATCAAACATTGCAGATTGATATTCCGGATCATTCACATCCAGAATACTTTTTGATTCTACAAATCTCATGCTCAGCTTTTTCGGTTCCTCTGCTTCTTGCTGCAGGAAATCTGTATCCAGCCAATATGCTGCCGGATATTCGCCTGTAATTCCCGTAGGATCTGCCGGCGTATTATTTTGCTCGTCTAAATCTTCTGCAAAAAACTGAGCCCAGTATTTTACGCCTTCATATTCAAAACATCCAATCCCAACATATGCCCATTGAGAATTTAAGATATTTTCTCTATGTCCCATGGTAGAAGCCATCCAACCTGCCATAACTTCAGTAGCATTATTATAGCCAAAAGCAATATTTTCACTTATGCCTCCATATATGGTAAGACCTGCTTCTTCCCATACTGTATTCCAAGGTGTTCCATCCGGACGCACATGATCAAAATTAGCAAGCTGTTCTACTGCTCTTTGAACTGCAAGACCTTCCAGTTCGTCTATCATTTTAACCGGCTGTATTCCTTGTTTTGCTCTTTCCTGATTCACTTTTACTAACACTTCTCTGGCTTCATCTTGGTGAATCTCCCCAACCGTGATCACATAAGCCAGCGAAGATGCTGTTGCTGCCTGTGCCTGTCCCGGTAAGAGCCCTAACAGTAAAACAACAGAAAGCAGCAATGACACTAGTTTCTTTCCTTTCCCTCTCATAATCTTTCTCCTTCTTTGTACGTAGTTTATAGTATGCTAAGTATACTCCTATATGGAAAGGTATGTCAACAACAAGGGGCAAATTGTTTTATAATCCTATAATTTTGTATCAGTCAGCATGGCAATTTGAATCAAGAAAGCGTATGAAACAAAATTATATTGATTTATAAACAATGAAAATAATCAATGCCAAAACCAGGCTTGTTAAAGTCCCCAGCAAATACTTATTTCTAAACTCCGGTTCCTTTAAATCGTTTGTCCTTGCCCATGTTTTTACTGTAATAATAATCGCTATTGCCGGAAAGCTTTCAAAACATGCAAAAATGAATGTCAACATTCTTTCCATAACACCAATTATTGAGCCGATATCAAACATTCCCATCTCTTTTGATTGTGGATATATATCCTTAAACAATTTATTGATTATTATTGAACAAGGCATTATCAACATAAGGCATGTAAATATGGTCTTAAGTACTACATAATAACAGGCATCAATATTATAACTGAATGTTACAAATCCAGGTATCAAGCATATTATTCCTACATGCAGAGCTTGATCAATTATAAACACTACAGTTTGCTTATTTTTTTTATTAAAGCAGCATGATATAGCGTCAATCAATATATGTGTCACCAACAATACGCCTATTACGACAGTTACATATATGCCTCCCATAATAATGTACAAAACCAAAAAAGGTACTATATATAATAGCGAGTGAACTAATAAGTATTTCCAGTTAATCCACGAATCATCTTTACATTTTTTACACACTTCACATTCTGACCCCTTTCTTGCATTTTTACACTGTGCAACCTTGGTCGTTTGTAAATAAAAATCACCTAATAAATGCAAAATAATTAATATCAAATACCTTGCCATATATCCTCCCCCAGCAATTCAAATATTGCTTTATCCATTGTTCTGATTTCTTTTATCCTTCCCAATGAAATATATCTATCTATGTTTTGCCGTGTAGTACTCATTATTCGGGCAATATCCGTTGACATTCCATGAGCCCAGAATTCATCCATACAAAACAATACCCCAGGATCTTTCTTTTTTGTATACTCCTCTATACTTTCAAAAAGAAGTTCATAATCTATATTTAATATTTCTGTATTCCTATACCTGCCGCTAACCTTATTCCACCGTTCTTGTTCTATCAATCTACCTCTCTTTTCCAATATAAATTGATAAAACCGTCTATCTTCTTCTCTATAAACAATAGGCAGCATAATATCTGCAATAAGTTCAATTAGATGTGCGACCTGTGATTGTCTTGACTTTGCCCGCATATCTGATGAACATAATACATTTAAATATTTATCATACTTAGAATTTGTATTAAAACATATCGTATTACTTTTTTTCCCACTAATTGAAATAATTGCTTCTCTTGCCAAATAATACGCTTCTCCATCGAATGCAGATGATGACCATTCTTCTATATCATACTTTATCTCCCCATACCCTATCCCACATCTCAACTTTATAGGATAAATTAGAATCTGCAATTTCCGTATATACAGAAATGCTGATTGTAAATCAAAAAACAATCCTTGAAATTCATCTCCTGCACTAGATACCATATCCTTCTTTATTGCATAGCGATATATATTATTCAAATAATCCACACAGTTCATCAATACATTTTGTACATCATATCGTTCGTAATATTTTCGTGATTCTATTACATCAAACATTATAGCTGCATATTTCATATTAATTTACCTCTCATCTTTCTCTATAAATAATATCTCATTTTTTCCATAAAGGCAACTCTATTTCATTGCATTTTCTAAACGCAACTTTTTTTAATTGCTTTTTCAAAACGCAACTCAATATGATTGCATATGAATAATACAACTATATTACAATACTCTTCCTTCAATCCTACTTTGTCCAATTTTACTTCCTACTCCACCAACACCGCTTCAAATTATTTTAGTACATAAAAAGACTCCCAAGGAAACCTTGGAAGTCTTAAATTTATTGAATAATATTTGATTATTCGATGATTGTAGCAACACGGCCTGAACCTACTGTACGTCCACCCTCACGGATAGCGAATGTAAGACCCTGCTCCATAGCTACTGGATGAATAAGTTCGATTGTCATTTCGATGTTATCACCTGGCATACACATTTCTGTACCTGCTGGTAATTCACAAACACCTGTTACGTCTGTTGTTCTGAAGTAGAACTGTGGACGATAGTTGTTGAAGAATGGTGTATGACGACCACCTTCATCTTTTTTCAATACGTAAACCTGAGCTGTGAATTTTTTGTGACATTTAACACTGCCTGGTTTACAAAGAACCTGACCACGAACGATTTCGTCACGAGCTACACCACGAAGTAATGCACCGATGTTATCACCAGCCTGTGCTTCATCAAGAAGTTTACGGAACATCTCAACACCTGTTACAACTACTTTACGTGTTTCTTCTTTAACACCAACGATTTCAACTTCGTCAGATACATGAAGAACACCACGTTCTACTCTACCTGTAGCAACTGTACCACGTCCTGTGATAGAGAAGACGTCCTCTACTGGCATAAGGAATGGTTTATCTGTTTCACGCTGTGGATCCGGAATATGCTCATCAACTGCTGCCATAAGTTCCATGATCTTGTCGCCCCACTCGCTCATTGGATCTTCAAGAGCTTTTAAAGCAGAACCTTTAACGATTGGACAATCTGTGAATTCATATTCTTCTAACTGTTCAACGATTTCCATCTCTACTAATTCAAGTAATTCTTCATCGTCTACCATATCACATTTGTTCATGAATACTACGATGTAAGGTACACCTACCTGACGAGAAAGAAGGATGTGCTCTTTTGTCTGAGCCATAACACCATCTGTTGCAGCAACAACGAGGATAGCACCATCCATCTGAGCAGCACCAGTGATCATGTTTTTAACGTAGTCAGCATGACCTGGGCAGTCTACGTGAGCGTAGTGACGATTTTCTGTCTCGTACTCAACGTGTGCTGTAGAGATTGTGATACCACGTTCTCTTTCTTCTGGAGCTTTGTCAATGTTCTCGAAATCTACAGCTGCGTTACCAGCAACTCTTTCAGAAAGAGTTTTTGTGATAGCTGCTGTTAAAGTTGTTTTACCATGGTCAACGTGACCGATAGTACCGATATTACAATGTGGTTTTGTTCTTTCAAATTTAGCTTTTGCCATTTTGAATAATCCTCCTTAAAATATAATACGTTCTGTTCAGAACATTATTTGTTTCTGATATTTACTCGGCTAACTCTGATTATATTTCAAATCTTTTTGTTTTTCAAGCCTTTTTCATAAATTTATTTGGTACAAACAGAAGCAGGATTGCCTCTGTCTGTGTACCTTTTTCATTAATCATTTTTGCCTGATAATACTTTTTCCTGTACAGACTTCGGTACCGGCTCGTATTTCTCAAAGAACATAGAGTAGTTACCACGTCCCTGTGTTCTGGAACGTAAGTCTGTAGAGTATCCGAACATTTCGGACAATGGTACGAATCCACGAACGATCTTACCGCCGCCGAGATCATCCATACCTTCGATACGTCCACGACGAGAGTTGATATCTCCGATAACATCACCCATGTATTCTTCTGGCATTGTTACTTCTACTTTCATGATTGGTTCAAGAAGTACAGGAGCTGCTTTCTTCATAGCATCCTTGAATGCAAGGGAACCTGCAATGTGGAATGCCATTTCAGATGAATCGACTTCATGGTAAGAACCATCATATACGTTAGCGTGTACACCAACAACCGGGAATCCTCCGAGGATACCGGATTTCATAGCTTCTTCGATACCTTCGCCTACTGCCGGGATGTATTCCTTTGGAATAGCGCCACCAACAACGGTAGATTCGAATTTATAAAGCTCTTCACCGTTTGCATCCATTGGTGAGAATTTAACCTTACAGTGTCCGTACTGTCCACGTCCACCGGACTGTTTTGCGTACTTGCTGTCAACTTCAACTTCTTTTGTGATTGCTTCTTTGTATGCTACCTGAGGAGCACCAACGTTAGCTTCTACTTTAAATTCACGAAGAAGACGGTCAACGATGATTTCAAGGTGAAGTTCACCCATACCTGCGATGATTGTCTGGCCTGTTTCCTGATCTGTATGCGCACGGAATGTTGGATCTTCTTCTGCAAGTTTTGCTAAAGATTCGCCAAGTTTACCCTGAGAGGCTTTTGTCTTAGGCTCGATTGCGAGCTCGATAACTGGCTCTGGGAATTCCATGGATTCAAGGATAACCGGATGCTGTTCGTCACAGATTGTATCACCTGTTGTTGTATATTTAAATCCGATAGCTGCTGCGATATCACCAGAGTATACTTTAGAAAGTTCCTCTCTCTTGTTCGCATGCATCTGAAGGATACGTCCTACACGTTCTTTTTTGCCTTTTGTTGCATTTAATACGTAGGAACCGGAATTGATTGTTCCTGAGTAAACTCTGAAATATGCAAGCTTTCCTACGAATGGGTCAGCCATAATTTTAAATGCAAGTGCAGCAAACGGTTCTTCATCAGAAGAATGTCTTACTGTGTCATTTCCTTCCATATCTACACCTTTGATGGCTTCGATATCTAATGGAGATGGCATGAATTCGATAACTGCATCAAGAAGTTTCTGAACACCTTTATTTCTGTAAGCAGTACCACAGCATACCGGAATTGCTTCACAGCTGCATGTAGCTTTTCTTAAAACTGCTTTTAATTCGTCCATAGATGGTTCTTCGCCTTCTAAATATGCCATCATCAAATCATCATCTAATTCACAGATTTTTTCTACTAATTCTGTGCGGTAAAGTTCTGCGTCATCTGCCATATCTGCCGGAATGTCTTCAATAGAGATGTCATCTCCTTTGTCATCATTGTAGATGTATGCTTTCATTTCAAATAAGTCGATGATTCCCTTGAATTCATCTTCTTTTCCGATTGGAAGCTGAATGCAGATTGCATTTTTACCTAATCTTGTTTTGATCTGTTCTACTGCTCCGTAGAAGTTTGCACCTAAAATGTCCATCTTGTTGATGAAAGCCATTCTTGGTACGTTGTATGTGTCTGCCTGACGCCATACGTTTTCTGACTGTGGCTCAACACCGCCCTTTGCACAGAAAACACCTACAGCACCGTCAAGTACACGAAGTGAACGTTCTACCTCTACTGTAAAGTCAACGTGTCCTGGAGTATCAATGATATTGATACGATGCTCTAAAGCGCCTGCTTTTGGCTTGCAGTTTTCCTGCAGCGTCCAGTGACATGTGGTAGCTGCGGATGTGATTGTAATACCACGTTCCTGCTCTTGAGCCATCCAGTCCATCGTAGCAGTACCTTCATGTGTATCACCGATTTTGTGATTTACACCTGTATAGTAAAGAATACGTTCTGTTGTTGTAGTCTTACCGGCATCGATGTGAGCCATGATACCGATATTTCTGGTTCTATCTAATGGATATTCTCTTCCTGCCAAGGTTTTTTCCTCCTAATTAGAATCTGTAATGAGCAAATGCTTTGTTTGCCTCTGCCATCTTATGCATATCTTCTTTTTTCTTCACTGATGCGCCTGTGTTGTTGGCTGCATCTAAGATTTCATTTGCTAATCTTTCTTCCATTGTTTTCTCGCCTCTTTTACGAGAGTACAATGTAATCCAACGAAGAGCTAATGCCTGTCTTCTGTCTGCACGTACTTCGATCGGTACCTGATAAGTAGCACCACCGATACGTCTTGCTTTTACTTCGAGAACTGGCATGATGTTGTTCATAGCCTCTTCAAATACTTCAATAGCTGGTTTCTCAGCTTTTGCTTCCACTCTTTCAAATGCTCCGTATACAATTTTCTGGGCAACGCCTTTTTTACCATCTAACATGATGTTGTTGATGAGTTTTGTTACCACTTTATTGTTGTACAATGGATCCGCTAATACGTCTCTTTTCTGAGTATGTCCTTTACGTGGCACGGTCCTTCCCTCCTTAATCATTTTGATAATTAATTCATCGGTACTCACATGTGTCTTTCTAATCACCATATGTTCGCGCGGGGACATCGCACAGAAAATCATTTTCTATATCGATTAAACCCGCAACCTACAGGATTTAGTTCTGTTTGTGATACGATTTTGTTATTTTGTGTCGTTCTTTAAAATGTTCTGCTAATCTTACTTCTTAGCGTCTTTCGGTCTCTTAGCGCCGTATTTAGAACGAGCCTGTCTTCTCTTAGCAACACCTGCTGTATCAAGTGTACCACGAACGATGTGATATCTTGTACCTGGTAAGTCTTTAACACGGCCTCCACGGATAAGCACAACGCTATGTTCCTGAAGGTTATGTCCTTCTCCTGGGATGTAGCTTGTTACTTCAATACCGTTAGAAAGACGAACTCTGGCGATCTTTCTAAGAGCTGAGTTAGGTTTCTTAGGAGTTGCAGTCTTAACTGCTGTACAAACACCTCTTTTCTGTGGTGCAGAAACATCAGTCGTTTTCTTTCTTAAGGAGTTATATCCTTTCTGAAGAGCCGGAGCTGTTGATTTCTTTACAGATGTCTGACGTCCTTTTCTTACTAACTGGTTAAATGTTGGCATTCCTTTCACCTCCTGAATATTTGGTTGCAAGTTGTATTTCTTACTTCGGCACACAAAAAGAAATGCATCTTTTTATGCACGCTTGATTATTGTAGTATGAAATATTTTTCATGTCAAGGGAAAACACTAAAATTAGTGTAAAATCAGCAGAAAATCAGCGGCACTTCTATCCTTCTGGTGAAGTGCTGCTAAAATTCCTCTGTTTTTCTGCTTGATATTTTATGAACCAAGCAGAAGACACCAGAGTGGAAGGGTGATAAGAGATAAGATAGTTGTCACGAAAATCATTGCCGTTGCATATTTTTCGTCAGCTCCATATTTTGCGGACATAAGCACCGCTGTCACAGGTGTTGGCATTCCTGCCAAAATAACTGTAATTCCCCGCAGCATTGGCTCAACCGCGAACGGCGCAGTGATTGCAAATAAAATCGCTGGAATAATAATAAGCCGAACACTTGTGTAGAACATAAGCTGCTTATCAATCAGCCCCCGCGGATTCATTTCCGCAAGCATCATCCCTATCAACATCATAGAGAGCGGTGTGTTGCAGTTGCTAAGTCCCGCAATCGTTTTCTCCAAGAATACAGGACATCCTATACCTGAAATCATATAGATGAGCCCCAAATAAATCGCAACAAGACACGGATGCGTAGCAACTTTTTTGATTACATTTACCGGCTTTTCATTTTCTATAAAACAAGAAATACCTGCGGTCCACATGACGATACGAAATGGCAGCATAAACATGGATGCATAAAAAAGCCCATTACTTCCATATATCCCTTCAATGACCGGATTTCCTAAAAAACCACCGTTGGATACAATGGTCCCATAACGCAACGGCTGTCTCCTGCTTAGTGTTTCTTTTCTATATAAGAGAAAACTTAACAAAACCGCAACAAGACTATACAAAAGCGATAACCCGATAATTAATGCACATGCCCTCAGCATCCCCCATTCAAAACTCATCATAAATGCATGAAAAATATTAAACGGCAAAGTTATGTACATACACAAATCCACCAGATTTTTACGCCCTTCTGTTTTTACAATCCCCTTTTTTCTCACCAAAAAGCCAATGATAACCAGCATAAACATCATCAGCTGCATATTAATCATATTTTGAAAAACCATTTTGCATCTTCCTAATATTTTGATATTAATTAAAACTTACCCTTAGTATTTTAGTACAAGCTATTTTTATTGTAAAGTCCAACCAGTACACTTCGCATTTACTTACCGTCATACTTACCGTCAGAGGGTTTTTAAAAACCCTCTGACGGTAAGTGTGGATTTACTATTTCTCCTAATAATCTTTCTGCCTTCTTCTTTGAAATTTTCAGTTCTTTACAAATTATTTGAATTATTCCGTTTCTGAGTTTAGGAGTATCCCAGAATCGCATTTTTTCTTCTATTCCGAAACTATTCATACTATTAAACACAATTATCCTTGCATCCTTTTTATATAATTCCCAGACCTCCTCAGGCAAATCTTTATGTATAAATACATTCGCTTTTTTATGAAAAGCCCTAAATAAGCCAATTTCTCCAAATCTATTTTGTAAATGTAAAAAAGCCTTTTCATGAATTAAGTATTTTTTCCCACTTAAATATTCCTTCATGCTACTATATTTATAATTTTCACAATCTTTGATGAAATTAGCATTCACAGGATTGTTGTGTATATATCTCAAACAATTCCAGTAATACGCTTCATTCTCTATACATTCACTTTTAAAACGCCCTTGAAATACATGTCCTCTCCTTTCCTTTTTCCAATTGTAGTAAATTGCATACTCAGATATTGTTTTTTGCATATATCCTGACAATTCTTCAAGCTGTGCTTTAAGTAACAAATGAATATGATTATTCATAATGCAATATCCATAAATTTCAACATCATATTTTTCAGCATATTCTTTAAAAATACTCAACATTTTTTCTCTTTCTGTATTTTTTGCAAATATTTTCTCTTTGTTTACCCCATGACTCATCACGTGGTATACCTCTGTACAACTAATTTTTCTACGTGTACTAGCCATAAACACCTACTTTCCTTAATACTTGTTTACAGGGGTCTTATTAATTGGATTTTCTCGACATGAAATTGTCTGAATTGTTTGAAATGCTGATTTTGCGTCAGAGGCTTTTTAAAAACCCTCTGACGCAAAATCTTAAACTACTATTAGATCTTTCGTGAAATGATTCAACACCTCGCACCCGTCTTCCGTAATCAGCACAAGATCTTCAATACGTACACCGATTCCTTCCTCTAGAAGATAAATTCCCGGTTCAATAGAAAAGCATTGGCCTACTTGAATAATATCTTTATTACTCGAAGATACATCACCGAATTCATGATCTTCCATCCCAATAGAATGTCCTGTTCGATGTGTAAAGTACAATCCATACCCTTTTTCTGTGATATAATTCCTACAAGCTAAATCAACATCACACATACGGTTACCTGGTTTAGCCGCATCAATTCCGCGTGCCTGTGCTTCTTTTACGATTTCGTACACTTCTCTTGCTTTATCTGATACTTCTCCGATAAAAACGGTTCTTGTCATATCAGAACAATAATTATTAAGGATACCGCCAATATCCAGCACAACAGAGTCTCCGTGCTTTCCTTTCATATCATCTGTCATATGATGCGGATCCGCTCCGGATCTTCCATATGCGGTGATTGGCGGGAACGATACATCCGAATGCCCGGATTGTTTATACATATCCCGAATAATAACATCTAATTCTTTCTCACTATAACCTTTTGCTACCAACGGAATGATTTGCTCCATGATTTTATCATTTGCAATAGAAGCCTCACGCATCAACTGCTGTTCCCATTCATCTTTAATCATTCGTATAGAATCTACAATCAACGAACCATTTAAAAATCGGCTTCCAGCCCCCAATTCCTGCAATCTTAGCAAAAATCTTGCCGGCCACGTCTTATCAATACCAATAGGTTTATCGTGTTCTACAATTCCGCTTAAAATTTCCACTGCATCTTCTACATCGTCATACCACACCAGTTCTACTCCCAAATCCTGTTCTTGCGGAAATAATTTGTTGATTACCAGTTTATGGGCCCCATTTACGTTCAAATACAACGCCAGCAGACGTTCTCCCGGATGAATCCATTTCCCAGTCAAATAAAAAATTGCCGGCGGATCGGAAATAATCATTTGCGGCATTCCTTGTTCTTTCATTTTACTCAAAATCCGTTCTAATTTTGTCTGATCCATCTTTCTCCTTCCTCCATTCCCTACATTTATTTATCACTATTTTTAGTATAATTTCTTTGTATCTCATTTGTCAATCGTCAAGCTTACATTTCTTTTTGCAATAATTTCTTATACGTCGCATCCATCCCGATTGCTCCAAGCGGCGCTGTAATAACAATCGCAAGCACTGCCACTGACAATATGATTTTCCCACATGGTAGTCCAAGAGACAACGGCACAGAGCCGATTGCCGCCTGCACAGTCGCCTTTGGCAAATAGGCAATCACGCAGAATAAACGCTCCTTCCAAGACAGCGATGTTCCCAGCATACACAGTCCCACTCCGATTGCTCGAATCAGCAACGCAATAAAAATCATTACAATCGCCGCAACTCCTGCCTCCATCGTATAACGAATATCTACAGCCGCTCCTACGAGCACGAACAAAATAACTTCCGCCGCAATCCACAGCTTGCCAAATTTCTCCGCCAGACGCCTTGACACAAACGCAACACTTTTTATTTTCAAAGCACATGCCATACTCACAACCGCCAAAAGCCCGGAAACAGATACCACTCCCTCAAGGCATTCTTCAACCGCAACAAGAACAAACGAAACTCCCAGCACAATGATAACTTTCATACTATTTCTCACACAATGCTTATGTGCATAAGCAGTCTCAAAAAAGAAACTGAGCAGGATTCCCGTCACTGCTCCCATCAAAACGCCAAGAACAATTGATACCGGAACATCAAAAAAATCCATAAATTTTACAGTATCCCCCTGCGCCATACCCACAAATGTCGTGAATAATACAATCACAAAAATATCATCGCAAGATGCCCCCGCAAGAATCATCTGCGGAATCCCTTTCTTCGTTCCATACTTCGCCTCCATAAGCTGCACCATTCTTGGCACCACTACCGCAGGCGAAACTGCCCCAAGCACCGTACCCATGACAGCCGCCTCCATTCTCGTAACCCCAAGCAAAGCCGGTGCAAACAAGAAAAAAGCAAGAATTTCAAAACTTGCCGGAACAAATGCCATCAGAACCGCCGGGCGTCCCACCTTTTTCAAATCGCTGATGTCCAATGACAAGCCTGCTTTCAGCAAAATAATGATCAGCGCCATCTTCCGAAGTTCTGCTGAAATCCCAAGGATAGATGGATCAAGAAAATCAAGCGCATACGGTCCTACTGCAATGCCCGTAATCAACATTCCCATAATACGAGGCAGTTTCAATCGTTGGCAGATTGCCGCCATAGCAAGCCCCACTAAAAATATAAGTGCCAATGATGTTAACATAATCCCCCTCCAAAAAAGCTGATGCTCCCATGTTTCTATCCACAGAAGTCATCAGCTTTCTATTAAATAATTTTTATATAAGCAACTTTTTATTAATGCTCCATTACCTTCGCATTTTTGAAGTAAATATTAGCCGAAGATGTCATATATACACCTTCAATGTAATCTTTCAATAAATAAGTATTGGACTTGTAGTACAATCCTAATACCGGATAATCTGCAGATACAAGCTCATCTGCCTGAAGTACTAAGTCTGCAAACTTCGCAGAATCCTTTTCTACTTTAATCTGGTCTACCAATGCATCATATTCCGGATTACTGTAGAAAGCATTGTTCGTTACATCGTTTGTATAAAGCAATGGCAAGAAGCTCATTGGGTTTACATAATCCGCACTCCAGCCCATTGCTGCCACTTCGTAGTTACCGCTCTGTACTGCATCATAGAACACAGCCCACTCAGCAGAGCTTACCTCTACTTTAATGCCAAGATTTGTTTCCCACATTTCTTTGATTGCTTCCGCAATTTTCTTCACATTATCATCAGAGTAATAGGATAATTTTACTACCGGGAAACCTTCTCCATTTGGATATCCGGCTTCTGCAAGTGCCGCCTTTGCCGCTTCCACATCTGCCGTCTCAGAAAGATCAAAATCAGAACGTCCTTCTGTTACATCCTTTCCATCTACCACATATCCCGGAGCCATAAAGCTGTAAGCTGGTGTTCCATCTACCTGCGCTACGTTATTGATAATCTCTTTACGGTCAACCGCCAGGTTCAATGCCTTTCTTACAAGTACATTGTCATATGGAGCCACAGAACAGTTAAAGTTATAGTATACCGTACCATAACTTGGAGCTGTCTTGAATCCGGTATCCTCTGCCTTCAAACGAGCAATATCACTGGACGGAATCGTTCTTACACCATCTACTTCGCCGCCTTCATAAGCCGTTAAAGAAGTAGATGTATCAAGGATATAACGATATGTAAGTTTTTCTAAAGTTACATCATCAGCTCCCCAGTAATTCTCATTTTTTTCAAGAGTCATGCTCTCACCTGTTTTCATTTCCGTAATCTTGAAAGGTCCGTTTCCTACATAAGATTCTGCTTTTGTCACCCATTTGTCACCATTAGCTGCAATCGTAGCCTCCTGAACCGGGAAATATACCCACATACTAACAAGGTCAACAAAATACGGACATGGAGCCTTCAATGTGAATTCCAATGTCGTATCATTCACCGCTTTAATTCCGACTTCCTCTGCCGATACCTTGCCATCATAGTATTCCTGTGCATTTACTACATAATCAGAAATCATATTTACATACTGTCCAGTAGTCTCAGGTGTCAATACACGAAGTGCAGAATATACATAGTCCTTTGCTGTAAGTGCACTTCCGTCACTCCACTTCAAACCATCTCTTAATTGGAAAGTCCAAACCGTAAGGTCATCATTCGCTTTCCATTCTTCCGCATTTCCTGGCTCAATCTCGCCCTCTTCATTATAAGTTACAAGCCCTTCAAAACAATTTACAAGAAATGGTACTGCAAAAGAGTTGCTTGTTACATTCGGGTCGATCGTATCCGGCTCATTGTTCAGGATAAATGTCATCTCCTGCTTTTCGGCAAGCTTTCCGGAGCCCTTCGTCTCTTCCTTCTTTGTGTCATTGATCGTCTTTGGTCCTTCGCTCTTACCGCATCCTGCCAGCACCGCCACGCAGATAACGCTCATAGCGAGAAGTACGCTCAGTTTCTTTTTCATATTATTGTTCCTCCTTCTCGAGAATTTATATTTCAAGCGTATTCATTACGCCGGAAATTCTTTGCATAAATTTTAATATAAATGACATGCCACCATATGTCCGCCACCAACATCTTTCATCTGCGGCGCTACTTTAGCACATTCCGGTTTCGCATACGGACATCTTGTATGGAATCGGCATCCATCCGGCGGATTGATCGGACTTGGAATATCCCCCTTGATGCTGCTCTTTTCCTTTGCTTTTGCAAGTTTCGGATTCGCAATCGGGATACTTCCAAGAAGTCCCCTTGTATACGGGTGCAATGGCGAACGGTAAATCTCATCCGCCTCGCAAAGCTCTACCATCTGACCCAAGTACATAACTCCTACTTCATCCGATACATAACGCACCATAGAAAGGTCATGGGCAATGAATAAATATGCCCCTCCTTTTTCCTCCTGGAATTCTTTCAAAAGATTGATCACCTGCGCCTGAATAGACACATCCAATGCAGAAATCGGCTCATCACAGATAATCAGCTCCGGATGCAAAATAAGTGCTCTGGCAATACCAACTCTTTGTCTTTGACCTCCGGAAAACTCATGTGCATAACGGTTGGCATGTTCCTTTGTAAGACCCACACGTTCCAACATCGGATATACAAACTCATTGGCATCCTCTTTTTTCTTTACAATTTTATGTGCTAAAAGCGGTTCCGCGATAATATCACGCACCGTCATTCTGGCATTTAAGGAAGCATACGGATCCTGAAAAATCATCTGCATTTTCTTCCGGTAAGGCTTCAGTTCCTTCTGCTTTAGATTGGTAATATCGACACCATCAAGGATAATCTGTCCCTTCGTCGGATCATACATACGGATAACCGTTCTGGCGCAGCTTGATTTGCCGCATCCGGATTCTCCCACAATCCCCAAAGTCTTCCCTCTTGGAATTGTAAAACTCACATCATCCACAGCATGCACAATCTGGCGGTGTCCTACCTTAAAATGTTTCGTGAGGTTTTTAACCTCCAGTATATTCTGGTTACTCATGCTCTACTCCTTATTTTCGAAACGGATTATTCTCATCTGCCGGCGCTTCTTCATATAAAAGAAAACATCTGGATTTATGACGCTCTCCCACCTCTACAAACTCCGGCAACTCCTGTGCACATATATTTCTCGCATAAGGACAACGAGGTGCAAACGGACACCCCTTCGGCGGATTCGTCATATCTGGCGGAGAACCTGCGATTGGCATCAGTTTTTCACTTTTATCCTGCTCAAGATCCGGGATAGACGCCAGAAGCCCCATCGTATACGGATGGCTTGGCTTCTCGAAAATATCTTCAATTAAAGCTTCCTCCATCACAAGACCGCCATACATCACAACGACACGGTCACAAAGTTCAGCTACAACCCCAAGGTCATGCGTAATAAAAATAATACTGGTTCCATATTCCTTCTCAAGCTCCCGAAGCTGCCTTAATATCTGGTCTTGAATCGTCACATCCAACGCAGTCGTCGGTTCATCCGCAATCAAAAGCTCCGGTTTATTCGCAAGCGCCATCGCAATCATCACTCTTTGACGCATACCGCCGGAAAATTCATGCGGATATGATCTATATCGCTTTTCCGGTTCCGGAATACGAACCTTCTCAAATAACTCCAATACTTCCTGTTTCAGTTCCGCCTTGCTCTTGTTCGGATGATGTTCCTTGATCATCTCCTCTACTTGCTTTCCTGCCGTAATCAATGGATTTAAAGAAGACATCGGATCCTGAAAAATCATAGAAATCTTCTCGCCTCGGATCTCACGCATTTTCTTTTTAGAAACCTTCGTCAAATCTTCTCCATCAAATAGAATCTTACCATCTTTAATTCTTGCAGTATCAGCAAGCAGCTGCAAAATGGACATAGAAGTAACACTTTTGCCGCTTCCGGATTCTCCTACAATCCCTAAGATTTCCCCTTTTTCAACCGAGAAGCTTACGCCTCTTACAGCCTGCACTTCTCCATTGCTTGTCATAAAGGATGTCTTTAAATTCTCTATCTTTAATACTGGTTCCATAGTCTCTCTCCTTACTTTTTCAGTTTCGGATCCAATGCATCCCGAAGTCCGTCTCCCACAAAATTAAACGAAAACATGATAAGACAGATTACAAGTGCCGGGAACAAAAGCTGATGCGGGCAAGAACGCAATGTCTCTGACGCATCATTACACATCGTTCCAAGACTGGCAAGAGGCGGCTGCAAGCCGATACCCAAGTATCCCAAGAACGCTTCCATAAAAATCGCGGATGGAATCAACATCGTTACGGTAACCAGAATCGCACCCATTGCATTTGGAATCAGATGCTGGAACAGAATTGTTTTTGTCGAAGATCCTATTGTCTTTGCCGCAAGCACGAATTCCTGTGCCTTAAGACTTAATACCTGCCCGCGTACCACGCGCGCCATATCCACCCAGTAAACAGTTCCAAGTGCGATGATAATACTTTGCAGACCGGAACCCAAAAATACCATGATCAAGATAACATACAAAGTCAGAGGAATCGTGCTGATAATATCTACAATACGCATCATGACTGCATCGACAGTACCTCCCGCATATCCTGCAATACCTCCGAACAAAATACCGATAACCATATTTACAGCGGCAGCAACAAAGGCTACCATCAAAGAAATTCTCGTTCCATACATAAGACGAGTTAAGATATCACGTCCAAGACTGTCTGTTCCTAAAATGTAAGATTTGTTCCACATCGTCTTTGACGGATATATCACACCGCTTTCCGGGTCTGCCACGACATACGGGCTTCCTCCGTAATACAAAGCAACTTCCTCCCCGCCGCATTCATAAATCGTCATCGAGTCTGCACTTTCTTCTCTCACTTTCTCAAGCTGAGCCCCCAAAGTGCCGTCTTTATTCACTTCTAATAATTTCAATCCCTGTGTAATATGTAAATATCCTTCGCCATCCGGTCTTTCATACACCTTCATGATCGGCGGGATATTTACAGCCGCCAGCTTCTGTGTAGAATAACTGTAATTTGTAAACAAGGGTCCAAGAAACGCAAACAGCAGCAATATCAGAATCATCACCAAACCGCCGATTGCCGTTGGTTTATGGCGGAACCGAAACCATACATCCCCTGCAAAGGTTCTGTTCTTCGCCCATATTTTTTCGCGGTCCTCATTCGAGGACGGCAGCATATCCCATTTCTTATCCATTCTTACATCCTCATCCTTACTCGTACTTAATTCTTGGATCAATCAAACAATAAAACATATCTACGGCTAACGTCATTACCATTAAAAATGTCGCATAAAAAATAGTAACTCCCATAATCGTCATATAATCCCTGTGTGTTACACTCGTCACAAAATAGCTTCCAAGTCCGGGAATCGCAAAGATCTTCTCAGTCACGAAACTTCCTGTCAAAAGCCCTGCCACGGTTGGACCAAGTACTGTAATAATCGGAATCAATGCATTACGAAGTCCATGCTTTACAATTACCTTTGTCTCCGTAAGACCCTTTGCCCTCGCTGTACGGATATAGTCCTGTCCCATCACTTCCAAAAGACTGGAACGCATAAGTCTTGCGATATAGCTTACCGAATAACCGCCAAGCGCAATGACCGGAAGAATATATCCTTTCCATGAATCCAACCCATAAGTCGGAAGGATATTTAACTGGAAAGAGAATATGTAAATCAAAATCGACGCGATTACAAACGACGGAATCGTGACCCCGATCGTTGCCACTCCCATCATCATCATATCCTGCCACCGCCCATTCTTAACAGCGGCCAGAATTCCCATCGGCATTGCCGCAAGCAACACAAATATCAATGTTACCACGCCTAATTTTGCCGATACCGGAAAACCATCTTTGATAAAATCACTTACTTCTTTTCCGATATATTTAAAAGAAGGACCCAGATCGCCATGTAAAATCCCCTTCAAATATCCCAAAAACTGCTCCGGAAGCGGCTTGTCCAGATTATACTTCGCATTTAACGCAGCCTCTACTTCCGGCGACACCTTTCTGTCGTTCGTAAACGGTCTGCCAGGCACTGCATGCATGATTGTAAACGTCAGCAGCATGATCAAGAAAAGCGCCACAATCATCATTCCCAGACGTTTTATAAAATATCGTACCATATATTCGTCCTCCAAGTTTTACTCTTTTATCCCACGGAAAATATTTCCTGTACACGGTCAAATGTCTTTTCCACAAAAACAAACTACTAACCCCGATTATACGCCTTTTCATCATAAATTGTCAATTCATTTTCCCATCCAAAGTCTGCCGGATAATACTGTTCATCATCTCTTCTGTCAGCATACCACTCACATAGCCAAATACATTTCCATCGCGGTCGATCATAAACGTCGTCGGATAAGAATATATCTGATACGCCTCGAATAATGCGCCTTCCTCATCCATCAGCACCGGATACGTGTATCCATTTGACTCCAAAAAGGCTTTGATGTCCTCCTTGGAACCTTCCCGTCCATAATTTGGAGCTGCAACGCCAAGTACAATGAGCGCCTCTTTTCCTTCCTTATCATAAGTCTCATGAATTTTCTGAATATCCGGCATCTCCTCTTTACAAGGCGGACACCAGGTTGCCCAGAAATTAAGAAAAATCGTCTTCCCCTTATAATCTTCCAGCGTATGCACATTGCCATACTGGTCCTTCAATTCAAACCCAAGCGCAGGCATTTTCCCCGATTCTTCCGGAGTATTTTCCGATTCTCCCTGTGTCTGCGATTCTTCCTGAATATCTTCCGGCTCTTTCGGAGACGTTTCCGTATCTTTTTTCGTATCTTTTTGCTTATCTTCAGACTCGTCTTCCGGTTCCTTAGCATTCTCTGTCTGCGTCAGACTTGCTAAATATCCGGTCACATCATTCATCTTCCCACTAAGCATCAAAATACCAATCAAAATCATCAGTACCCCGCCAATCTTTACCGTGTACTTCACCACATTCCGATGTTTTTTAAAAAATTCCAGCAGCGATGTGGTAAAAAGTCCCACCGCCAAAAACGGCAGCACAAATCCAAGCGTATAGATTCCAATCAAAAAGAATCCCTTCATCTTCGACTCCGCCGATGCCGCCATCAAAAGTACACTGGTAAGTGTCGGTCCCACACACGGCGTCCACGCAAAACTAAAGGTAAACCCCATCAGCAACGCAGTCACTGGTGACATTGCAAGCGTATCCAGCTGAAATGGTAATCTGCGCTCCGTTCCCAACACCTTGGAAAATCCAAAAATCCCAAGCTGATACAATCCAAACAACACGATCAGCACGCCGCCTGCTTTTACAAAAATATCATGATAAGAATTTAAAAATGTTCCAACCGCGGAGACCCCCAGTCCCAGCAAGAAAAATGCAAAACTAACCCCGATTACAAAAAACAACGTATGAAACATCACTTTGCTTTTCTTATAACGAATCTGCCCGTCCGCTCCTGTTACCGTGGTTCCGCCGGACAAATATCCTATATATAATGGCAATAGCGGTAATACGCACGGTGAAAAGAAGCTAAACAACCCTTGTAAAAATACCGCCAATGCCGGTACGCTAATATCAAATGAAAAACCCACGATCGTCTTCCTCCTACCTATAATCATTCAAACGGATATTTTACGCCCCATCTTCTTCTCAGCTCATCCATAAGTTCCATCATACGAAGCGTCTCTGCATGCGGCATCTCATGACACTCTAATCTTCCTTCCTGCACTGCCAAAACACAGGCCCGTACTTCGTCTTCGAACCCCGTAATCTGCTCCGGTACTTTCCTTTCCCATTTCAGATTCCGATTGCTATCATAAACTTTAATCTTTGTAATATTATTGATTTCTTCCGCTATCAAATAACCCTTAGTTCCATACACCACCCCCATCTGCTCCGTTCCGGAAAGCAGACTGCTGTGAGCAATACCCATCGTACCGTTTTTATATTTCAAAATAGTAGCATTCTGGGCATCCACACCTGTTTCCGTCTTCGTACAGGAGGTAATGATTTCTTCCACTTCCGTTCCAAGCACCATACTGATAAAATTCAAAGGATAGACCCCCACATCAAGCAAGGCTCCGCCTGCGAGTTCCGGCTTCATCAGCCGTTCAATCTTCGTAAGCTCATATCCAAGATTCCCGCTCGCCATTGTCACCTGACCAATCTCTCCTGCTGCAATCGCCTCTTCCACCATTACACGGCTTGGCAGATACCTTGTCCAGATCGCTTCCGTAATAAATATATTTTCCCTCTCAAAGGCTTCCAGTACTTCTTTCGTCTGCGCCGCATTTGCCATAAATGCCTTCTCACACAGCACCGGCTTTTTATATTTCAGACACAACATGGCACACTCATAATGATGCGAATGCGGCGTTGCAATATAAACCAACTCCACTTCTTCATCCAAAAGCATCTCCTCATAACTTCCATATGCCTTTTCTACCTTATTTTCTTTTGCAAAGTCCTGCGCTTTCTCCAACGAACGGGATGCAATCGCATAACAGGTTGTCTCCTCCATCAGATTCAATGTAAGTGCCATCTTCTTCGCAATAATTCCCGCACCCATAATTCCAACTCTCATATTACTTTTTCTCCTAATTTTCTGTCTCCTGATCTGTTTTCCATATCTGAAAATTCTATTTTTACTGCTGCCTTTAAATCATTCTTTGCAAATAAACCATATTCACCAACTGTACGCCGCATTCATATATCGGATGTTTATAGTTATCAAGGAAGAAATTTTTAATGCTATGAGAACGAACAAATCCACACTTTTCATAAAATGGAATCGTTAAAGGACTGTCACCTGTTCCAACTTGCAGTATGGAGTATTCTCCTTGATATTTTTTTGCAATAAACTCAATCATCGCTTTGCCATAACCCTGACCGCAAAACTGCGGAACTGTTGCAATATTCTTAATTTCAAGTACTCCGTCTCCTAAGCCTAAAACAATACATTCCGCTTTTATCCCGTTATCCTCCAAAATATACATTGTGCCTTTTTCGAGATAACGATCAATCATATCTTCTTGTTCGTCCGCCAAAAGAAGCAAATCAAGATATTGCTTTTTATTCTCTTTTACTTCTTTTATATTTGTATCTTTCATCTCTTTCTAAATTATCCTCTTTTAAACTTATATTTTCCTTTTCCATAGCCGGATACAGCCTCGATAACATCTGCCTGCACCAAATTAGAAAGAAGTTTAGAAGCACCTGAACTTTTCAGTTCAACAAGTTCCATAACAGCGCTTCTGCCAAACACCTCATTATAGCCAAACTTCTCAAAAAGTCGGTAAATATGAATAGTTGTTTTTGCCGAAAAATCTTTTCCTTTTTCAGCAAGTACACTCTCAATGTCCACTTCCCAATCTTTAATATCCATTTTTTCGGTTTTAATGTTCACTTTTATTCCCTCAATATCCACTTTCTCTGCAGTCAAAAATCCACTTATATGCAAATTTCGATTGTAAAGTTCGTTTTTCTCATTCAAAAGCAAATTTCTTAGAAAAACTTCAAGATATTCTGTCGTTTCATAAATACCTTTTTGCAAGTTCGTATAATTTGCACGGACAAGTGCGTTTCTAAAATACCATGCATTTTCCGCAAAAATATCATTTGTTGCAGAAAAACCAAGGGTTCTCAAATACTTGATAAAAAATACCGCCGTCGTTCTCGTATTACCTTCTCCGAAGATATGAATTTGCCACAGCCTTGAAACAAAGACGGCAAGATGATGGATAACCTCATCCATTGAAAGCCCTCTGTAGCTAAAGTCTTTTTCCTTCGAAAAGTCGTATTCAAGAGTAGCTCTCAGTTCTGAAGCACTGCCGTACATAACAGTCGCTCCGTCAAGCACCCATTCTTTTTTTGTAATATTATAATCTCTTATCTTTCCAGCGTGTTCATAAATGTCCTGAAAAAGCTTGCGATGTATAGAAATATACTCATTCGGAGAAAATGAGAATGCCGTTTCCGAAAGTATCTCGGCGATACGGGAAGATACCTTATCTGCTTCTTCAGTACGCTCCTCATCGGATAAATGTGTAGGTCGTTCTTCATAATAACTATCAATAAGGTTCTGTGCTTCTTTTATTGTAATTTTACCTTCGATATTCTGAATGGCAGTATCTATCAGATATTTTGATGGTTTGAGTCCATCTACTGCCTGAAGTCCTATCGCTGTACTCCAAGCATAACCTTTACTGACTTTATCTGGTTCAGTCTCCTTCAAATATTCCTTAAATGGATCTTGTTCCATATTTTCCCCTCGCTTCATACTTCATATTATTCGCGAAAATCATTAACCAATTTCCTTATCATTATTTTATCAACTATTCTTCTACTATGATGGCTACCTTTCACTCAGATAGTGTTTCCTTACATCTGCATTCTATCATAATCAAATATATGAAACAATCCCTCCCGTTCGGATCGATGTATTCTAACGTCTATCCGAACAGGAGGGATTACTTATCTAAAATTCAATTTTTCTGTAAGAGCTGATTGCTCCGTTATGCTTCACACTTTCTCCGCAAAATTCATTGGAGAAATCCAGTATTTTTTCCAGTTCCGATTTTGTTATTTTATCTAACTCATCCTTCGTTTTATTCATTGATTTCAACCCAAACAAGAAGGAGCCTATGAAGCCGTCTCCCGCGCCTGTGGTATCGACAGCCTGTACCTCTTTGCAGGAGGAAAATGCCTTTTCTGTTTTGGTATAGGCATATGCACCTTTGCTTCCGCAGGTATAAATAATCAGCTTCACATTTCCTGTAAATAACTGCGGAAGAGCATTTTCAATTTCCTTTTCTCCTGTCAGAAATTCCAGTTCTTCATCTGAAATTTTTATGATATCTGCCAAAGGAATGAATTCATGTACCGTTTTAAACAGTTCTTCTTTACTGTTCCATAAAGGAAAACGAAGATTGGGGTCAAAACTGACGATTGCCCCTTTCTTTTCCGTTGTTTCAACCGCCTTCTTGTGCGCCTCTTTCATAGGAAAATTTCCTAAAGAAACACTGCAAAAATGCAGGGCATAGGCGTCCTCAAACATTTCCTCCGTAATTTTGTCTTCGCAATAAAGCATATCGGCGGAAGGATTTCTGTAAAAGGAAAACGTTCTGTTTCCATTATCTTCAAGGCTTACAAATGCCAGCGCCGTATTTGCCTTATCTGTGAAGCTTATAAGAGAGGTATCAATCCCAAAAGCTTTCAGTTCTTTTTCGATTTTCCTGCCGAATGGATCATCGCCAAGCTGTGTAATTATTTTAGATTTTCCGCCAAGTACACTGAACGCCCCGCTCACATTTGCAGGCGCACCTCCTGTTTTGGGACTAAAAGATGTAACATTTTCGAAATTGCATCCTGTTTTATCAGGAATAAAATCTATAAGCGCTTCACCAATTGCAATAAGCGTATCCTTCTTCATATTTCCTCCTTATCGTTTTACAGCTGATACAAATGTCCCTCAATCCCGTTCATTTCAAGAACAATCTGTTCATCCGGATAAAATCTGGTTGAAAAAACCGTCTCGCCGTTATTGATATAAATTTCTATCGACGACATATCTACAATTATTCTCACATTCTGCGGATTGTCAAAAAATGCCTTTCTCGTTGTTCTTCCGCTGCCATAATGTTTATCTCTAAATTTCAGTTCAAAGAGTTTACTATTTTTAGTATAAGAAAATTCACACTTGTAGTCAAATTTCACACTGAAATTTTCTGTAATTCTTCCCTCAAGTTCAAAAGGAAGATTTACTTTTATACTCTCATTTCCGTGAATTTCTCTGCTTTCTTTACGCAGATTTTCAAATTCTTTCACGGGATTCTGTAATAACTTCCCGTCTTCCCCCAGTTTGATTTCCCGCGGGAGTGTCAGACAATGCTGCCAGCCGAGCTCTGTGGTTGCATTGCTGTATTCCGAAGTATCCATTCCAAACCAGCCGATTAAGATTCTTCTTCCTTGATTATCCACAAAAGTCTGCGGCGCATAAAAATCAAATCCCATATCCCATTCGATAAATTCACCAAGCTTGCGGGGATTACTTTTCTCAACAAGAAAATATCCCGACTGATTCAGATTCTGAAATTTTATATCGCATTTTTCAAGTCCCTGCGGACATACACTTAAAAACCCTTTTCCGCCAAGTTCAAAATAGTCGGGACATTCCCACATATATCCGTAATTTTCTTCTATAATATCAGTTTGGTATTCCCAGTTTTCAAGATCGCAGGATTCATAAAAAAGTACACATCCCTTATCATCTTCTGTTCTTGCGCCAAGTACCATCTTCCATACATTTCCGTCCTGCCATACTTTCGGGTCTCTGACATGGCAAGTGCAAAACTTCGGATAATCCTTGTTGCGCAGAACAATTTCCTTTTCACTCATATTGCTTGCGTCCTCGGAAACCACATGAATTACATTTGCTTCTCTGCCTGCGGTAACATAATCATATTCGCCTGAAAGCTTGACATTTCCCGTATAAAATATATGAAGTATATCATCTTTTACTACCGCGCTGCCGGAATATGCGCCATGGCTGTCCTCGGGAATGTCCGGCATAAGTACTGCTTTATCAAAAGTCATATGAAAGAGGTTTTCCCCGTGAAAATGTCCCCATCCTCTGTCAGAATGTCCGTCTGCTCTATCGGGACTATACTGAAAATACACATGATACTCACCATTGAAAAAACAAAGTCCGTTTGGATCATTGAGCCATCCCTTCGGAGGCTCGAGATGAAATTTCTGACGATATTTTTCTGATTTTCTTTCCATTGTTCTTCTCCTTTTAAACAGATGCATCTATCAATTCTTCACTTTTTTCTGTTTTATCTGACTTCTTTGCATTTTTGATTTCAGAGCTGTTTGTTCCGAAAAGAAACGTTAAAACAAATGCAACCGCCATTGCCACCGACATGGAAATGATGTATTTTACAGGGTGATTCAATGTAAGAAGAATCGCGAAAATGCCGGTAACTCCTGTCGCCGTTGCTCCAAGATTAAGTATAGAGCATACCATCGCTCCACAGGCTCCGCCTATCGAACCGAAAATAAACGGTTTTATCAAACGAAGGTTTACACCAAAAATCGCAGGCTCTGTAATTCCCAGCATACAGGAAAGTGCAGAAGGATACGCCATGGAACGCATTTTATTATTTTTACTTTTTATCGCAACCGCAAGGCAGGCAGCTCCTTGCGCCATATTTGCAGCAGAAGCAAGCGGCAGCCAGTATGTCACGCCGTATTTTGCAAGCTGACCTATATCAATCACCGTGTACATATGATGAATACCGCCTACAACAGTAGTCGAGTAAAGACCACCCATAATAAACGAGCCTATTCCGAAAGGCAGCATAATCAGATTCTGAACACCTGTGATCAGTCCATTTTCAAAAGCGCTGAATACCGGTCCAATAAATGTATAAACCGAAAATGCCGTAATCGTGAGGCTTACTAAAGGCGTCACGAACATATCAATGACGTCCGGTACAATTTTGTGCAGTTTCTTTTCCAACTTAGCGAGAATAAACGAAGCAATGATAATCGGGATAACGTGTCCCTGATACCCGACCATCGGAACATCATAAAGTCCAAAAATCGAAAAGGTTCTTTCATAACCGGCTGAAATGGTCCATGCGTTCTGCAAATCGGGATGAATCAGAAACATTCCGATAACAGCGCCCAAATACGGGTTTCCTCCGAAAACTTTTGTCGCCGAATAGCCTATTAAAATCGGAAGGAACGTAAATGCCGCGTTAGAAAGCAATTTAAAAATCGTAAATACATAACCATCTGTACTAAGACTTAGCATGCCGTTTGAAGACATAAAGTTAAGTGCCTCCATAATTCCCATAATTAATCCACCCGCAACAATCGCAGGAAGAATAGGAACAAAAACATCGCCTAAAGTTTTAATAAGCCTTTTAAATACATTCTGCTTTTTTGCCGCTGCTTCTTTCAATTCATCTTTGGAAGACCCTTCAATATCCACCAGGACAATAAATTCATTATAAACCTTATTTACAGTGCCGCCGCCAATGATAATCTGAAGCTGTCCCGCACTCTCAAATACACCTTTTACCACATCAATATTTTCCAGTGTTTCCTGATCAATTTTAGAATTATCTCCGATGATAAGTCTTAATCTTGTGGAACAATGTGCCGCACTGGCAAGATTTTCTTTTCCTCCAATGGCTTCAAGTATCTCTTTTGCTGATTTTCTGTAATCCATAAATAAAATCATCTCCTTATTATTTTGTCGTTTTGTCCGGACTGTTTCATACTGGTTTCACAAATTCATGATATCGATTTCATTTACTATATTCTAATGCATTCTCCACAATTTCGCTATTGACAAACACGACAAACTTACACAAGTATTTTATTTGGTTTCATATAGTTTCATATTTTATTGCAATTACCGGCACAGTTTACGTTCTTTTTGTGGATTCTCTTTCAACAATTTCGTAATCAAGTGTAAGCGTTTTTGGAATAATGTTTTCTTTTTTAAATGACAAAAGCAGCATGTGCGCGGCTTCTTCCCCTGCCGTTTCATAATGAAAATGTACCGAAGTAAGAGAACTGGAAGTAACCTTACACAGATGTGAATCTCCTATCCCCGCAATCATCACCTCTTCCGGAACGGTTATCCCATGATTATGTGCAAATATTACCGCCCCGGCTCCAATGTTGTCGGTAGCGCAAAAAATAAAATCCGGTTTATTATGCTTTTTTAATAAAATTTCCGCTTTCTCATATCCTGAATCCATGGTAAAATCCGCCGTAAGCATATTATTTTTTCTTATCTCAATGTTGTAATCACTCAAAGCCTCTAAAAAGCCTTCTTTTCGCGCAAGACCTGCCGCCTTGTCATTTTCCGTAACACCGATAAATCCCGGATTTTTACCGCCTCTTTTTATCATAAGTTCTGTAATCGCATAGGCTGCCTTGAAATCATCATGGCACACACAGCAAAATCCTTTGTATTCCTGTCCCACAATCACTACTGGAACTCTCATTTTTTTCAAAATTGCATCGTGAAGAGGGGTAAAAATCGTTCCAAGAAAAATCACGCCGTCAACTCTGTTATTTCTAAAAAGCTCGAGATATTCCACTTCCTTCTGATAATTATTTGAAGAATTCACAAGCAGAAGCTGATATCCCTCTTCATTCAAAACACGGCTTATCCCCTCGACTTCTCTTGCGCAGCTCTCCGACGAAAGTTTTGGGATAATCACGCCGACAAGCCTTGTGATTCTTTTGCATACATTGTGCGCCTTTATGCTCGGACTATAGCCCGTCTTCTCAACAGCATCTTCAATTTGTTTTCGTTTACTATCGCTCAAATATCCGTCATTAAAATATCTGCTTACAGCCGATTTTGACACTCCGGCAATTTGGGCAAATTCAGTTATATTCATCAGGAAAACCGCCCCTTTCTTTCTGCTCAATAATGACAGGTCACAAACCTCTCTGTTCTGATTTCGATCACCGTCCGTTATTTATTACTCATATTTATCATGTATAATCGCTAATCCCCATTTTGTCAAGTATTGCATCATTTAACTCACTTTCCTATGTCGCTATACTAAAATCCCCTTAACATCGATGACCACCAAACTTTTTTATCCGAACCAAAGGTTATTTTATCCGGTGTAAGCGCTAAATTCTTATAAGGATATTACCCCAAGTTTGCGAACAAAAAACAAAAGGCAGACTGTTACATCCACCTCTTAATCTTTGCTTCCATTATTCAAAATTGAAATCATAGGAGTATGTTTATTTTATCTATCTTCGTCGATCATTCTATATTTAGTTTTTACAAATCTTAATAAGAAAACAATAAAACTGAATTTTTCTTTACCACTTACTCTATTTTATATCCACAATATGGACAAGATTTCTCGCATTTTATAGGTGTAATTCTTAAACTTTAGCGACAAAATGAACAACGATTTTTGATTGCAATTATAATTAAAATAGTAAGACGAGCAGAACTAGTTTTTTACTTATATAAGTTCTCACCATCAGTTTTTATAACATCCTGATACCAGTAAAAACTATCTTTTTTATAACGATTCAGTGTTCCGCCTTCTTCTTCATCCCGATCTACATAGACGAAACCATAACGTTTCTGATAACCATTCAGCCAGCTCAGAAGGTCTGTAAATGACCATGTACAATAAGCCCAAACTTCGCAACCTTCTTCAATTGCTTTTCCCAGTTCTTTTAAATGTTCTTCCAGATAATGAATCCTGTATTCATCATGAATCTGGTTTCCTTCTGTCTTTTTATCAAATGCTCCTAGACCATTTTCGGAAATCACGATTGGAAGACCATAGCGGCTTGTAATCTCACGACAGCAAAACCTGAGCCCCATCGGATCAATCGTCCAGTCCCAGTCGGTTGTCATTAGATATGGATTTGCTGGATTTTTATAGATTCCCTGCATACCAAGTTCTTGTGCAGAACCTTTTACCCCTGTCGTATTCATTGTACCGTATGGTGTTACTCCATCCATTGGATTATATTCACATACACAACTCTGATAATAATTTACACCCATAAATGTAATCTCTGATGCTGCTTTTTTCAGTATATCCATATCTCCATCTGCTATTTCCGGTGCATATCCCTTTTTCTTCAGATATGCCATCGCAGCTTTTGGATATCTTCCGTATGCATATACATCCATCCACCAGAAGTTTTTCAACTCATCATAGTCTCGTTTCGCCATTGCATTCATCGGCTTGCAGTCAATAGCATAAGATGGTGTATAAGCAAAACTTGCACCAATCTCACCTTTTCCTCCCATTTCGCGATATGCAAGTACTGCCTTCGCGTGTGCCATAAATGCATGGTGGTTTACCTGATAAAATGTCTTCTGAGCATCAAATTTTCCCGGCGGATGCTGTGCTGTCAGCCATCCAAGAGATGTAAAGATATTCTGTTCGTTTAAGGTAATCCAATATTTTACCTTGTCTCCATAATGCTCAAACAAGGTTCTCGCATATCTCACATAATCCTCTATAATATTCGGACTTTCCCAACCACCATACAGATCAACTAGTACCTGTGGAAGATCCCAATGAAAAATTGTCACCATCGGTTCGATTCCATATTTCAAGCATTCATCGATGATATTCTGATAAAATGCAATTCCTTTTTTATTTACAGGACCTCTTCCTTCTGGATAAATCCTTGCCCATGAGATAGAAAAACGATATGTCTTCAATCCCATCTCTGCCATCAGTGCAATATCTTCCTTATATCTGTGATAATGATCTATTGCAACATCACCTGTCGTTGCTTTATAAGTCTTTCCTGGGATACGTACAAATGTATCCCAGTTCGTCACTCCTTTTCCATCTTCTTGCCAGCCCCCCTCAATCTGATAAGCAGCTGAAGCACTTCCCCACAAGAAATCTTTCGGAAACCCTGTTACTTTTATTTCTTCCATATCTACATTCCTTTCATTTATTGAACTCTGATAAGGTTGCTTTCCTTTGTTACTTCTCCTGTTGCTGTTATTTCAATATTTACATACTGCTCTGTATTTGAAATAATTACTGGTGTTGTCACATCATATCCTTCTTCTTTAATTTTTTTAATATCAAATTCAATCAATATGTCGCCCTTTTTCACAGAATCTCCTGTTACTTTCTTTGGTGTAAAACATTTTCCTTCCAGATTCACAGTATCAATTCCGATATGCACCAAAAGTTCAATTCCATTTTCTCCTACAATACCTACTGCATGTCCTGTTTCAAACATCACATCTACTGTTCCATCAAATGGTGCATAAATCACACCCTTTTGGGGAACGATTGCTACACCTTTTCCGAGGATTTCCTGTGCAAATGTAGCATCCGGTACTTCTGATAGAGATATTACGTTTCCTTCTACAGGGCTTGTAATATTTATCGCATATTCCATTGCTTCTACCTCATCTTTATTCTCTATTTCTAACAAATCCAATTCATCATCTTCATCTACTATATCTTCAAATCCAATAAGCATTGTCGCAATAAACGAAACAACAACAGTAAGAAGAATTGTAAGAGCTGCAAATAACAAACTCTGTGGTCTTCCTTTTTCCACATACTGGACAATTGTTACGATTGCCGGTGTTGCAATTCCAAAGCATTTTAACTGGAAAAATCCACCGAACAATCCACCTGCTGCCGCACCGATACATGCTCCAAGCATCGGACGTTTCAGACGAAGTGTTACACCATATAATGCTGGCTCTGTAATTCCTGCAAACAATGCGGAAAATGCGGAAGAGCCGGCTATCTGCTTGAAATCTTTGTTTTTACTTTTTACTGCAACTGCAAGAGAAGCAGCTCCCTGTGCCATATTTGAGCACAGTTCGCCAATACAGATAAAGTTTTCAAATCCAGTAGAAGAAATCATTCCAAGTTTGATCGGTGTAAATGCGTGATGCATACCAGCCATTACGACAAAAGGATATACTCCTGCTACAAGGCCAATCGCAATAAACCCAAGTTTATCATATATTGCATACACAACGGTCGATAATACATTACCACAGATTGCTCCAAGAGGTCCAAGGACGATCAGTACAATCGGTGCCTCGATCAAAACTACCAGCATTGGCTTTAAGAAATTTTTTGTTACTACCGGAGTAATCTTATCAACTAGGCGTTCCACATATTTTAATGACCATACAGCAAAAATAATTGGAATAACTGAATAAGAATAGTTTGCATATGTTACAGGAATAAATTTCAGGAACTTTATCGTCTCTCCCGCATTATTCGCATTACTCATCAGTGAAATAAAGTTCGGATGTAACATGATTAATGCAATACTAGCCGCATAATACATATTTGTTCCAAACTTCTTTGATGCTGACATCGCAATCAGTACCGGCATAAAGAAGAATGCCCCATCACCCATAACGCTTAACAAATTATAGGTATTACCTTCTGTACTCAGTACACCAATCATAGGCAGAAGCGTAAGTAGCACTTTGATCATTGCTGCTCCGATAATTGCCGGAATTACCGGTGCCATAATACCTGAGATTGTATCCATTAACATTGAGAATACACCTTGTTTTTCCTGTTTTTCAGGTGCTTTTTTCGATGCTTCATTTGAAAAATTTCCAAGTTTATTCAATTCTGCAAATACATTTGCCACATCATTACCAATAATAATCTGGTACTGACCAGCTTTTTTCATCACTCCCATAACACCCTTTGTCTTTTTCACTGCTTCATCATCTACCAAGGATTCATCTTTTAATGTGAAGCGCAGTCTCGTCATACAATGTACAAGACTGATTACATTCTCTTTTCCTCCGACTCTCTGGAGAATCTTTTTTGCTGTACTTTCGTAATTCATTTTTTTACCTCCATTTATTTTTCACTTTTTATACACAACAAAGACCTGACCTAAAAGAGCATACGATTCCCGGGATCGTTGCTTTCTTTTAAGTCAGGTCTTGCTTAACTAAATAATAACAAACCTGCAATCTATTCCGATTGTTCGTCCAATATTCTTTTGATGTGTATTAATAAATATAATCTTTCATCTATTGTCAATTTGCAAGAATACTGTTTTTCAATATATTCTACAATCTTTCTGACTCCTGAATAAACATATTCATTCTGTTCAATCAATACTTTGTAAATCTCCTGCATACTATCCTGATAGATTGTATTGTCAAATACTCTAGCTGCAAAAAATTTCAAATGTGTCAGGAAACGTTCATATGATATCGACTTCTCATCAAATTCTATCTTAAAATATATTCTTACGATTTGAAGAACTGCATTGATCAGTTCCGTTATCTTATTGAAATCTACATCACTTCCATTTCCAAGTTCTGCCGAAATAATATGCATCGCTATAAATGCGGCTTCGTCTACTCCCAGATTCTCATCGTTTTGCTCCTGTATCCATTTTACCGCCTTTAATCCGATTTCATATTCTTGTGGATAAAATTTGCGAATCTCAAGCTTCATCATATTTTTTAATGCTATATTCTCACGATATCTGTCAACTGCAGAATTAATATGATCTGTAAGCGTCACGTACAAGGAATCCCTGACTTTCAGTCCTTCTTCTCTCGCAGTCTTTACAACCCGGCTTGCAATTTCCAGATATGCTTCTGAGATTTCTTTTACTACTTCCTGTAATCTCCGGCTGTCATCGACACTTTCTAGATAATAGGTTTTATCTGCCAGTGCTTCATCCAAATTTTCACCCTTCTTTTTCTTGAACCCGATTCCAGCTCCTGTTATGATCAGTTCTCGTCCTTCCTGATCAATACTAACAACTGCATTTGTATTCAATACTCTGACTATTTTCACGGTTACCCTCACCTTTAAACAAACTTTAATAACTATTCTATTAATAATGTAATAAGCTATTTCTACGTAATATCCATCACCTGCCGATATCTACTGAGATCAAACGCATTAAAGTATAAAAAAAGACTGCTCATAATACAAAATCCCCTTGTATAATAAACAGTCTTGCTTACCATTACGTAATAACAAACTTTTTATTATACTACCATTATTACCTGTTTTTGTCTATACCCTTTTTATTTTTTCATCATAACACATAAATCCCCTTCTTATTTTTTGTGCATTTTCACATCTCTGCAAGTCATATTTATAAATACATATTCCTCATTAACGTATTTACAGAATTATTACTGAGTACACTTAAATTCAATACATTAATCTCTACATGCAAAAAACAATCAGCACCGAGCATTTTCATTAAAAATCAAATTCTATATAGGTACTTTCTGTATGGTCTTTATTGAATTTGACATTTGATTTTTCAAGAAATATAAGTTCATGAATTCTGATACAGAATCCAAAGACGATGCTGATTACGATGCCGCTATTTCACAAGTCAGTGATTTCTTTGAATATATGCGAAAGAACCGCAAAAGTGTTCCTGATGAAGAAAGAATCGCCAATAAAGATAAGTTCATTAAAACCGTAGAAGAATTATCTAACACCTATAAAATTGATGTAGATTTAGAAGAATTTAGCGAAGGTTATGTAGCACACATCTATCTTGATTACGGTTGCTACAACGGATATATTAAGAAGCTGCTAGCAATGTTGTTTATCCTTGCCGATGATATTTCCTTTTTAGATGGCAAAAAAGAAGATGCCGATATGCTTTTCAGCTTCACTTATCACACACACCATATTTTCCTGAATAACAGAGAAACAACCGATTTCTCATAATGTACCCGATGGCTACTCAACTGAGCAGCCATCTTTTCAATTTTCCAGACACCGTCTGGAATTTTTAATATGCCGGAATACCGTATCCATAGATATTGCTGCTTCCGACTGCGTACTGTCTTTGCTTGCAGGCGTCGCCTGAGTTGCCCTCTACGGTATAAACTGTGCCATTCTCACACTTCTCTACGATACCAACGTGGTCTGTTGTACCGTCGCCTTCCCAATCAAAGAAGATAATATCTCCTACCTTTGGTTCATAAGTGCGGTCTTGCCATTTCCCATTTGACTTAAACCAGTTTGCACCATCCACGCAACCTGCAAATTTCGGAACAAGTCCGCTTTCAATATACCCGCATTGGTCAGCACACCAAGATACGAAGCAGGCACACCATTCCACTCGACTGTTAAAGCCGTACCAACTCCAGTAAGGTTGTCCGCCCTGATTGCCTAGCTGTGTCAAGGCAACCTCAACAATCGCCTGATTACCTCCGGCAGTAAAGGCTCGCCCATACGGATAGTACCTCAGAACGTGAGCCGGATATTGGGTATCTCCATAACTGTCCCAACCAAGCCTTTGTGCCTGCTGAGTGGAAAACTCCACTGCATTGGCATAAGAATAACCGCCGTAATTCGTTTTTGCCCAAGAAATATACCCATTACCGAAGTTGTAGCCTTGCAAGGCAAGTTTGATATGCCCCATATCTATCGGACTTTCCACTTCTGCCGAAGTAAGAGCCGCTTTCAATTCCTGAACTCCACACTGGATAGAATATTCAGGGTCTTTAATTCCATTAGGTTCGTGCGGATACCTTGTATTGAAACTTCCCTCTGCTGCCTGCATAGGGTCAAGTCCTCTGCCGCCGCTTTCCTGCATCATAACCGCCTTGATAAGTTCTACATACTCAGGAATGCCGTACTCTTTGGCATACTTCTGTATGATGGGTTCATAGGCTTCTACCTCTGCACTTACCGGAGTATAGGAATTACTGTCACTCCCTCCTCCGAACATTGCTACGGCAGCACCAAACAACACGACAATCATAATAATCAGCACCGCTATCCAACCGCCTGCGGCGATTGCTGCTACAAGTGCTTTTGTCCCTGCAATAATCGCTTTGACTGTCGCAACAGTAGCTTTCGCTGTGGCTTTGACGGTATCTGCTGTGGCTTTCGCCGCTTTCTTTGCCGTCCGAGCCGCTTTCTGTGTTGCTTTGGCTGTTGTTTTTGCTGTTTTCTGTGCTATAATGGCAGCTTCTTTTGTGGTCTTAATAGAAGTCTTTGCCGTTTGTTCTGCGGTCTTGACCGACCTCTGAACAGTATTGGTTGCACCTTTCGATACGGTCTTGACTGTCGTATTTCCTGCCGACCTTGCAGACTGTTTAATTGTTTTCTCCGTACGCTCCAGAGTTCGGATGCTCTGTTTTCCGACAGGATTGACCGATTGTTTCTGAAGCTGTTTCTCTGCACGCTTGGTCTTGAAATTCTCAATTCCCGTTTTGGCTTTCTGATAATTCTGCCTTGTTTCACGCACACCCCATCTGCCGACTTTATCCGCACGGTATGCAGTTTCGTGAACAGCCCTATCCGTTGCCGCTTCGATTTTATCGGAAGCATATTCCTCTGCGGAATTTTCCGAAGCATTCGTGGAATGTTCTGCCTTATCTTTCGTCATCACATAGGCTTTCTTCATTCGCTCCGTGGCAACTGCTGCCTTATTTATGGTCTTGATTGTACCTTTGCTTGTATCTCTTGTTTTTATATCAGCCATCGGTTTCCTCCTTTCTCGAAAAAAATAACAGCCTTACGTTTGATTTCGTAAGACTGCAATACGGGCATTTACTGCCACCGGAACGAGTAGAAATAAGAGTATTCCACTCTCTGCCGCAATCCTTACACTTCCACCAAGCCTTACGATTGGCAAAGACCGTAACCTGAGTCGGAAGTAACGGATAATTTCTGTCCGACCACTCGGCAGCTATATCCGGCAGAAGCGTTGCAAGGTCATTAAATCCTGCCAATACTTTATTATGTGAGCAATACGGACAGGCTGTTTTATTTATTGTCCTGCTCTTAACGGCAGTTTCCCACTCGTGTCCTTTCTCACATCTCCAAATCACTTTCTTGTGAGAACCAATAGAAACTTCTGTCGGTTTTATCTTATTCTTTTTCGACCACTGCTTTACCAGTAATGGCTCTAATGTCGCCAAATCGTTAATTCCTGCAATTACTCTTGCACCAGAGCATATCGGGCATTTCTCTCCATTAGAACGAGCCTTAACGCTTGTCTGCCATTCGTGACCGCAAGTACCTCTCCACCATACTTTTTTATTTGAACCGAAAGTAATGTCACCAGGCGTAAGCGTTAAATTCTTTTCCGACCACTCCGAAACAAGCTCCGGGTGTACTTTTGCTAAACTGTTATTCATAGCCAAACCTCAACCTCCTTGTGCTTAGAGTATATGAAGTTTTGGCTTTATCTTGTAGTTTGCGAATATCCGTATAAATAGAAAAAGCCCTTTGAGAAAAGGATTTCTCCTCTCTCAAAGGGCAAGTTGGCAAACTTGAATTTGTAAATATCATTTTACATTTTTATATGAACTATAAATGAGCAAATCCAAAATATTGCACAAAATAAGGACACCCTCTGATGAATAATGTATAATTGAAGTATCAACAAACAACATACTCACTCAAACAAGGGGGTGTCCATTGCAAACAGTATACATCATTCCAACCATATTTACAATTACTTTAAGACATTAAATCTCGGATTATTTTTATCTGATGTGTATCTGAACCATTTGATGGCCATTATCCTTTCCGTTTTTCTCCGGGGATACCGCGGGAAAACTGTGGATTTCCAAGAAGTAAGCCATTGTCACAGGACTACCACGGCTTATTTTCTGAATCATGGCAAATGGGATGACATTGCTTTACAGGATACCCTCAAAAGGAGCATCCTCCATATTATTTACAGGGAAGCTCAGCGTTCCGGACAGCCTGTTTACTGTATTGTGGATGATACCATTGCTTCACATACCCGGCCTTCGTCACAGGCTCTACATCCAATCGAAGCAGCGTATTTTCACCAATCACATTTAAAAGGCCGTCAGGATTACGGGCATCAGGTTGTTTCTGTCATGCTTTCCTGCAATGGGATTACCCTGAATTATGCAGTCATACTGTACGATAAATCAAAATCCAAGATTCAGATCGTAAAAGAGATTGCAGAAGAGCTTCCCATTGCACCGGTAGTTTCCTATTTTCTTTGTGACAGCTGGTATACTTCTTCAAAGGTAATGGACAGCTTTATACGGAAAGGTTTTTATACGATAGGTGCGTTAAAGACCAACCGTATTCTCTATCCATGGGGAATCCGTCAGAAAGCCAGTTTGTTTGCCCTTCATTTGCGGAAAACAGATCCGGGAGTCAGCCTCGTGACCGTTGGCGGCCGTCAATTCTATGTGTACCGCGATGAAGGGGAGCTAAATGGCATTCCCAATGCAGCTGTTATCATCAGCTATCCGAAGGATGCGTTTGGGAATCCCAAAGCACTGCGGTTGTTTCTCTCTACGGATGTCAGTCTGTCAACTCTGGAGATACTGGAGACTTATATCAAACGGTGGCCGATCGAATTATTTTTCCGTCAAAGCAAAAGTAAACTGGCACTGGATAAATATCAGCTCCGCTCCCGTCAGGGAATCCAAAGATATTGGTTGATTATGTCGCTGGTTCATTTTTTGTGTTGCATGCATTCTGGAAGCTATTGTGCTTTTGAAGAAGGTTATGCTTTTTTACAGAAACAGCTAAAGCAGGAACAGCTCACAAATCTGTACCGGTTTATCAAAAGTGGTGCTTCAATTGAAGCTGTTATGGAGTTAGCAGGATAACTTTGTGCAAAATTTGATATTTGCTCATTTATAGTATATGAAATCACAATATGACTTGGTGCAAATAATACTGATGCAATAATCAATAGCACTGACCTACTCATAATCCCACTAAATAAGAACAACATTGAAGGAATAATAGAAAGTGCTAATGCTCTGAAAACGCTGTTTTTCTTAAAACATATAATCCAAATAGCACAATAAAGCATTACCAATATGGTATCTACAATCAGATATAGTGCAAATGCTTCGTCAGACCACCACCCGAACCAAGTTCCCGGAATATTGATTATCATGAATCCGAAACAACCCAATCTCCCTACTTGTTCTGTGACCTCAACATATTTATTGTTCCACTTATTATCAAATCCATCTTTGCACTTAATCGCAAATACAACATTGGGTATCATAATGACTGCAATAAAAATCAGCCCAAAAACATTAAACCATTCCATATTATCTACCATCACAAACTTCGATTTTTCGTTCTCTGCGACTTCCCAATAAACGGGAATTTATATATTCTCATAATTTCCTTTTGTGTTCCTGACACAAATATTTAAAATCAGGATATACGCTTATTCATCCACAGTTCAATTCTATGATAATTATTTCCGGTCGATTGTTAATTCGCACTGGAATAATACTGTTTCCAATACCTCTGCTCACAATCATAGTTGTTCCATTCTCTGTATAGATGCCTGCGTCATATTTCGGGAAAAGTCCTTGATTAGGAGCAATAACTCCTCCCAAAAATGGCAATCGAAATTGTCCGCCGTGGGCGTGTCCCGACAATACTAAGTCAATATTTTTATTTTGATAGACATTAAAATGCTCGGGTCTATGCGACAAAAGTATAGTAAATCCATTGCTAATATTTACCTGCGAAAGTTTTGTTTCCAAAATACTTTCTGATAAAAAACTGTCTCGTTCTGAAAAATCAGGGTCATTTAAGCCTATTAGCTGAATACACTCATCACCATAGTTCAATTCAATGGCTTCATCTTGAAGAACGGTAACTCCTGCATTTTCTAATGATGTCTTTAATTCTTCATATTGTGAGCCGACCCATGCTTCGTGATTGCCTGTAACAAAATAGCAAGGAGCGATTTTTACGGCTTGCTGAGCAAAAGATAATGCAACTTCAAGATTTGTATGGTTGGAATCTATCAAATCCCCAGTAATAGCGATTATATTTGGGCTTTCTGCCTTTAATATATCAATTAACTTTTCATTATTCTTCCCGTATTCTGCATTATGCAAATCCGAAATATGGGCAATAGAAAAATTGTCAAACGCTTCAGGTAAGTCTTTAGATGTTACTGTTAATTTATTTGTTTCTACCGACAGATTTCCCCAAATTAACCAACTGACCATAATTAAAATCAGAAGCACCACAAGTATAATTATTTTTCGCTTTCTTATATTTTTCACAATATTATACCTCGCCATTATAAATCCTATCCCCACAAATTACGATTTATCTATTTGCATAATCAATCAAAATCTTCTTACAACTACTACAACGATAAGCTTCACAATGAGGGATTCCTCCTGAACCTTTACTCAATTCCAGATCGTCCGATTTTTTTATACGAAAAACTTTTGTCAGATTATCAACTGCAAAAGTAATGTCTCGTGAACTCATTAGGTATCCTCTAATCATTTCATCACCACAATATGGACATTTCATGCAGATTCACCTCCTATAAATCCCGAATTGTCGATTTCTTTACATTGATAAAGTTCAATTTATCTCTCGATTCATAATTTTCTCTTCAAGTAAATTACCCACATGCTTTGTTTCAAAGAACATTTCTTTATTTATAACAACAATTATAATTGCCGCAATAACAACAAAAATAGTTTGTATACATTTTGTTTCAGGAGTCATGTTTATCTTTTCCTGCATAATATTTATAAACAAATGAAAAATAATTGTTGCAAGCATACTTCTGTTATTCTTTACATATACCCATGTCTGAAGGAAATCAAGTGGTATCACGCTAAGAAGAAAGTTAATCACATACATGATTCCCATCTCTTTAAGTCCATACTGGTACGTTCCAGGTATCCAGAATAATGGCACATGCCACAAAGACCAGATACATCCAAAGATGATAGACTCCTTAAACCAGCTGTTGTATGCACCAACAGCATCCTCTCCATAACCTCTCCAACCTAACTCCTCTATGCAGGATGCCAACAAAATTGTAAGAAATGCAGACGTACCACCTATAGAAAATGAAAAGTCTTCTGTAAATGAAAACTGATTTATACTGCCGCCAAATAATACTGATGTACCGATTGAAGCCGTCACTATCACAGCAAATATCAGCACTGCAATTAATATATATTTAGGTTTTATTCTATAAAACCCAATCAGCTTCTTCTTAAAATCATTAATGAGTGCTTTATTCTTAGACGTAAATACAGTTACTACGGCAACCACGGCAGGTGAAACCAAGCCAAGAAACATTCCAAGATAAAGCCCCGTCCCTTCATTAAGTAAAATTGCAAATAGCCACCAGAACCAAGTGCAGGCAAATGTAATCAAATAGAATCTGACCGGTCGATATATATACTTTTCCATGACTACACCTCAGCCTCTACAATCACAAGCTCACTCTTTATACCATTGAACTCAATGTAATTGTCTGCTTCGGCATCTGAAAAGTCATCAACCTTTTTGCCCTGTCTCTCATAATAAATATGAGTTGCTATTCCCTTTTTTGTGCTTCTAAATCTATAATCTGCAGGAAGTGTAAGTCTTGATGTTGCTGACAACTGATTAATCTCAAGCGCACCCTCATGTGATAAAATACTGATCTGCATATCAAGATTTGAATCTATCTCAATTTCACTTTTATTTCCCTGAAGGGTAACTTCGCTAATTTTGCCATTTACCTCAATATGTTCATTTTCTATATCAGTAATATTCAGTGTCCCTGCATTAACTGATAATTCGATTTTTCCAATATATTTTATTGGAATAAAAATAGTAATGACCAAACTCTCCTTTGCATCTGCTTCACTGGCTTCATTAAATCTGTTAAGATCAATATCGATTCGGTTTTTTATATCATCAATCTTTACTTTATAATCTGCCAGAAGATTCTTATAGACATTTGAAAACATTGCGACTTCAATTTTTTCTCCATGATATGCCTTTAAATCTACAGCATATGCTCCACCAAGCTTGATATCAAAATTCTTCTTACCATCAATATCGTATTCAGTACGACTTTCATAGATGTAATTAGACTGCTTTTTCTCTGATTTCTCATTCGAAAGTAATTCATCTACTGATATCTGGAAGAGATTTGCTATTGCCATCAGATTTGCAATATCCGGTGTTCCTGTTCCATTTTCCCACTTTGTAATGGCTTGTCTTGATACACCGATTTTCTCAGCCATCTTCTCCTGTGAAAGTCCAGCCTGTTTTCTGTAATATTTAATTTGTTCTTCTAAAGTCATTTTTCCACCTCCGTTTTCGGTTTGTTTTACTTCCTTCACAGATTAGCAAATTAACCTTTACCAAACAAGAAACATTAGCTGTCATTTCACTATTTTTCTGCTACTTTCCGTAGCAACGCCCTAAAATAAAGGTTTTTACAATGAAAACTAAATTTATCCAATCGCCAAATCCCGATTTGTATTTCTGTTTGTTTTAAAAATGGGCAACTCCGATTGGAATTGCCCACTCATTGCACTAATTATGCGATTTTTTCTTGCTTGTACCGATTTCTGCATCAATTGATGTAAGTTTGATGTAAATCGCTGTTTTTTCAGTTTTTTATCAAATGAAGTACGTCCCGTCTATTTGGTGAAACGGTACATCTTTACATCATCTTAATAGAGCTTGGCACCTGCCGGAATTCTGTCATCTACCATCAGAAGATGAAGCTTTTCTTCGCCTTCTTCTTCATGAATAGCACTGAGGAGCATACCGCAAGAGTCAATGCCCATCATAGCTCTCGGTGGAAGATTTGTGATAGCAATAAGAGTCTTTCCAACCAGTTCTTCCGGCTCATAAAAGCTATGAATACCGCTTAAAATGGTTCTGTCTGTGCCTGTTCCGTCATCAAGAGTAAACTGTAACAATTTCTTTGACTTCGGTACTGCAACACACTCTTTAACCTTTACTGCACGGAAATCTGACTTGCTGAATGTATCAAAATCAACAAATTCCTCAAATAAAGGCTCTACCTTTACCTTAGAAAAATCAATCTTTTCAGACTCAGTTTTTACATTTTTTTCAGGTGCTTCAGAAGCTGTATTATTTACATCATTTTTCTTATTTACACCATCTAAGGACTTCATTGTCGGGAACAACAATACATCCCTTATCGCTGCCGCATCAGTGAGCAGCATACACATTCTGTCGATTCCAAATCCGATTCCACCTGTCGGCGGCATACCGATCTCCAGTGCATTCAAGAAATCTTCATCCGTTGTATTAGCCTCTTCATCCCCCTGTGCAAGCAATTCTTCCTGTGCCTTAAAACGTTCTCTTTGATCCAGCGGATCGTTAAGCTCAGAGTACGCATTCGCCATCTCCCAGCCATTCATGAAGAACTCGAAACGCTCTGTATACTCCGGATTCTCCGGTTTCTTCTTCGTAAGCGGAGAAATCTCAATCGGATGATCCATTACAAATGTAGGCTGGATCAAGTGTTCCTCTGCATACTCTTCGAAGAACAGCGCAAGGATATCACCCTTTTTATGTCTCTCTTCAAATTCAATACCGCGCTCTCTGGCGATTGCTTTTGCTTCTTCCGTTGTCTTGATTTCATCAAAATCAACATCTGCATATTTCTTAACGGCGTCTACCATAGTAATTCTTTCGAATGGCTTTCCAAGATCCATCTCTACACCGTTATAAACAATTTTCGTAGTTCCAAGCACTTCCTGTGCTACGTGACGATACAGATTTTCTGTCAAATCCATCATGCCATTATAATCTGTATATGCCTGATAAAGTTCCATCAAAGTGAATTCCGGATTATGTCTCGTATCAAGACCTTCATTACGGAATACACGGCCAATTTCATATACACGCTCCAAACCACCCACGATCAATCTCTTCAAGTAAAGCTCCAAAGAGATACGCAGTTTGAAATCCTCATCCAATGCATTGAAATGTGTCTCAAACGGTCTTGCCGCAGCGCCGCCCGCATTCGCCACAAGAATCGGTGTTTCTACTTCCATAAATCCTTCATTATCTAAATATCTTCTGATTGCACTGATGATTTTGGAACGTTTGATAAATGTATCTTTTACTTCCGGGTTCATGATCAAATCTACATATCTTTGACGATAACGCAAATCTGTGTTCGTAAGACCGTGATATTTCTCCGGAAGAATCTGAAGGCTTTTGGATAATAAAGTTACGGCAGAAGCATGGATGGAAATCTCTCCTGTCTTTGTCTTAAATACTTCACCTTTAAGACCGACGATATCGCCGACATCCATTTTTTTGAATTCTTTATATTCCTCTTCTCCGATGCAGTCTCTTGCAACGTAAGACTGAATATTTCCTTTTAAATCCTGGATATTACAAAAAGACGCCTTTCCCATAATACGTTTGGACATGATACGTCCTGCCAAAGATACATCCTGTCCCTCTAACTGCTCAAAATTCTCTTTGATATCTGCGCTATGGTGACTTACATCATAAGTCATGATCTGAAAAGGATCTTTTCCGTTCGCCTGCAAATCCGCAAGCTTCTCACGACGTACTTTTCTTAACTGATTAATATCCTGTTCCTGTACATTTTTCTGCTCTGCCACTTTTTTCCACTCCTTATTATACTGATCTGTCGATTTTTAATACTTCGTATTCAATCATGCCCGCCTGCGTCTCGATAGACACGACATCTCCTATCTTGCATCCGATCAATGCTCTTCCGACCGGAGATTCATTAGAGATTTTTCCCTGAAGGCTGTTTGCTTCGGTAGAACCTACAATTTTAAATTCCATCTCTTCTTCAAATTCCCTATCATAAACAGAAACGGTACATCCTACATTGATCGTCTCTAAGTCCACTTCATCTTCTACTACCACTTCTGCATTTTTCAAAATTTTCTCTAATTCTTCGATACGTGCTTCGATATCTCTTTGTTCGTCTTTTGCTGCATCGTATTCCGCGTTCTCAGATAAGTCACCCTGTTCCCTTGCTTCTTTAATCTTACCCGCAACTTCTTTTCTTTTTACGACTTTTAAATGTTCTAATTCCTCTTCAAGCTTTTTGAGTCCGGCATAAGTAAGTATTGTTTTTTTTGTTTCCATTTGGTACTACTTCCTTCCTGATATCTTTCCTTATAGGCCCTATAAAGTCGGCATATGTGCTGCCACAACTGGACTTTTCTTCCGCATGTGGTTAGAATCATCCACTCTCGCAATTTTGATATTATACAAGATAACCTGTCCGATGTCAAGAAATTTCTATTCTTGCCCGACAGCTATATTTTCCCAAGATTCCCGAGCACACATTTTTAAATCATATGTAAGCCCGGACATTCTTATACTCATTATAAAAATCTTTTTTTAAGCAGCTCTTCCAATTCCTCCATACTCTCCACACGGTTGATCTCATCCCGCATCTTTGCGGAATTTGGCAGACCCGTCGTGTACCACGCCACATGCTTTCTCATTTCCCGGATTCCAAGATATACACCCTTTTGCTCTATCTGGAGTCTGGCGTGACGAAGCATCATCTCTTTAATTTCGTGCAAAGACGGTCTCTCTATCATCCGTCCCGTCTCTTCATATTGAATAAGCTCTCTGAAAATCCATGGATTCCCTTGCGCTGCCCTTCCGATCATCACCCCATCACAACCCGTGCCGGCAATCAACTCCTCTGCCTTCTTGGGCGAGTCCACATCACCGTTACCAATGACGGGAATCGAGACTGCCTCTTTCACCTGACGGATGATATCCCAGTCCGCTTTCCCGCTATAGTACTGCTCTCTCGTCCGTCCGTGAACCGCTACCGCCGCAGCGCCGGATGCTTCGATAATTTTTGCGATCTCTACTGCATTGATGCATGTATCGTCAAATCCTTTCCGAATCTTGATGGTAACCGGTTTATTTATCGCTTTAACAAGCTTTGTCACAATCTCCTCAACAAGCTTTGGCTGTTTCATAAGCGCGGAGCCTTCGCCATTTTTTACGATTTTAGGAACCGGACATCCCATGTTTACATCCAGGATAGAAAATGGCAAGTCTTCTATTTGCTTTGCTATCTCGCTCATAATATCTGCATCTGACCCAAACAACTGCAAAGATACATATTTTTCCAACGGATGGATTTTCAAAAGTTCCTTTGTGTTACGGTTTTTATATAAAATTGCCTTTGCACTAATCATTTCCATACAAGAAAGCCCCGCTCCTTGTTCCTGACATAGCATCCGAAATGGCAAGTCCGATACCCCCGCCATCGGAGCTAATATATATCGGTTGGGTAATGTAACATTTCCTATTTTAAGTTCTTTCATCTAACCTTCCTCTCACTGCAGCGCCAGTCACAACCATCTTTCGCCACTTTGCGCCAGAAGAATCTCCTCTGGCGCAAATCATCTATCGTTTATTCTTTTCAAACACGAGACGAAGCCCCGACAATGTAAGAATCGGGTCATAGACATCGATCAGCTTGGTCTCCTTTGCTATAATCTTTCCAAGCCCTCCGGTTGCTACCACCTTCGCATTGAGATAACCGGATTCTTCTTTCATCTTGCGGATAATATACTCCGTCTGTCCGATATATCCATACACAAGACCTGCCTGCATACTGGAAATCGTCTCCTTTGCAAGAATGCTGGCCGGCTTTCGGATTTCAATCTCCGGAAGCATAGCCGCCCCTCCCCAAAGTGCTTTCGCCGAGGTTCTGATTCCCGGTGCGATCACACCTGCCAAAAAATCCGCCTTATCATTGATCAAATCAAATGTCGTTGCAGTTCCAAAATCAATCACGATAACTGGTCCACCATACAACTGATAGGCCGCCACCGCATCTACGATTTTATCCGCACCTAGCTGCTTTGGATTCTCTGCAAGTATGCGAAGTCCGGTCTTAATTCCGGCTGATACAATAATAGGCGTCGTATGCAGATACTTTATGATTCCACTTGTCAGAGAATGCATGATGCCCGGAACTACCGACGCAATGATAACATCTGTCACCCGTTCCAGTTCAAAACCTTTATGTTCGATCAAATCACAGATAAAAATTCCATATTCATCTGAAGTACGGTCCATATTCGTTGTCATACGAAATTGTCCGACCAGTTCTTTTTCCCTGAATAACCCAAGCGTAATATTGGTATTTCCCACATCCATAACAAGAAGCATTATAATTCCTCCCCTAAAAAGAACACTTTATAATAAAGCTCCAAAGAGCGTAGAAGTTCCTCCTTTGTACGCTGCAATTCACCAATTTTCAGCCGGCTGCCAATTTCATCGAAGCCTGGGTCGAATTCTTCCGACGTCACCTCAAACACAAGCGTTCCATCCTCCTCATATACCAACGTCAGGATTCCGCCCACATCTTCCGTGTAAAGCACGCACATAATCTTCAACTCATCTTTGATACTATCCGGCAATGCCTCAAAGTCCGGATTCAGATAATATTTCCGTTCATAGGAATTCGCTCCGCACAATACTATTTTCTCTTCGTACATGCTGTTCCCCTTCTATTATTAAACAAATTATTCTTCCAGCAAGTCTTTCTCGCTTAAGGTTGCCGCCACGATAGCTTTGATGGTATGCATACGATTCTCAGCTTCCTCGAATACCTTGGACTTCTCGGATTCAAATACTTCGTCTGTCACTTCCATATCCGTAACACCGTATTTTTCGTACACTTCTTTTCCAATCTGCGTCTTCAAATCATGGAATGCCGGCAGACAATGAAGGAAAATCGCGCTTTCCTTCGCATTGTTCATAATATCCATCGTCACTTTATATGCAGACAAATCGCGGATACGCTCTTCCCATACTTCATCCGGCTCTCCCATAGATACCCATACGTCTGTGTAGATTACGTCTGCATCTTTCGTTGCCTCCATGACATCTGAGATAAATGCAAGCGTTGAACCCGATTCCTGTGCGTACGCTTCGCACTGGGCAATCAACTCCTTATTCGGAAAATAATTCTCTGGTGCACATGCCACGAAATGAATGCCAAGTTTCGCACATACTATCATAAGAGAATTCGCCATATTATAGCGGGCATCACCCATATATACCAATTTTAATCCCTTCAACGTGCCGAACTGCTCATGCATCGTCAGCATATCTGCGATCATCTGCGTTGGATGATATTCATTCGTCAACCCATTCCACACCGGAACAGAAGCATATCTTGCAAGCTCTTCCACGATATCCTGTCCGAAACCACGGTATTCAATACCATCAAACATTCCGCTAAGCACACGCGCCGTATCCGCAATACTCTCTTTCTTCCCAATCTGGGAACCCTTTGGATCCAGATAGGTTGTCCCCATGCCAAGATCATGAGCTGCTACTTCAAAAGAACATCTTGTACGAGTGCTCGTCTTTTCAAAAATAAGCGCCACATTACGTCCTCTGAAATAATCCGTCAAAATACCCTTCTTCTTCTTCGCTTTTAAATCCGCCGCCAAAGCAATAAGGTATTCGATCTCTGCCGACGTAAAATCCTTTAATGTCAAAAAATCCCTTCCTGTCAGCTTCATCTTCTCATCCCTTCTTTCTGTCTTCGATAAAATTTTAACTGCTTTTCATAATACCATGCTTCCCCCTTTTGTTCAACATCAAGTTGGGGGCTCAGATTTTATAAAAACCTGAACCCCCAATTTAATGTTACTCTGAATTTCTTAATGAAAATAATGATTCCCGATTAACTGTCCGCTATTTCCATTCCCAAAATATAATGCATCTCCGATTGGATTGCTTCCTTCCAATGCCTCTTTTGCAGCTTGCCTGCAGCTGTCAGTTGTCTTTCCGCTTGCAAGTACACGTCCTAACTTTCCCGTTACTGCCGGACCAAATTGTCCGGACTGATAAATAACTTCTTCTATACTATTTGGAAAGGAGTTGCTGCGCACACGATTCAACACGACTGCTCCGACTGCAACCTGTCCTTCATATGGCTCTCCGCCTGCCTCACAATAGATAAGCGCTGCAAGCAAGTTTTCTTCTTCTTGGCTTCTCGCCATCTCCTGTGCTCGCTGCCGCTCTGCCTCTTCCGCTTGTCTCCTTGCTTCTTCTTCCGCTTGTCTCCTCGCTTCTTCTTCCGCCTGCTTCCTTGCCTCTTCTTCTTGTCTTCTTCTCTCCTGCTCTTCCTGAATCCTTTGCGGAACCTCTTGTGCAAAAGCATCCGCTTTCACAACACTCATCTGAACTGCTTCTATTACTGCTTCTCTTTCAAAACCAATTTCCTTTTCTTCTGGCAAAACCCTGGATTGCATTGCCAATACATTACCCGATACCCCTCCTGCCATCACAAGACAGCCTATCAGCATCGTGCAAAACAATGTTCTCTTTTTATGATTCATCTCAAAAGTCCTCCTTCTCAATGGAAAATATCTCCACATGCTTCTCCTTAATATTATGTAATTATTTTCTTTTTATTACGTTTATTACATATTTGTTACATTTCATTTATGCATATTAACAGCACATTGCGTGCCTGTCAACCCCGCAGAAACTTTTTGTATGCTTTGTACATAGTTAAACTATTACAACAACAAATATCGGCAAATTAATGAATACATTCAAAAGAAGGGATGAAATCTTTGTGCATGATTTCATCCCTTCTTACAATTACTTCCTTATTCTTTTCTTCGCTGTCTGCATACCTCGTACATCAGTATTGATGCTGCAACCGCCGCATTCAGCGATTCTACCTGCCCGTGCATCGGAATCTTAATCCTTACATCGGCACACGCAGCCACTTCATCCCGAAGACCATTGCCCTCATTTCCTATCAAAAATGCGCCCCCTCCGCTATAATCTTCTTCATCATAAAAATGTGCGCCGTCCAAATGTGCCGCATACAGACAGATCTCTTTCTTCTTCAACAATGCACATGCTTTCGGCAAATCTTCTACATATATAAACGGCATTCTATATATCGCTCCCATCGTCGAGCGAATTGTCTTTGGATTATAAATATCAACACAATCTTTGCTTAAAATAATCCCGGATACCCCTGCCCCTTCTGCCGTTCTGAAAATGGTTCCAAGATTCCCCGGATCCTGCAAATTATCAAGAACCATAAGATGTACTCTTTTGCCGCCCGTTACCTCTTCGAACTTATAAATACTTTGCTTCACGACGCAAAGTATGCCTTGCGGCGTCTGTGTATCTGACACGCGCGCAAATACATCATCCGCTAAAATCTCGCAGGGAATCTGCATCTTATCCAACATTTCCTTCTTTTTCTCATAAAAACTTTTCGATACATACACATTTTGCAGCCGCTCTTTTGGAACCTCCGCAGACATTCGGATACCTTCTACCAGAAAGATTCCGTCTTTATTACGCTGCTTCGCTTTTTTCTGCCACTGCAAAAGCTGTTTCACCTGGGCATTTCCCATACTGGTAATCATAGCCTACACATCCTTAAACTGTTCCAAATCTTCATTCGCTCCAACCATAACCACTTTACTGTCTGCCGGAAGCGTTCTTCTCGCGTCCAAAATAACATCCGTCATCCCATCCGCATAAATCACCGCCACCACATTAATATGATAACGTTCTCTTAAGTTCAATTCCAACAGCGTTTTTCCTACCCAGCTTTTCGGAATATCGGTCTCTACCATACTGAATTTCGGAGACAGCTCTATCCAATCCTTAAAACTATTAGACAATAATATACGCGCCACTCTTTTTCCCATATCCCGTTCCGGATACACTACATAATCCGCGCCGACCTTATCTAAGACAGACTCATGTACACGGTTTCTCGCCTTCGCCATTACAAATGGAATCCCAGCTTCTTTTGCACTGATTGTCGCCATAATGCTCGCCTCAAGATTCTCGGCAGTCGCTACAAGCGCCCCGTCCAGATTCCTCCCTCCAAGCGATTCCAACACTCCTGGCTCCCCGATATCTGCACACATCGCATAAGAAACCTCATCTGCAATTTCACGCACTTTATCCTTATCCTGGTCTACTGCCACAACCTCGCATCCTAGTTCTGCCAATTCTCTTGCAAGACTCATACCGAAGCTGCCTAGCCCCAATACTACAAATCCCTTTCCTTTCGTCTTCATCTCATTCTCCTATCCTAAAAAAATCTTACTTTCCGGAAGCTCTCTAATCTTATCCCTCGGATGCGCCCTGTTTCCAAATACAAGCGCTAACGTCATCGGTCCAAGCCGCCCCATATACATCATAACCATAATAATATATTTGCTCGCGATATGCAGCTTCGGCGTCAGATCTGCCGTAAGTCCAACCGTTCCGATCGCCGAGGTTGTCTCGTACAAGATATTGATAAACGAATGACCTCCGCCCTCGATTGCTGTGATGGCAACCGTCCCGGCAAGATGTGCCAAAAATGCAATCATAAAAACAGTGAAACCGGTTCTGAAATTTGCCGTCGGTATCTTGCGTCCAAAACACTCAATATCCTTCCCGCCGCGCACCATCGTGATGCAGGCAAGAATCAAGAGAGCCACTGTCGTCGTCTTAATACCACCCGCTGTACCTCCCGGCGAACCCCCGATAAACATAAGAATACACGTTATGACCATCGATTCTTCCCGAAGAAGCGCTTGCGGAATCGTCGAGAATCCCGCCGTTCTTGTAGATATGGAATGAAACGCCGCTGCCATCCATTTCTCTCCAAACGTAAGCTTTCCCATCGTGCCAGGATTGCTATACTCCATCAAAAAGAAGTTCACCGTTCCGCCGACAATAAGCACCGTTGTCACGATAAGAACCAGCTTCGTATGCACGCTCAGTCTCGAAATACTTAATTTCAGACTACATTTTTCTTTCCATTTGCGCTTAATTGCCTGCCACAGTTCATTCCATACGATAAATCCCAGACCACTAAACACGATCAACGCCATTGTAGTAAAATTGACAATCGGATTCGATACATATCGAATAAGACTGCTGTCCCCTAAAATATCTACTCCCGCATTACAAAACGCCGATACTGCATGAAATACAGAATACCAGATACCGCGAACCAATCCATATTCCGGTACAAACTGAAGTGCATAGAAGACTGCACCGATTCCTTCTACGATAAAAGTTCCCTTAAGCACCCACCGTATGAACCTTACCATACCAGACAACGAATCCATACTGTATGTCTCCTGGATCATAATCCGCTCACGCACGGTAATGTGTTTACGGATGATCAGAAAAAATGCACACATACATGCCATAACGCCAAGACCGCCCACTTGAATCAGTATCAGGAGAATGACCTGCCCCAATATTGTAAACTGCGCCGCAGGGACAACCGTCACAAGCCCCGTCACGCACACTGCAGTCGTTGATGTAAATAATGCATCCGTAAACGTAATCGGTTCCTTATTGCACGCTGGCAGCCACAACAAGACTCCGCCAAGAAAAATAATCCCGAGAAACCCCATCGCCAAAAGCTCCATCGTGCTTATCTTTAGTCTGCTTTTTCTCTTTTTTTCCATTGATCCCCCTCACTGCCGCTCTTATACCTTGAAGCGGTAACCAACTCCCCATATCGTCTCAATATACTGTGGATTAGACGTATCAAACTCTACCTTTTCACGAATCTTCTTGATATGCACAGTAACTGTTGCAATGTCTCCGATAGACTCCATATCCCAAATCTCGCTGAATAGCTCATCCTTCGTGTATACATGGTTTGGATGGCTCGCCAAGAATGTCAGCAAATCAAATTCCTTCGTCGTAAAAGTCTTTTCCTTCCCATTGACCCACACACGTCTCGCTGTCGTATCAATCTTCAAGCCACGAATCTCGATCACTTTATTCTCTTCGACTGCACTTCCGATTAATCTTTGATATCTTGCCAGATGTGCTTTCACTCTTGCCACAAGCTCGCTTGGACTAAATGGTTTTGTCATATAATCATCCGCCCCCAGTCCTAACCCTCTAATCTTATCGATATCGTCCTTCTTTGCGGAAACCATGATCACAGGCGTATTCTTCGTTTCTCTTACCTTCCGGCAGATTTCAAATCCATCAATCCCCGGAAGCATCAAATCCAGGATAAATAAATCAAATTCTCCGTTTAAGGCTTTCAAAAGCCCCTTTTCTCCATCTTCTTCCACCTCCACTTCAAATCCGCTAAGCTCCAGATAGTCCTTCTCAAGCTCCGCAATCGCCTTTTCATCTTCTATAATCAATATCCTACTCATTAATCGGTACCTCCTGGTATTTTCTTATAACAAAACACATAATCGTTCCTGTTCCTTCCTTGCTGGTCGCCCAAATCTTGCCTCCATGCTCTTCAATAATTTTGCGTACGATCGAAAGTCCGATGCCGCTTCCTCCTTTTGAAGAATTTCTGGAAGCATCCGTTCGATAAAAACGATCAAAAATATTCGGAAGATCTTTGGCCGCGATTCCTTTTCCGTTATCTTCCAGCTCTATCTGTATAAAATCTCCGACATCCTTCACACTTAGATGAATGACTCCTTTTTCTTTATCCATATACTTCAGCGAATTGTTAATAATATTGTTGATCACCCGTTTTAACTGCTCTGCGTCCGCAATGATTTTCACATCGCCTTCCACATAATTAGAATAGCTAAAATCAACATTTTTTGCTTCTAATTCTAGCGATAAATCTTCCGCACAGTCTCCGAAATACGCATTCACCGGAATCGTAGCAAAATTATACGGAATGCGGTTTGTATCGATCTTAGAATACAACGTCAGCTCATTAATTAGTCTATCCATTTCATTGGCTTTATTATAAATGGTTCGAATATATCTGTCCATCTTTTCCGGAGTATCTGCCACTCCGTCCATAATCCCTTCCACATATCCTTTGATTGCCGTAATCGGCGTCTTCAGATCATGTGAAATGTTGCTGATCAACTCCTTGCTTTCTCTGTCATATACCAGCTTCTCTTCCGCACTGCTTTTTAATCTCATTCTCATGTCTTCAAGACTGTTGCAAAGTGCCCCAAGCTCATCATCTGCCTCGGCTTCCAGATGAAAATCCAAATTCCCTTCTTTTATATTATCGGCCGCCACCTGCATGCGCTCAATGGATGAAGCAATACTGCGATGGATCCAGAACACCATCAAAGCTGCGGTCATTACAAGAATCACAATGACTGCAAGTAACATATCCTGCATAAACATCCGCACTTCCGGAATCATATCACTGACGTCCGTAACGATAAACGCGCTCCCTTCGCTGTCGTCTTCATAGCGAAAATCGATCTGCTTCAATAATGCTTCTGCCTCTCCGCCCAAGTACATTCCATTTTCAGATGTCGCATCATGACTTTTGTAAGTCGGAAGCTGATGGAGCACTCCGTCCGCTTCTTTTGCACTGGTCCCAAGATATACGATCGTATTCCCTTTGCGTACGAGCAAATACGAACTCTTCTTCTGCAGTCTGGCATTGATCGTTTCCAGATATGTTGCATCCTCCATCTTCTGTGGATTCCTCCTGGAAATCTCCTCCAATTCTTTATATGATTTCTCCACCATGCGATTCATGATCTGCACAGAATTAGATAAACTTTCATAAGTAGCTTCCGATATATCATATGTTTTTTCGATCACATTGATCTGATACATTCCAAATCCAAACACCGCCAGACTAGTTAGTAAAATCGGCAATGTAATAAGCGTTACAAACGCAATTTTTAATTTTGTCTTTAACTTCAAAATACATCCGTCCTTTTCTAAAATCTGACTCCCCATTTATGCCCTTTGCTATTATATCACTTTCTTTCCCTGTTCACACGAAACACCACATAAACATTTCTAAAATTTTTATGAAAACAATTTTCACGAAAAAACGCCCATCGGACTTTTTTATCGCAGGTTCAACGGACAAAAACCGGGACACCCAATATCTCAAAAGGAGGTATCGGATGCCCCGGTCATCACACAAATCAACTTATCTTATCTTAAATTCATAAATTGTAACCGCATCATAAGCAGTACCCGCTTTGCATATCGAACTTGCAAAGTTCTCATGATGAGTCGCATCAGGAAAACACTGAGTCTCAAAACATGCCCCATGTCTCATATCGTATATTACGCCGGATTTTCCCGGTTCATTTTCCACAAAATTCGCGGTATAGAACTGCATGCCCGGAAGATCTGTATATACATTCATATGGATACCGCTTTCTTCAGCATACATATTTGCCACCTTACGAAGTCCGGTTCCGTTTAATACCCAGTTATGGTCATACCCTCTGCCGAAAATAAGCGCTTCGTAATCCGCACCAATATCCTGCCCAATCGCTTTTTCCTTGCGAAAATCCATCGGCGTGCCTGTTACATCCAAAATTTCGCCAGTTGGTACAGAATTTTCCAAATTCCTTGTAAACGCATCTGCATCAATCCACACCTTCTGTGCAAGCACCTCTTTTGAATCATGTCCATTCAGATTAAAATAACTATGATTCGTAAGATTGATGATCGTATCCTGATCGGGCACCGCATGATATGCGATCTTGACTTCATTCTCTTCACTCAGCGTATAGGTGACATAAATATCCACTCTGCCCGGAAATCCCTGATCCATATGCGGACTCTCCAGTACAAATGTGATGCTGTTATCCTCCATCTTGCTTAAACGAAATACTCTCTGATAATAAAAATTCCAGCCGCTGTGAAGATTATTTTCCCCATCATTTTTATCCAGGCAATAAATCTCCCCGTTAATTTCAATGGATGCTCCACCGGTACGATTCGCATTCCTTCCTACGCAGGCGCCGAAAAAGTATGTTCCATCTTCATACCCCTTCGCATCCTCATATCCTAATACAACATCCCGCTTGATGCCATCCCTGTCCGATACAATAATCTCTACAATTGCCGCTCCCAGGTCAGTTACTTTAAGCGCCATTCCCTTCTGGTTCTCTATCGAATAAAGTGTTGCCGCACTGCCTTGAGAAGTCTTCCCAAATGGTTCTTTTTTCCAGGCCATGATATCCCCTCTTTCTTACAAATAACTTTTTAACACATCTACCTTATCCAGTTTTTCCCACGGCAACTCTACGTCTGTTCTTCCAAAATGTCCATATGCCGCTGTCTGTTTGTAAATCGGCCTTCTAAGATCTAACATCTTAATGATTCCCGCCGGACGAAGGTCAAAGTTCTCACGGATAATCTCAACTAATTTTGTATCTTCCAGTACCCCTGTTCCGAACGTCTCCACTCTTACCGAGGTCGGATGCGCAACGCCGATTGCATAAGAAAGCTGAATCTCACATTTCTTTGCAAGTCCTGCTGCCACCATATTTTTTGCTACATAACGTGCTGCATAAGCTGCAGAACGGTCTACCTTTGTACAGTCTTTTCCTGAGAACGCTCCGCCGCCGTGACGGCCGATTCCGCCGTAAGAATCCACGATAATCTTCCTTCCTGTAAGACCGCTGTCACCGTGTGGTCCTCCAATTACAAAACGTCCTGTCGGATTGATGAAATATTTCGTCTCATCATCAATCATATCTGCCGGTAATACCGGTTCAAACACATACTTTTTAATATCTGCATGAATCTGTTCCTGAGTCACATCCGGGTCATGCTGTGTCGACAATACAACTGCATCCAGACGAATCGGATTTCCTTCTTCATCATATTGCACCGTCACCTGTGATTTTCCATCCGGTCTTAAGTATGGCAATGTTCCATCTTTACGAACTTCTGTAAGCTTTTTCGCCAGCTTATGTGCAAGAGAAATCGAATATGGCATATATTCCGCAGTCTCATCACATGCATAACCAAACATCATTCCCTGATCTCCTGCCCCGATAGCATCAAGTTCATCTTCTGTCATCGTGCTTTCTTTTGCTTCCAATGCCTTATCTACGCCAAGCGCAATATCCTCCGACTGTTCATCAATCATCACCATTACACCGCAGTTATCCGCGTCAAAGCCGAATTTACCACGTGTATATCCAATCTCACGCACGGTCTCACGCACGATTTTCTGAATATCCACATATCCTTTTGTCGTAATCTCGCCCATAACAAGCACCATACCTGTAGTAGTAGCCGTTTCACATGCCACGCGGCTCATCGGATCCTGTTCCATAAGCGCATCTAAAATGGCATCAGAGATGGCGTCGCACATCTTATCCGGATGCCCTTCCGTCACCGATTCTGAAGTAAATAATATTTTTTCCATATCCTTCGTTCTTCCTTTCTTTGTTCTTTCTCTTTCGCCTGACCGCCTGATGCTATACATATTTTCTTCTATAACATAAAAGCAGCCCGACAAAAAGCGGACTGCTATATCTATCACATATATCAATCCTCTTATTGTTCGATTGCTCGCTCAGGTTGGCACCTTCCTTCATACAAGGGGTTGCCGTGGCTTCTTTGATCCTCTGTATCTCCACCACTCTGAATAAGAGAAAGTCTTATATATTCTTTTCTTGATACGATAGCTACTTTACACCAAAATGCGAATGAAGTCAACCCGATTCAAAATTTATACTTTTTTCTCAAGGAATAACTTTCTGGTAATAAAATTATAAACCATTACCACCACAGTAACCATTATTTTTGCCATCATATAATAAATCTCCATCTTTTCGACAAGCAGCCACATGAGCAGCTGGTTCAGCCCCAGCCCAATGATACTCATGAAAAGAAACAGGACAAATTCTTTTCTTTTATCCCTGCCATCCCCGACATCAAAGACCCATTTTACGCTCAAAATATAATTGTAAATAACTGAAACGGTAAATGAAATTCCACAGGAAATCAGATAATCCACCCCGAACAACTCTGTCAAAAAGATCATTACACCGTAATCAATCGCAAACGCGGATCCTCCCACAACGGCAAATCGCATCAACTGTATCATCAACTTATTTTTTAACATTTTATCCATACTCAATTTCCCCTGCTAAAGATAGTAATTGTTACTAAAACTCCTCCGTATCACGTTCAAATATCCAACATACCAGCACCGGAAGCGATACCAAAATTGGCAGCATATACCTCTGACAGCCATTCACCGGAGAGGCGATGCAGACAAGCAATGAGACTAAAAGCGGAACTGGCAGTACCATGGCATGGTACTTCTTTTTTACCACAAATGCTCCAAAAACTGCCAAGAGAATCCAGGTATACAGTCCGGTACCGTAAATCATTCCCACCCCCGGAATTCGCTTCACAGATTCCGCAATTCCACGAAGCATTTTCCGTTCTTCCCGGAAGCTCTCATTTTGCTGAAACGAAAAATATTTATAATAAAAGTCCGGTCCGCTGATCTCATACTCTCCACTCACACCTTTGTAAAATTCTTCCTGTGTCGGGTCAAAGTATCTGTATATATTATTTAAGGTGGCGTCAAAATACGTAACCGGATGCTTTAGAAACTGCTGAAACCATACCTTGAAATAACTTAATTTTTCCTCTGTCACAGCATTATCATTGTATGTCCACTTCACATTATCCGACAACTCCGGTTCATACAGTTGCGCCAGATTCTCATAATCCAGGATTGCAGCAATCGCTCTCGCCTCTTCTCCTGTCACTTCATCACCATGTTCCTTCACATATCTTGCCGTCTGCTGAAACGGAATAGAAAACATTTCTCTGGAGCTGCCCGGCGAAATATCAAGCCCCGGAAGCAAAAGCTTCTGATACGCAACCCAAAACAAAAGAAGCGCTAAAATCAAACATCCAATCTCCTTTCGCCTTCTGCGCGTTCCCACAGCAGCCACGAATGGCAGGGATAGAATAAGCACATAGATTCCATTGTTCCTAAATAAACACACCGACAGCATACTTATAAAATAAACCGTATAAAACAGCGCCTTCCCTTTTTGAAACTCATTGCTTTTCAGCAAAAATGAAGTAAGAAGCATAAATGCTAAAAACACGATATAATACATGCTGTCCTTATTCATGGCATAGCCGTTAGTCGGCCATACTGAAAAAAACGCGAACCACACAAGCGTCAAAATCCGTATGATATAAGGAACCTTCATTTTTTTCATCAGACAAAAAACTGCGGCAAACAAACCACTCTGCAGAAGGAGCTGGCAAAACGTATACAGAAAGAACCCTATATTCTCATTTCCTAATGCTCTGCCAATCTCAATTGCAACCCTCATAAGACCTGATGAGAAAAAAGGATGATGATTGGTCCATTCCATATATCTGAATGCACTGGTAAGCGCCTCCATTCCATCCCAGGAGATCGTTCCGGGAAACAAAAAAATCACATAGGGAATCCATGCAGCTACCATACATACAAAAGGTGCTGCCCATGCATGCTCTTCAAATAAAAATCTTATTACTTTCTTATCCTGCCCCCATATCCAAATCCCTTTCTTTTTGTTTAAGGATATATGATATATCGCATTCAAAAGTAATGTAAAAAGTATTGCCCACGCTATAAATCGAAAGCAACTGACCGCACATTGCCTTGGATTTTCCCACAGATATGTCACTGTACCTGCTTTCTCAAATCCCCCTCCTATAAGAAGCCCAAGCGAGAACAAGCATCCTAACACCACTGCGGTCCCATAAACAAATTTATTATTTCCTTTCTTTTTTTCATCCCCATCGGTCAATAATGCTTTATTCATTTTTCCTGTACCCGCTCTCAATCTGATTTAAAAAGATCTCATACAACTGCCTGTGTTTTTTCACGATCACCGAAAGGATAATTCCGCAAACCCAAAGCAAAAGTCCCATGATAGCAATTACCCCCGATACGATCAGGGTCGGGAATCTCATAACAAGACCGGTATTCATAAATTCCACGAAAACCGGGATAAAAAGTACAAGTGACACAATCCACAGTAATGCCGCTACATATGTAAAAAAAGCGAATGGTCTGTATTCCCGAAATAAATTTGCAATGGTAGATAATACCTTAACTCCATCAGACACAGTGTTCAGTTTTGATTCACTGCCGGCAGGGCGGTCTCTGTAAAGAACCGGTATTTCCTCCAAAAGGAAATTTTTATCTACCGCATGAATCGTCATTTCCGTTTCTATCTCAAAGCCTTTGGAAAGAACCGGGAAAGATTTTACAAACCGACGGCTAAACGCCCTGTACCCTGTCATAATATCCCTTATCTCATTATCAAACAGCTTGTTTATAAAAAAACGCACCACCCGATTTCCCATATTATGGAATGGTCGCTTATTCTCCGTAAAATAGGTAGAAGAAAGCCGATCCCCAATCACCATATCTACCCCTTTATTCAAAACAAGTTCCGCCATCTGTCCGGCATGTTCTGCAGGATAAGTATCATCACCGTCAATCATCAAATAGCAGTCTGCGTCAATATCCCGAAACATACTGCGGATCACATTCCCCTTGCCCTGTCTGTATTCATATCGAACAACAGCTCCCGCACGTCTCGCAATTTCATCCGTACAATCGGTAGAATTATTATCATAGACGTAGATGACAGCCTCCGGCAGAGCCTTCCGGAAATCTTTTACAACCTTCTCTATCGTTGAACTTTCATTATAACATGGTATCAATACTGCAATTTCAGCCATTTCAATCACTCCTTTTCTTTTTCGTCTCTTTTACCGGTAAAAAATGGGATTCCAATGATCAGAGGCGCTGTATAAAGCAAATGCATAATATATCTTCCAAGCGCACAAGGAGACAGCACACATAATAGGATACTTCCCACAACCGGCAGCATCATGATCAGATTCTTTGAACGTTTCCGAAAGATTACCCAAAACATAAAAACCGGGATCCACCAGGAAAAAATAACAACTTGAAAAAGCAATCGGATTCCCCACGTATTACTCAGTCGGTTATAGCCTTCCGAGAAATAATAGTGAATCGTCGAAAGCTGTTTCGGTTGGTAAATGATCTGTTCTTTCAATCCACTTCCGGAATCCGGAAAAAATTCCAATGCCTTTGCCGGTATAAAGTATCCCAGACAGGTTCCCAGTGTAGCTTCTATATAAGTCAGCGGATGTTTTAATCCCTGACTGATCCAAGTCTTTAAATAAGAATGAAACAATTCTTGGTCAATTTCCTGGATTCCATAATTATTATATAAAGGACTTTCAAATTTCACCGGATCCTGCACGTTAAGCATATATCTTTCTGCAAGCGTATCATAATTCAAAAGAGCATCAATTACCTCACGCTCTTCCTTAGACACCTCTTCTCCATGATCCACCACGTATTTTGCTGTCTGCTGAAAAAGGATACCCAGTATTTCCTGCTTTCCTCCCGGAAGACAGGAAATCAACGGAAACAAAACTTTCGGAATCAGAAGCACAGTCACAAGGGCCGGCAGTAAAAATGCCGTGCAAATAAATTTCCAGTTTTTTCTGCAATAAAAGAATAGAAAAAACGCAGTAAAGATCAATAAATATGCCCCGGTCTTTTTTGTCAGGGAACAAAACAAGGAGAGAAAGAAAAATACCCACATTTTCTTCCAAGACATCTTCTCCAGACTGTCAGCAACAAACTCCAGAAACAAGACGAACCATAAAACATATATCCACGAATAAAGGGAATCTTTTAGCATGGTAACTGCATACTGCGGAATAGGCGGATAACATGCAAAAAACAAAACAGCAATAAAACAATAAAAGTTTTTGATCCCTCTTCGTTTCAGGAATACGCAAGAATAGGAAAAAACAGCTGCCGTCATTATACACTGTATGATAATAAAGAGAAAACATCCTGCGTTCGAAGAATCGAAGAGTTGCTGCCCCATCCAGATAAAGCCTCCAAAAATCAACGTATCAAAAACAGGATGGTGATCCAGTAAAAGTGTTTTTCCCTGGATATAATTCAGAAACATTTCAATCTGTGTTGACGTATCACCAAAGCTGGTCCCCGGATAATACGCAATTATATATGGAATCCATGCTGCTAAAATCACTCCAAAACTAATAAGAAACATTTTTCGTGTATCATTAAATTTTCCGGGGAAATCTGCAATTCCGGAAATAGAAATTTTTCTGTCTGCCGAAGAAAAGATATGAAAAATGACTTTCATTATACCTGCTGTTATCCCTGTCAGAAAAACTATGGATATAACAGAAAAAAAGACGCTATTTCCAAAAAGAAAGGTCGTCCGATATACATTCATTGATGTGACAGACACCAATGCCATAACAAAAGAACATGCTAATAATTGTATCATCAACACTTTCTCCTTACCTTATAGCTTGATTTTAACAATTTATCCTTCCAATTATAGCATCTCATGATTCAAATTCAAGTTTTTATCATAAAAAGGAAAATTTCTCGTATAATTGGTTCCTTAAACCAAATTTCTATAATCAAATCTACTAACAGTATTACCCGCGAAGCATTACCCTGGCAGTAAAAAGACCATCATCATAAGTAAAGACGGCATCGCCGCTGTTTTTCTCTGCAATACGGCGAACGGATTGAATGCCAATGCCGTTTCCTTTGCGTTTGGAGGATCTCAAAATACCGTCCTTTTCTTTAATCTCTCCATCAAATGTGTTTTGTACCTGTATCAGTACCAACCGTTCCGAGTGCATATATATCTCGATTACAATCTGAGGCTTTCTCTGTACAGCACGCAGACTTGCTTCCAATGCATTTTCCAAAAGGTTAGACAATACCAGGCACATATCCATATTGCCGATAGGAATATCTGCGGGAAGATCAATCTTTGGCAGAAATGGAATTTCGTTCCGATGAGCCAATGTACAATAATGACCAATCACGCTGTCAACCGTCCGATTCTCGGAAAAACGCATATCCAGATTAGGAATATTGTTTTGTGCTTCCGACAGATAACGCTTCATCTTTTCCAAATCACCATCCTGTGCCATACCGGACAAATGGGCAAAATGGTGGCGCAAATCATGGCGGGCTTGGCGTGTTTCTTCAATGGCAGACTTCAGATTATCATAACGGGACTGCTGCATGGCAAGGAATTGATTCTCCTGCTGTAATCTTGCATTCTTATTCAAATTGTTTGCAATGATTAAGAACATGGCATAAAACAATCCCAAAAGGATAAACAGCGCAAAGCAGACGACGATGTATCCTTGCATAATACGCCCCATATATAGGATACCTCGACGCTTCGGAATTATAAACAGGTTGATCCCAAGAAACACCATCGGCAGTACCCCAAAGATTTTCCATGTAATAGGAAGATTATCATCCTCTATCAAATCCCGAGCCTCATGAGCAGCAGGATACCACACAAGGAATACACAGGCCCAGCATAGTATGTTATAAAGTATCCCTGCACCGACACAAAACCACAATTCATTCTCCGTCAAGTTCATCTCTTTTGTCATAATGGCATTAATTGCTCTGGCAAGACTATTGACACAGACAAAGACTGCAACGATCGCAAGGAATACGTTGCCAGATTTCCACACCGATATGCTCAATGTTTTGGTATAGACCAACATGAAGATAACTATCACGGCAAGTATTACCAGACCCGTGGAGATATGCAAAGCATAAGATAAAAGTCCGCCAAGCACCGGCAAGCAGACAGTTAGGGGCGCAAGCCACAATATAAGTTCTCGCGGTCTTTGTTTCAGATATGATTGTACGGGCACGTAGGCAATCAGCATACCTGGGATTACCACGAGCATTTCAAGAATGGGACGAAGCATCTCAGTCATAGCTTATTCCCCCTTCTGAACAGAAAATCCATAAACGCCTGGCGCGCAGATTTTATCAGCACTCGGCTTACTGCCACTTTTTCCCCGTTATTCATTACAAAAGCTACTCCATCAAAGTCGACTGCATGTTCCATGTTTACTATGTCCCCTCGGCTGCATAAGAAAAACCGTTCGTCCTCTTTCAAGGGAGCCGTGAACTCTCCAAAGGATTGACGGGTAACAAGCTCCTTTTCGCTTGTAGTATGAATATGTATCATATGGGAAAAATGGTCGGCATAAACAATGTCCTGAAAACGCAGGCGGATATCGCTGCCATTGACCTTGATATCCATATATTTATCGGGTTTCGGAACACGAGATAAGATTTCATCCGTCAATGCCTCGATATCCTTTTCATCATAGGGTTTAACAAGATAGTACATGGCATGAACACGAAAACCTTCCAGCGCATGATCCGTGGAGGTGGTCGTGAAAATCAAAAGTCCCTTCTTGTCAAAGGCTCGCAATTCGGCGGCCGTATCAATTCCTGTCATACCATTCATATAGATATCCAAAAACGAAACGGTAAACGGCTGCTGTTTGGCCGCAGCAAGATACGCTTCTCCACTTTCATATTCAAAAATTTCTGCGTAAACGGCACGGCGTTCCAGCGCATTTTCCAGCCTGTCATGCAGCAGCCTGCATTCCGCTTCTATATCATCAACGATTGCAATTCTCATAGTCCCAGACTCCTTTTTAAGCTAATCCATCATAATGATATCACAGTATCCCGAAAATTTCTATGTACCGACTACAACTCGTGCCATTTTCGGACGTTTCGTGCCACCTCTATTGAAGCGCAATCCAAGTTTCCTATAATAATTAAATATAGTCATTGTTTTCCCATCTGACCAGCTCTAAGCGAAATATGATCAAACAACACAAGGAGGATATCAGAATGAAAATGAAAAAAATTACCTGCTCTGCGATAGCCATATCACTGACTGCGGTTATGTGTCTTGGACTGTCAGCCTGCAGCCAAACACAAAAAGAAGATAATAGTTTAACCGGCTCGGTACTGCCCATCAAAGCGCTAAACGCAAAACAGATAGACATAAATCCCTACATGGCGCAAAGCGATGCCAACATCCATCAAGATGGCTACAATACCGATACCACCGATGAAGTACTGCCTATCGGTATTTATCCAGAGATTAATGTGTCCTATGAGACTACCAATCTCAATGCTTCTCCCGCTGTGTTTTTTGACACCTACGGCCATGCTGTTGTGCCGCTTCTAAGCGGCATTGCTATTCGGGACATCAATGCCGAAAAGACCCAGACTCTGGGTTGCTTTTCGCCTACGGATCATGACAATGGCAGATATGCGATCCAAAGTTCCTACTCCTTCGTGGATGCGGATAATCGTATTGTTTGCCCTACCACTCACAATCATGTGTTGATGCTGCGCTCCACCGATGAAAATGGTAATGTTCTGCCGGAATTTGAAAAGGTGCTGGACATTGACATTAAGGCTGCCGCAGAAGCGGCGCTTGGCAAGACACTAGAGCAGAATCTATTATCCATAGTCTTTGACTACGAAGGCAATCTCTGGTTTGCTACGGGAGGATTTCGTATCTATCCTGACAGAGGGCAGCAGGGAGCTTTGGGCTATATCGCCCGCTCTGCCATTGACGCCATTCTCACGGGAAACGATGTGGATCTTACTAAGGCAGTGTTTGTCTATGAACTGACCCCCGGCGAGGGTGCGGAAAATGGAATTGCATCTTCCAAAGACGGTGCGGTAATCCTGACAAACCAGAATTGCTACCTGTTCAAAGCCGATAACGGTGTGAAAAAGATCTGGTGTACTCCTTATAAAAGTGTGGGTGCTAAGGACAGCAAAAAAGAGGATGAAACCACCGGCGGCGGTCTGGCATGGGGCGGCGGTTGTTCTCCTTCGCTGACTAGAAATCTTGTCATGTTTACTGACAATCAAAATTCCGTGAATTTGATGGCGCTGGATATGAAAACCGGCAAGGTAGTCGCCAGCCATCCGGTAATCGATGAACTGCCAAAAGAAATGCAAGTATCCGTGGAGAACTCCGCCATCGTTTATAGCTCCGAAGAAGGAACGGTAAGTACCATCGTATGCAACTGGTTCGGCGCAGGCAGCGCTGATTTATCCAAGCCAGACAGTGACTCCTCCATCCAAAGCTACGCCAATATATACGACGCAAACTGGCTTAATAAGGGCAATTCCATGATTTTGCCTGGCATAGAGCGCATCGATACCGTCAAGACTGAAAAAGGCTATGAGATGAAGAGTATCTGGTGCCGCAGCGACCTGCGGGATACTTCCATGATGAAGCTGTCCACCGCTACCGGCTATATTTATGGCTATGTGCAGGATTTAGAAAGCGGGATGTGGCAGTATATCATTCTGGATTTTGAAACTGGAAAAACTATCTTTACTATGGATGTATCTGACAAATCCGGCTATAACAACATGGCCATCGGTATGTATGCGGGAAACAGCGGCAATGCCCTTTACTGCCCTACCGGCTGTCTGGAACTGCTGCGGCTGCAGGATCGATTCGTCTATCTGCCGGAAATGCCTTACCGTAATGTGAATCTGGATAATGCCACTCGCAATGTACTGAAACAAGAACAGTTCACTGCCGATGGCGGAAAGGGAAGCGTGGTGGGTTGGCTTAATACGGTGACCATTGAAAATCTCCACTCTGATACCACTGTTGCTCTTCGGATGAACAATCTTTCCGGTGATGCAGCCGATCTGAAACTCTATGCCTATGGTATCGACGGCAAATTGATGGAAGTACCAAAACAGCTATGGTCTATCAAACTTGAAAACGGCGAAATCGCCAGTACATTATCTGCAGATATACTCTATGAAGTCCATATCGCCATGACAGATGGCTGTGACTTTGACTTAAGCGAAACGGCAAAAGAGATCCAACTCTGCGTTGTCCTCGGAAAGTAAGACGAAACTATACAAGGAACAAATTCAAATCAAAAAGGAGGGAACTTACTATGAAATATCATTGGAAAAAACGAATGCTAGCCGTACTGGTCAGCCTTAGTATCCTGGCATCAAGCTCTACAATGACATTGGCTGCAACCTACCCGGAGGCTCCGTCACACAGGGGTACTGTAGCTAATCTGGTGATCGGGAACTGGGGTGCCATCGGTTTGGAATATCTGGAGCGTGGCGTAATGCGTGGTATCGGCGCAGCAGCCAGCCATACAGACGGCGCAATGTCCGACATTCTCAAATTCACGAAAAAAATTCTCGGCAATCCTCAAAGCACGGCGCTTGGCGAAATCAGAGCGCTATGTGAGCAGATCATGAACCAAATTTATGCCCTGCAAAGTAACATTTACAGTACCACTGCCAGCCTGGAGGGCAGTATCCAGCATTTACAGGAAACCGTTGACCGCAACAACTACGACAGTTACCACAATCAGCTGGTCAGTTTTTACAATCGATACTTAGGTGTTTACAATGATTTTCTCGCCATGACAGAAGCACTTGATGCATACACCAAAGACCCGTCAGAATCCCGTTTGAAAACGCTGCGTCTTTCCTACGAAAAGGTGGAAGGATTTTATAACAATGCTTCGGATTCGCATACCGGGACCGAGTTTAATTTTACATCGGACTTAAATGCTGCTCTCCAACTGATCAGCCCATATCCCGCAACGCAAACAGTCAATGCTGATATTGCGGTCTCAGACAAGCGTGGCTGGGGCAGTTCGACCGGTTCTACCACATTCCTTGATGCCCTGCGCACCTACTTGCTTGATGGATATGCATTTGAACACGACATCTACTCGAATATGAAATCCGGTATGAACGAAGCTGCAGGATACCTCAGTATCTATCTATCCGCCTATCGACTGTATACTGAATTCGGTGCTCAGCGCATCAATTCCGATCCTGCGCTCACTGAAAAAGAAAAACAAAACCAGATCAACACGCTTTGGAACGACTTTTCAAATAACTCCTACCGGGCTATGCGCGGCATTGAACAAATGATGAGCTTGTACAATGCAGATCTTGCCGGTTACATGCGCGAATATGATGTAGACTCAAGCATTAAAATGTCTTATCAGTCTTCCCGTTCCTACAAACAAAATGTATGGCATCCGGATCAGTGGGTGTCTCACAGCTATGATTTATCTGCGGAAAAAACCAAAGAGATTGTTCAGGTCTATCAGGTACGCCCGGTTGGCAGCAATACCGCATATGCAATTTTAAAAAGCGATAATGACCCGGACGCATCCAAAAACAATATCCAACTGGTTGCCAACGACTTAGTAAGTGTTGCCTTGGCTCTGCGATACAGTGATGCCCGAGCACTTAATGCGGACTTTGACAACCTGCGCTCCTCTTCGAGTCCGAGCTGGTATTACATGCCGAAATCGGTGGGCGACATTCAAAGCCTGTTAAATGTGGCAGCATACACCTCCGATGCTTCCGACGGGCAGCATCTGGTCACCTTCTTAAAATCTCAGGGGCTGACCAATCTGCCAAACATCCCCAAAACTACTGGCAGCTATAACCACGATACTTTAAAAAAGGGTGCTTTCATGCTCATGGATACTAAGCGCGAGTGGAGTCCTTCTAATACTATGATTCCGGGCAATCAAGACATGGATACCACCTTTTTAAATGTTGAACTTCCGCTTTACCGGGACAATGCCAAACAAAACCAAGTTCTGATTGATGTAGAAGGCGATATTTACGACAACCGCGGCTCTTATGGAGGCAAAGAGGTACTCGTCATGCTCTCCGGTACCCCGCGCATCTCGTTTTTCTCTTCCACAGTCGGAAACGGAACACTTGAGATCTATCAAGCCGATGCAGAAGGTAATCCAACCGGCGCTGCCTTTAATCCTTCCCGCGAATTGCTGTTAAGCGGCACGCCAATGGTCGCGAAGGTAAGACCAGGCGATAATCAGGTATTAAAATCCTTGGTACTCACCGCCAACAACGGCGCCTATACGGTTGATTTAGTCGGCGGAAGCATAAACGGCTCGGACACCTCAGCAGAAGAATTACTGCCTTACCTGCAAACTGATAAAGACGGATATTACTATTTTCACCTCCCGGTTCCTTATCAAGATGCCAGAGTGACCGCCACATTTGGGGCTCCTGACCGCGCTTATAAAACCCACACAGTAGACCTTGCATCCAGCAAGGAAGGTGAAGCGCTGTTTGCAGGCAGCAATGGTATGATCAGCAGAGAATTCCACGCTGGCGACACGGTCGAGCTGAATGTTCGCCCTTATCAGGGGAAACTGATAGACACGGTAACTGCTGCCACAACAACCGGGCGCAATATCCGCATATCTAACATAACAAATGAAGATCTGCGCACCACTCCAACCTCCAAAAGTTATCGATTTGAAATGCCTGACGAGGCAGTGATTGTCAACGTGACTTACCGAGATGGGCATACCGTTTCCCTCTCCACTGCAAACAATGGGACAATCGCTTTCACAGGTATCGCGTGCAGCAACAGCGAGTGGCTTAACTATCCGATTACCTATGCCCCGGGAGACACCGTACAGATAGAACTTCAACCAAATGACGGTTATTATATCGAAAATTGTACCGTCATCGGTCAAACAAGCTATGATGATATTCCGGCTATTGTCAACAATACGGTTTTGCAGTTTAAAATGCCGAAGGAAAATGTCACGGTAACACCGGTCTTCGCACAGATTATATCCGGTTTGCACACCGCGACAATTGACTGCACCGGAAGCGGCAGTTTGAAATTTATTGAACATGGCGTGGGAATCAATACTGCTGAGCGTTCTTATAAGAATGGGGAAACCGTGACTCTTACCGCTGAAACGTTCGGAGATGCTGTACTTGAATCTGTCACGGTGAAAGAATATGGCGGAAATGAGCTAGAACTTACCAAGTCAAAGGACACCTACAGTTTTACAATGGGCAACCGAAACGTCACAATTTCTGCGCAGTTTACCCCTTATACTGTGATGACTATTAAATCAACAGATCCGTCACAGGCGAATATTCAGTTTGCAGATGGCACGCCAAATATTTCAGGCAGCACGGCGAATATTCCACCTAATCAAAAGACCTATATACAGGTCGATTACTACATAGGAGCGGATTCTATTTACGAAATCATTGCTGTAGATGAGAATAGAAAACCTATATCAGTCAAAAAGGAATCGCCTATTCAAGATGGACCGGATCTGTACAGCATTCAAACTACCAGCAAAAACGTTGAGATTTCACTGAAAATTTCTTATTACAAGAAAGTAAATCTAGTCAATTACAACATGCGTTTTGCGGATGGCGGAAATGAAAACAGATTACCTGGCGAAGAGGTTCTGGTCTTCGTACCTTCTGCGCCAAAAGCGACCAATGTTTATGCGTCCGATGGACACGGAATCCTCATCCGACTGACCTACCATTCCTATGAATATTTTAGCTTTATCATGCCAAATAGAGATGTGTTTGTCTACAAAGAAGGCACCCCTGGCTTTAAGCTTAGCTTGGGTAATCTCGCGTCTTCTCAGCTGCAGGTAAATTACAAAAATCTTGCGCACTATACAGAAGATTCCGGCGCAATCTTCTTTGAACTGGACCAGCCACTTTCGATTGAAATCGTTGTACCAAAAGGTAAAACCTTTGACTTATCATTTGGTATCTTCGATCAAAACAATCTGCCAATTGCAGTGAACAAAACGGTGACTCGCTTAGATGATGGACAGACCAAATATCTCTTTGAATTTGTCGGAAAAGAGCAGCCCCTCCGTATCGAATATTCAGAAGTACAACTTCACCAGGTGGACACACAGTATTATGATGAACAGATGGGCAAATATCTGCCAATCAACCAGCAGACAGTCCGTCACGGAGAATGTGCAAAACGCGTAGATGCCCCGGAACGCCCGGGAAAAGTATTTGTTGGCTGGCAGATTGACAGCCAGAGCTTTGACTGGAAGGCTCCAATCGAAGGGGATATCACACTCACGGCCATATACAAAGATTACAAAGCAGGCTCGGACAAAAACACTCCAGATACCGCAGACCAATCTCCGGCAGCAGCAATCCTTCTGTTTGCCCTTTCGCTTGGTACGTTGCTGATACTGAAAAAGATTCGACAATGAAAGAAAAAATTATAACGCGCATACTATAATTTATTTAGAAATTTATCTAATTTAACCCAGATGCAAAGAGGAATTGTCAAGTTTTTGCGAATTTTTAAGCAAAACTTGACAATCCTCGCGCTTATTAAAAATGCTTATTTATAGTTAAAATCATCAATAACACTGAACAGAAAACCAGATATTATCAAACCGCTTTTCAGCCAAATCTTCCTTCTTAATATAATAATAAAGCATGCCGCAGTCACCAGACATCCACTTAAAGTCATCCTTCACAATTGTTCCTAACTGCAAGAGTAATGACCATTCTTTTGCTTTATTTGTAATATCAGCAGCCTCATCCTCCGGAATATTTTGATAACTTTCAGGCTTGCCGCAATATACCCCTCTACTTACTCGTTCACATTCAGAAAGCATCTCGCCTTGTATGATATCCGCATATCCCAAAACTTTATGTCGTTCAATTCCTTTCATAAGCCCCAGTCCGCGCACCTCTTTGATCACAACTTTTTGAGCGGCCAATTCGGACAATGCCTTATCTAAATAGGTCGTCATAGCCCTGACATTCGCCAATATGTTATACTGTTGATAAAGCTGGAATACAGCAGTAACGGCTGCAGCGGCCAGAGGATTGGAGCCGTAAGTTGTGCCATGATCTCCTGCACACAATACACCGGTTGCTGCCCCTCTGGTTCCAATTGCACCTACCGGAATTCCGCATCCCAAAGCCTTTGCCGAAACCACAATGTCGGGAGCAACGTCGTACAGCTGATACGCAAACATATTTCCGCTTCTGCCCATACCACATTGAATCTCATCCAAAACCATCAAAATTTTGTTCTCATCGCAAAGCTTTCGGACTCCTTTGATAAAGTACTCAGTGGTAGGATAAATTCCGCTCTCACCTTGTACTGTTTCCATAAAAATTGCACAGGTATTTTTTGTAATCAAGCGTTTAACGCTGTCCAGATCATTGAAATCGGCAAATTTAACATGAGCAAGCATAGGAGCAAAAGGTTCCTGATAGGTTGCTTTCCCTGTTATGGATAACGCCCCCATAGATCTGCCGTGAAAGGATTTTTTCATGGCAATGATCTCTCCATTATGATTATTATGCTTCAAAAAATGATATTTCTTAGCAATTTTAACCGCACCTTCGATTGCTTCCGTTCCAGAATTGGTGAAAAACACCTGCTCCATGCCAGATGCCTGATTGAACAGCTTTGCAGCTTCAATCGCAGGAACATTATAAAAAAGATTAGAGGTGTGTAGCAGCTTCTCCATCTGTTCTTGCAGTGTACGTGTGTAATTCTGATCGTGATATCCCAAAGCACACACACCGATTCCAGACCCGAAATCCAAATACCGTTTTCCCTCTGTATCATAAAGGTACATACCTTCGCCATGATCCCATACAATGGGATAACGATTATATACAGGAACAAACTGCTGATTTGCTTGTTTGATATAAGGATTCATTTCAGTTCTTTTCCTCCTCTACTTCAATTTTAAATACATTGATTACATCCACATCTGGACAGCAGAATACAATGGAGCCATCTGGTTGGCTGGGGAGTTTTCCCCCATACCGCAGAATGTCAATGTAAGGGAAAGCCACGTGCATGGCCATTGGGCAGAGAGCGCCTCTTTCGGTATCAAAGTCAAAGGTATCTCCAATTCGATGACCACGATGGCACCCCATATGTCCCTTTTGATCTATTAAACTGATTTTAATTTTAGGCTTTTTCATCGTTAATTTCCTCCAAAAATTGTTCAATGGGAATTCCCTTGTATTTGTCAGTATCATGTAGATTAGCATAAATAATTTTTTCGAGTTGTCTCATTGCACTTTGTACGCTCTCTAAAATCTGGCCTGATTTTAAATAATGCCCTACTACAATCGCCATAAAAATATCCCCTGTACCTGGAAAACGCACCGGTATTTCTTCATAAGGAAGCAAGATACACGAATTTTTCGGAGAACTTTTTACAACAGTAAACATTCTTCCATTGATATTTGCGCTTGTAATCACAACGGATTTGGCACCAAGCGTATGTAGTCGATTTGCGATTACTTCAATTTCCGGTTCAGAGTAAGTGTGTTTAACTGTGTATTCGGATAAAAAGCACGCCTCCGTAATATTGGGGACAATCACATCTGCAATAGAACACAACCGTTTCATGTAAGCGACTACTTGATTTGTTACACCATTGTATCGTTTTCCGTCATCTCCCATAATTGGATCAACAAAAATCGAAGTACCTGATTTTTGTTGTTCCTTACAGTATTCATATACAAGAGATGACTGCCTTTCCGACACAATAAATCCGGTACAGATTGCGTCGAAAGAAAACATGAGTTTCTTCCATACCAGAAGCGTATTTTCCATATATTCTGTTGTATCCAGAATATCAAACTGACCATAATCCAGAGTGTTGGAAACAAGTGCAGTAGGCAAATTGAAAGTTTCAAATTTCAAGTGAGATAAAACAGGAATCATGACAGATAAGGCGACCTTGCCATAACCTGCCATATCATTGATCAATAAAATTTGAGTTTGCTTTTTATCTGCCATAGCCATATTTCCTCAGTGACCGAAATAACAAAGTCTGCACAGTGTTTTTCCTGACTCTGTTTGAAAAATCTTCTGTAATGTGGTTTCTATTATGTTTTTTCCCAGATTATCTTCATAAAAATTTACCAAAAAATCTGCTTCCACAAGAATCTGATAGTCAATACCATCTATATCTGCGTAGGTATGATGGTGTCCTACTAAATAGCAGATTCGATTGATGTCTGCTTCCTCAAATCCCAGCTCTCCCAACATTTTGCGGGCATAAAAAGGACCTTCTTGCTCCTGTAATCTCCCACTGGACATCCCATACTTTTCTTCTGACGGCCGAATACCAATATCATGAACCAATGCGGCGCATTCGGTCAAAAACTGACTATGCCCATCCAACTGTTCCATACGACCAATCATCTGTGCAAAACTGTGAACTTTTATCAAATGATGAATGCGTTGTGGATCATTCTGGTTAAAATGAATCATCTTCCGCATTAACATATCAATTATATTTTCCTGATACATAATACCCTCCTATTCCATTTCTTTTGTGAACCACCCATCGTCTAAAGCCAATGGGATTCCTGCTTCGCAGACCTCGCAACCTACTATCTCCACAGGCGTTAATTCGGGCAGTTCCTGCCCTATATACATTTCT
>ERZ808029.127-NODE-127-length-76122-cov-57.042593_pt1 | contig 76122 bp, 69 predicted proteins | sample MGYA00380185_ERZ808029 | MGnify/ENA primary metagenome ERZ808029 (study PRJEB31490, sample SAMN06133404) | mouse gut metagenome | isolation source: M2_3 | host: mice | place: China: Chengdu | collected 2015-05 ... | reverse complement strand
AAAGCTTCAATATTATCTAATAATAATGTATTTACTCGAGGTTCTTTTAATGAGTAATTTACAGAAAGAACCGCCATTATCAGAATAGAAAAGAATAATAGTTTCTTCATATATACTATAGTTTTATCGATTAATTAATGGAAACGAAAGTAGGCAATTGGATTACAACCACCAATAGATTAATCTATCCATTTCTATCTAACCGAATCTATCTACTATATATACTATCATAGAGATAAGGCTCTCATTCAAAAAAATCCCATTTCATCGGAAATTATAGTTTCTTATTTGTTCCTTCTAATTTGCAATTGATATCCAATATTTTCATATCTTTGAATCTCAATAGATGGAACATTCTCAAAAACTCTTCGCAAACGACTTATTGCATTATGAAGTCTCGGATCATTATTTGATTTATCCGACCAAAATATTTTCTTGATTTCTTCGTCTTTCAATATGTAATCTGGAGCTTCTAAAAAATGTTTTAATAAAATAGCTGTTTGTGGTAATATCTGAATTTCCTCTTTACCAAATATAAGCTTTCTCAAATCTGCATCAAACATAATACCTTGGTCCATATAATAGATATGAACAGAGGTAGGAGCAACAATGTTCTTTTGCCATCTCTTTCTAAAAAATATCACTATATTAATAATAACTGCACACAGCCAATAAATAAAGCCATAAACAAAGCCTCTTACACCCACAAGAGTAAAAAATGAAAAGTAGAAAAAGCCTTTTACTTCAACCTCGCAACGATAACCTGCCGTAATATCGAATTCTGGTATACAATTTTCATGTAAAAAAGAGTCAGGGTATACACTTTCTGTAATATTTTCATCTTTATCGGATACCAAAAGCTGCAATGCAAAAGTGCCAGACAAACTTTGCTGCTTCAAATGCAGTTGCCATTTTTCATATAAAGAGTCCACTACTAAAGGATGTTTAGATAAATAAGCAGTATGTAAAAAACTTAATCGTGGATCAGATGTTACATTTTTAGAACTTTTTTCTTTATCCAAGCAGTATCCACGTTTTCCACTTTCATCTGTTATATAAACCGTATCAGGATACTCCTCCAATCGCTGTTTCCTCCCACTAGTGTAAAAATAACCATCAAAAGCATCTTCTTGTAAATGTTGCAAAAAAACTGCTTTAAAAACACTTTCCACTCTTTCACTGAACATTTTTTTTCTAGCCTCACAATATAATTGTCCTAGAATGAAAAATAATACTATCTCCAGAATAAATATTATTAGCAAAAGGCGCATCTTTTGTTTATCTTTAAATGTAATTGTACCGCTTAGTTTCGTTAGTAATTTCATAGCGTGACTTATTTTATCTGTTTGAATAGCACAAAGGTAGCATTATTTGCAATAATTGACAGACAATATAAAAACTATTTTGAGTTTTTGGTTATATCAAAAATAATCTTTCCAACCAAAGAAATTAGTCTATTTTTAAGATTCACTCTATAAATATTAAATCAAAATAAAAGCAAGAAGAGAAATAAATGCATAAATCAATGCAAGAATATACCGTTTTCAGACTAAATATTACATAAATAAGGGATAAAAAACGAATTATTTACCGCTAACTAAGCTTTGTTCCTCACCGAGGAACGACTCGTTGCCCGGTGTGCGTCGCTTCCTTCCTCACCGAGGAACAATACATTCATCGGTGAGACCCAAATTTATCGGTATATTTTCAGCTATTTCACACTATATTCCATCCAAATCAAATATAGCAAAAAGAAAGTACTTATCAAATAATCAAACGAATATCCGCAAATAGCCTCTTTACAGCAAACAATAAGCATCCAAATAACCTAAAAACAAAGCACCACGGATTTCCACAATCCCTAATTACTCACATATTTATTCGCATACAAGACTCTGTTTTAAATTCAAGCAGGAGAAACGCATAAGATATCCAATTTTTATGTATGTTCTCATTTCAAGACTTCCATATATAAAAAAATCCTATATCATGTCTAAGATGATATAGGATACTAACAATTATATAGAGGCGTTTATTACAACGCCTTTATTTCTTCTATGGACAAGCCTGTGACTTGCGAAATAACATCAAGAGGAATATTCAGAGTCTTCATATTGCTTGCTGCTTCCCTTTTCTCTTCCAGACGGCCTTCATTAATACCTTCCACACGTCCTTCAGCATGACCCTCTACACGACCTTCAGCATGTCCTTCTGCACGTCCTTCTGCACGTTCCGTAAATATATTATCTTTTAATATGACAATATTATCCAAATGGCGATAGTAAGCATCAAGCTCTGCTTTAGTCATCTTGTCAAGTTTTAATCGTTCACGGGCTTCTGTTAAACCTGGAGCAGTCGCACTATCAGGAATATCACCTGTATTCAGATAATAGATCCATTCTTCCAATGGGCTTTTAGCTACCTGATTAAAATCATTGACCTTCAAAATATAATATTCAGGATAAAGTTGACTTACTGTATCCACTTTAAAAGTTTGTTTCTGAAAAGGAGTCAGTTCAAGCATATCTCCCTGATGAATTCCCCGGAATTCCGTTTTACCGTGATATACGGTATCTTTACCACTACCCAAAGAAAAATAGACAATATTGACACTATATACTTTACGTACCTTATAATAGCCTTCTCCACGATTAATATACTCGGTCACTAATTTAGAAGTACCAAACAGAATACGTTGGAAATAAGCATACTCATTATTGTTCTGAACTTCAATCAGAATAAGTTCACCTTTCGAGTTTTCAGCAAGCATATCTACACGATTATACTTATCAAATTCATCTTCTTGATTGCTTTCACTCTCCAAAAGTTTCTGAATGACTATCTTTTCATTCAAAAGAGTAGTCAGAAGGCCTTCAAGAACAGCAAAATTGGCTTTATTACGCAATAAACGCTTCATAGCCCAATCGAAACGAATATAATTACTCGGCATAAGTTCGTCTCCTTTCTTGTTATCTTGTTTCATGCTAACAAAGGTAAGCAGAAAATGTTTGATTCCCAATAAAATGTCTCTTCTTATATTATGTCCGTGGTTTAATCCGAAAGCAGCTTCTCCAACCAAGTTCTCACCTCCTCCGCAGTAGGATGAATAGCCAATATTTTCCCATTTTTATCCACCAGATAAGTACATCCGCCACCATTACCTACACCATACCTCTCCCAGATCTTGCCTGCATCATTTAATTCCAGAAGATTGAGCCATGGATATTTGTCTTTAGCAACAGCATTTTTCATATCAGCAGCCTTGCGTTCACGAGCTACGCCCACTACTACAAATCCTTTATCTTTATACGTTTCATAAACAGGAATCATACTGATAGAAGTACGACGACAAGGACCACACCATGAAGCCCATAAATCGATCAACGCTACTTTTCCCTGTATCTCTTCGGATAATGTATATTGAACACCTTGTAAATCAGGTGCTGTAAAGTCAACAAAATTTCCGCCGATCTTTATTTCGTTACTTACAATCCATAATTTCATATACTCCGTCATAGGATTATCAGTAAATTTTTCAGCGTATACTGTACGGTATAGATTGATATAAGTAGTCATATTTTCATCGGAATCATGCATTCTTCTTGCCTGACGAGTCAATAAGTAAAGTCCCACTAAAGTAGGATTTGACTGGATATACTCATTTTGATATTCCCTATATTTACTATACACTTCCTGGCTCTTTTGTTCAAATGCTTTATATTCTTCCGTATATGCTTTCCCTTCTTTTTCCAGTTGACGTGCCTTTTTGCGAATCGCATCTAATTCCTGCTTGTCCTCCGTCTTTGCAAATTGCCCATGTAAAACCCTCATCTCCGGAGTTTCTATTTTCCCTTCCTGCTCTAAACGTTCTCTCTCTTTCTCAAGAGGAAACATAAATCGATCATTCGTTTCTTTCCGGAAACGAAGAAGTTCACTTGTCAACGGTGCATTCGAATGTATTTCCGGTTCTTTCTCCATTGAATACAAGGCCAATTCTATTTTACCATTCTCGGAAAAGAAAGAAATCGGATGCCACGCACCATTCATCTGATCGCTCCAGGCATATAATATATAGGGCTCTTCTTTATCAACATATAAATCATAAGAGAATTTTCCATCACGCACCGGGACAGAAATCCATTCCTGCACACGGGGATCAGTGCCTTCCGGCATCAACATTAAACGACTGTATGCGGGATTATCAATCACTTTACCTTCAATACGACAATGTATTTTCTTCTTTTGATCCGGCTTCTCTAAAGAAATGTCATTTATCTGAAAGCCATTGTCTCCAGTCAGCATTTCATCAAAATCCACTGATTTATCACGTTTATCTATTGGTTCGAATTGTAATGTAAATGAACGGTTACAGGATACAGGCATATATTCCTTATTATCCAATTTTATACCTGTCGCACGTATCAGACGATACATTTTCCCTGTTTGTCTTCCTTTTAGTACAGAGGAAGACGCTATGCTAACCCATGAATTGGGACGACTATACATATCGCCCTTAATAACAACAGCTGTATCTGAAACCTCAACTTGATATAACTCCAGTGCATCAGTTGTACGTGCTCCTGTTGCCGGATATTCAATCACTCTGGTTTGTGCCGAAACAGAGATTCCCATCAGGACAATTCCAACTGCTAATAGTGTGTTTCTCATATTATTTTCCTATTTTATTTTCCACTGTCCCAGCGTCCGTGTCGTACTATCAAAGTTTACTCCAATTTTAACAACCTTGCGATGATCTATCTCATAAGGAATAGCATATTGTTTACTATTAATTTGCGCCAACGCTTCTTCGGGTGTTCCGTCCACTTTAAACTCAAACACATAAATCGCATCAGACATCTTTATCACCACATCTGCTCTGCCAATAGCATTCTTAACCTCTACATCCACATATTGCCCCATCAAACAGAATAACAAATAGAAGATAGTTTGGTAGTGCTTCTCCTGATTGTTCTCCAAATCGTATGGTATAGAAGAAAAGAAAGAACGAGTACGAAGAAGGCACTGCTCAATATCACCTTTCATCAAATCCCTGACAAAAGAGACTACGTAGAAATTACTTTCGCGGGTCGGCTGATTGAGGTAAGAGGGAATCAACGTCTCAATAAAGCCTATTTTAACTTCTTCATTAGGATAGCCTAATGTATATGTACGGAAAAGAGATTCATATCCTTTGATAGTCAGATAACCGCTCTGATAAAGTACAGGAATCGGATCGGTGATAACCTCCGTCGCTTTATCAAAGTCCTCATCTTTCACTTCCATCTTCTCCAATAAATTGAGACTGAAGTCCATTCGCTGTAACATTTCAATCAAGAAAGTGGGCGTACCGGTAGAGAACCAAAAACTTTTATAATCCCTTTGAGAAAAAGCATTGAAAAGACTAAACGGGTTGTAAATATCTTCACAATTCTTGCTAAAGTGATAACCGTCATATTGCCGTTTCAAATGCTGGCAGGCTTCTTCATAAGTCTCATTGTTCTTCTGCGCTATCCTCTCAATATCCGGTTGCATTTGACTCCGCAATTCACCTTCTGTAATACCACAAATAGAACTGTAATCATCACTCATACTGATATTCTGCAAGTTGTTTAACTCACTGAATATGCTCATCTGACTGAATTTACTGATACCTGTCAGAAATAAAAAACGAAGGTATTGCCCTTGGGCTTTGAGAGGACTGAAGAACTTCCGCATTTCAGTTCGCAATTGTCCTTGCAAAGCAGAGTCACTATTACTATCCAATAAAGGCGCATCATATTCGTCAATCAATACGACAACCTGCTTTCCTGTCTGTTGGTAAATTCGCTGAAGCAAACCCGTCAAACGCGCTGCATAGCTCGTTTCTTCTTCATTTTTCCCATAAATCCTCTCCCATCCGCTTAGATAAAGATTCAGTTGCTCTTGCAAGTCTTCGATAGCGGTATATTTTGTTCTGCTGAAATCAATATGCAACACAGGATAAACAGTCCATTCTTGTTCCAACTGTTCTATTGCCAGTCCTTTGAATAAATCTTTTTTTCCGGAGAAATAGGCGTCAAGAGTAGAGACTAGAAGACTTTTTCCGAAACGGCGGGGGCGGCTAAGGAAATACACAGTATCAGTATGGACTAATTGATAAATCAATGCGGTTTTATCAATATATACACAATCCATATTACGTAACTGCTCAAAATTCTGTATCCCGATAGGATATCTTCTAAATATCTCTTTCATATCAATCTAATGTTTTTTGTTGAAACATGAACAAAGATAACGTTTTTACGCATATCTTGGACAAAATACAATCCGAATTTGTTATCTTTGCCCATATCATTGTTATATCAAAATGAAAGTTGTTATGAATCCATCCGTTAATATGCTCCGCAAACTCCCGATAGGAATACAAAGCTTCGAAAAACTCCGCTCTGAAGGTTTTCTTTATGTGGATAAGACTGCGTTGGTGTTTCGTTTGGTACAAGCAGGTGCTCCTTGTTTCCTTAGTCGTCCGCGGCGTTTCGGAAAGAGTCTGCTACTATCTACTTTTGAAGCTTATTTCAAAGGACAGAAAGAACTCTTCAAGGGACTTGCTATCGAACAATTGGAACAGAATTGGTTCGAATATCCGGTACTTCACCTCGACTTAAATGCTGAAAAATATGACAGCAAAGAACGATTAGAGAAAATGTTGGAATTTCACCTGACAAGGTGGGAAACACAATACGGTGTTGATAAAGGAACAATGACATTTTCCGGCAGGTTCGCCACAATCATCCAACAAGCCTATGAACAAAACGGACGCAGGGTAGTTGTGCTCGTTGATGAATATGATAAACCCATGCTACAATCATTCGATAATCCGGAATTGCAAGACGACTATCGTAAAACATTGACAGCCTTTTATACCGTGCTCAAAAGTACCGATGCTTACTTGCAGTTTGTCTTTATCACCGGAGTGACAAAATTTGCGCAAATGGGGATATTCAGCACACTGAATCAACTCAACGATATCAGCTTTGACCTTGAATATAATGCTCTCTGCGGCATGACTCGCCCTGAAATAGAAGCAACTTTTGCTCCTGAACTTCAAGCACTGGCCGCACAAACGGAAGCAACTTATGACAATGTAGTGGAACAACTTACCCGACAATATGACGGTTACCGTTTTACTCCGAGCAAGGGATTTGCCCCAATATATAACCCGTTTAGCGTACTTAGCGCCCTTGACAAACTGCGTTTCGGTGACTATTGGTTTGCCAGCGGCACTCCCACTTTCCTGGTGGAGATACTTAAAAAGACTGATTTTGACCTTCGTGAACTTGATGGCATCGAAGTTTCTTCCGTCTCTTTGAGTGACGACAGGGCAAATATCGGCAATCCTGTACCGATGATTTATCAGAGTGGGTATTTGACGATAAAGTCTTACGACCCGAAATTCAGGGTATATACATTGGGATTTCCCAATGAAGAAGTGAAATACGGTTTTCTCAACTTTGCCACCCCTTTTTATACTTCAGTTTCATCAACCGATACGTCTTTTTATATCGGTAAATTTGTTCGCGAACTATGTAATGGAGACGTTGAAGCATTCCTCACCCGTTTGAGCTGTTTCTTCGCTGACTTCCCCTACGAATTGAATTCGAAAACGGAACGTTATTATCAAGTTGTATTCTATCTAGTTTTCAAACTAATGGGCCAATTCACACAAGCGGAAGTACGCACTGCCATCGGTCGTGCAGATGCTGTAGTAAAAACCGCCGATTATATCTATGTATTCGAATTCAAACTAGAGGGTACAGCCGAAGACGCTTTACGGCAGATAGATGAAAAAGGTTATATGTTACCTTATAGTGTTGACGGCAGGAAGCTCATAAAGGTAGGTGTTTCCTTTGATGCCGAGAAACGGAATTTAGGAAAATGGATCATTAAAGAGTGACGCTATCCCACCAACATAGTGACGGTATATGCACAGGATAGCGTCACTATCCAAGGCATATACCGTCACTATATTTAAACCGGATATTTCGGGCTTTTAACTCTAGTTTCCGCGCTGTGTAGGCAAGGTAAATTCCTGCGAATCACAAATCACCCCATTCTCGTCCGCCACTGCGACACGGAATGTCACTTCACCGTCTTTCAACCTTTCACCGGCATGGATCGAAGCCGTATAACGGATCCCCTCACCCGGAAGAATTTCCTCAATCATCACCGAAGGAGAGATGCCGAGATGTTTCACCTTCCCCACCGTTTCTACCACAGGAACTACATTATAAACAGGATTTCTCCCTTCATTCATAATCTCAAAAATTATCTTGCTATTTTCTCCCGCATCAATCACATGACTGCGATTATCATCAATGAAACGGATTTTGCGCAACTTCAGTTGAGAAATGGGCGGCTGCACTTGCGGCTGCTTCTTATACTTTTGCACACGTACTTCCCGTACTTCAGGAATATACGCATCCTCCTCTATCTGCTCTTGTCTCGGTGCCGTCAATGCGTTTCCAATAGCCGCACCGGCAATGGTTCCTACGATATTTCCAATAGCAGAGCCACGATAACCGCCCCTCCAGCCATGATTATTATCTCCGATAAGTCCGCCTATCGAACTTCCCAGACTACCTCCGATAGAAGCACCTGCCATGATAGCTCCCGGATTTCCCATACGCCCCGACGCACATCCACTCAAAAGCAAAGCGGAAAGCAAAATTACTGTTAGTTGTTTCTTCATGAGCCTCTCTATTTAGTGTTATTATTTATTCTACCACTTTAAAACGAGCGAAACGCAACAATAGTTGTTTGTCACCCGCATTTTTAAAATGAATAGTGGCTTTCGCATTGTCTCCCGTTCCTTCCACTTTCAGCACTTCGCCCAATCCGAAACGTTCGTGCTCTATCATCTGTCCGACTTGTACTCCTGCTACCGATGCTGAACCGGAAGACACCATCTGCGCACTGCTACTTCCACCAACAGCACTTACCTTCTTCAAATTTCTCGGCACACTGGGAGCAATAATCTGCGCTTTCGGACGTTCACGCTGCTCGGAAGAGTTACTACCGAAAGGCGCACGCGACGGAGAAGCAGAACGGGCAAAGCCCCCTTCAATCTCCCTGCGGAAACGTCCCGCACCTTCATCCACAGCAAGGCTCACTCCCGCTTCATGCGGCAACCGCAAGTAATCAACATCAATATCACGCAGGAAACGACTGGGACTTCCAAACTCCATCTTTCCGTAACGGAAACGGGTTTTGGCAAAAGATAGATAGCAATGTTCTTCCGCACGGGTAATAGCTACATAGAACAAGCGACGTTCTTCTTCCAGCGCCCGGGGAGAATCTCCGACCATCCCACTGGGAAACAGATTTTCTTCCAGACCAACCACAAATACATTCTTAAACTCCAATCCTTTAGCCGAATGGACGGTCATCAACGTTACCTTTTCCCCATCATCCGCCTTGTCGGAGTCCTGATCGGTGAGCAACGCAATTTCCGAAAGGAAATCAGTAAGAGACACATTCGGATTGCCTTCCTCCTGCCGCAAAGCGCAGAAGTCATTCATACCATTCACCAACTCTTCTATGTTCTCCTTACGACTTAGATTCTCGGGGGATGTGTCCTGACAAACATCATTGATAATACCGGACTGACGGATAATATCCGTTCCTATTTCATAAGCGTTCTTATCCGCCTGATCGGCAATAAAACCTTCTATCAGTTCACGAAAGCCCTGCAGTTTTGCATGAGTTCCCTTATTTATATCCAGTCCGTAACTTAAGGGTTCGCAGACTGCCGCCCAAAGACTTACGCCATGATTGGTAGCCGCTGATATAATCTTCCCGACCGTGGTATCTCCAATGCCACGAGCCGGATAATTGATGATTCGTTTAAACGCTTCTTCATCATTCGGATTCACCACCAAACGGAAATAAGCTATCACGTCTTTTATCTCTTTCCGTTGATAGAACGAGAGTCCCCCGTAAATCTTATAAGGCATACTCCGTTTCCGAAGAGCCTCTTCGAAAATACGGCTTTGCGCATTCGTACGATATAGGATGGCAAATTCAGCATATCCGTAGTGATATTCCCGACGTAACTCCGCAATCTTATTAGCCACAATATCACCCTCTTCCACATCACTATACGCCTGAAACACACCGATGGGTTCCCCTTTTTCTTTCTCCGAAAACACAGCTTTCCGTATCTGACGTTCGTTCTTTTCAATCAGGCTATTGGCAGCGCAAACAATGGTTTGTGTGGAACGGTAATTCTGTTCCAGTTTAAAGACTTTCGTGTTGGGATAGATTTTTGTAAAATAGAGAATATTATCAATATCCGCCCCACGGAAAGAATAGATACTTTGCGCATCATCTCCCACCACACAGACACGTTGATTCTCCTTTGTCAGTTGCAGAACAATGCTATGCTGCGCATAATTCGTATCCTGATACTCGTCCACCAACACATAACGGAACTGATCGCGATAACGTGCCAGCACTTCCGGAAAGTCACGAAACAGAATATAGGTATATACCAATAAATCATCAAAATCCATCGCTCCCGCCTGACGGCATCTGTCCCAATAACGGGTATAGATGTCACGGATAGCAGGCATCTTGGCAGCCATATCTCCTTCGTAAGCCTCTTTATTGGCAGCGTACCCCGTAGGAGTGACCAAATGGTTTTTTGCATTGGAGATGCGTGCCTGCACTACTCCCGGCTTATAAGTTTTCTCGTCCAACCCCATCTCTTTGATGATGGAACGAAGCAGGCTCTTACTATCAGCCGTATCATAAATGGTAAACTGGGAAGTAAATCCGATATATTGTGCTTCGGCACGAAGAATACGTGAGAAAATGGAATGGAAAGTACCCATCCACAAATAACGTGCCCGTTCCATACCTACCTGCCGGGCAATACGCTCTTTCATCTCGCGCGCAGCCTTATTAGTAAAGGTCAGCGCAAGGATATTCCACGGATTATACCCGTTCTCCTGCTCCAGCAAGTAAGCGATTTTATAAGTCAACACACGCGTCTTCCCCGAACCCGCACCGGCTATCACCAGCGAAGGACCGTCATTATAAGTCACTGCTGCACACTGACTCTCGTTCAATTCATCTATATAATTGGTATTCATAACAGCATTATAAAAACAATGTGGATTTTTAACAAACCCTTGGCACTCAAATTTGTTCTCAATACAAAAGTATAATATTCATTCGAGAATGAAGGTATTTTTATGAATTTTCATCACTAACTATTTTAACCTAACCCCAAAAAGCAATGAAAAGGAGTATATTTTTATCAATTATTTTAAGTTTGTTTCTGGTTGCCTGCATTCCACAGGCAATGGCACAAAAGCAGAGCCGCTTGGAAAAGCTGCTAAGGTATCTGAACGATAATGACGCCGACAAATGGCAGAAAAACCGTGATAAGATAGATGAAGAGACGCAAACCTATTATGCCGAAGAACTGGCATTGTTGGACGTTCTCAACGAATTGTGGAACAAACAAAGTGAGCAAGCCGCCACCAACTATTTCGGCTGTTACGAACAAGCTACGAAAGCTTATTTTCCGAATATCTGCGAAGAAGAGAAAATACAGCTTTCCAACGTACAAGACAAAGCGGAACAGGCTGTTATCTCCATCCTGGAAGCATCGAAAGAGCAGATTCCCTTTAGCAAGACATTGATGGACAGCATCCAGTCAAGCGGCTATCCGGCAGACTCCGCCCTCTTGCAAAAGGTGCGGGACATCCGCGAACTGGCCCTACTGGAAGGGATGCTGAAAACACCTGCGCTGAACATCTATCAAACGTATATCTCGGAATATCCGAACGGCAAGTTTATCTCTCAAATCAACACTGCGGAGAACAAACGGCTTTATCAGATCGTAAAGAGTAATCCGACCTCTGCGAATTTCAAAGCATTCTTTGATAATGCCGCCATGCAGAAATTCTTCACTGATAAAGATACACGTCCCTTCCTTTCGGAAGTCCGCACGTTATACGACGACTTTCTGTTTCAAGGGATTGACAGCCTCCGGGAGAAAGGAAACGCAACAGCTATCCGGCAGATTATTGACGAGTATAAACAATCACCTTACCTGACTTCCACAGCACGTACGCACCTGGATGACCTTGAATATCTGAGTGAAAAAGCTGATTTTGAGCTTTTAAAACCTGCCATTGTCAGTTCCGAATCGTTAAGTATGTTGCAGGATTTTCTTTGCACACACAGATACAAGGAATTTCGCGACCAGGCCAACGCACTGCGGGCACCTTTTATTCTGCAAACAATCATATCCACCCCTACTTCCGTGAAATACTATAATGGAGGGCGATTGATAAAGTCTGCGGAAAACGACAGTACAGGAACCACCTCGACCACTTATTCGTATGACGATAAAGGACAGCTCGTCTCCACCCTGGCACTTACCATGAAGAACGGGCAGCCAAGTAATGAAATACAGACGAATAGATTATACGACCCGCAAGGTCACTGCATCTTTGAGGTACAAACGAATCCGAAAACCAAAACGGATCTCTACCGGCGGACACGCCGCATCGGTACCGATGGAAGTATTGAGAGTGATTCGCTCAAGTATGCAGACGGAAGAGTCGTCATAAGCTCCTACAATAAACAGGGATTATTGACCGAAACCAAAGAATATAATAAGAACGGAGAACTTCAGTCCTACACCGCCAACAAATATGATGATAAAGGAAGATTGGTTTCATCCCAACATCAAAACTTGCTTTTTGCCAATTCTCCAGATCAGGTTATTTCACAAAAAGATGCTTATGAATACGATAAATACGGTTATCTGTCGCAGATTGTCTACCAACGGATTTTGGGTAATAACCAAAAAACGTCCGGATGCCTGACTTGCCTGTATGATAAATACGGGAACCGGATTGACGGCAATTCTTATTATGAATATGACAATACGGGCCAATGGATCTGCCGGACCAACCGCGATCACCCGAAAGAGGTGGAACGTATACAGTACATTTACAAATAAAGTAAGATGCTGTGAACATTTTGCAGAAGGCTTCTGTTATTATAGTATAACAAGCCAATTAAAACTTGTAACATTATGAATACTATATTAATGTCTTTAATTATGATGACCATGACTTACGAAATGCCTAAACTTCCTTACGCAAACAATGCGTTGGAACCTGTAATCAGTCAGCAAACAATAGATTTCCATTACGGAAAACATCTACAAACGTATGTAAATAATCTGAATAGCCTCGTGCCCGGAACAGAATATGAAGGTAAAACGGTAGAAGAAATCGTTGCAACCGCACCGGACGGAGCTATATTCAATAACGCCGGACAAGTATTGAATCACAATCTGTACTTCCTGCAATTTGCCCCGAAACCCTCAAAGAAGGAACCGTCAGGCAAACTGGGAGAAGCCATCAAACGCGACTTCGGTAGCTTTGAAAACTTCAAGAAAGAATTCAACGCAGCAGCAGTCGGATTGTTCGGTTCAGGATGGGCCTGGCTATCCGTTGGGAAAGACGGTAAACTGAAAATCACGAAAGAAGCCAACGGCAGCAATCCGGTACGTGCCGGTTTGAAACCGCTTCTCGGATTTGATGTTTGGGAACACTCCTATTATCTGGATTATCAGAACCGCCGCGCCGACCACGTAAATGCCCTGTGGGACATCATCGACTGGGATGTGGTTGAAAAAAGAATGTAACCGGATTTACTAGCAAAACTATACTCATGAAAAAGGTCGTTGTGTTTTCACAGCGACCTTTTTTACAGACTAAAAAAACAAACTTTTATTGTATATCAAACGCATTAGTTGTATTTTTGCAACCCATAAACTAGCATAACAAACAATTATGGTACTATATAAAAGAAAAGAGATACGATATATTGTCTCCATTGCCGTTCTTCTTTTCTTCCCCCTTTTCTGCAACGCTGCCGCCACAGAAGAACCAGAGGAAGAGATCCTGTTCATTACCTCATACAATTCTGACACTAAATATACCTACGATAACATCAGCACATTTATAGAAACCTACACCCAATTGGGAGGAAGATACTCGACCATTGTAGAAAACATGAATGCGACGGATTTAACGCAGGCGCACCAATGGAAAAAAACATTAACCGATATTTTAGACAAACATCCGAAAGCTAAATTAGTGATTCTTTTGGGTGGTGAAACATGGAGCAGTTTCCTTCATCTTGAAGATGAGAAATATAAGCAGCTTCCTGTTTTCTGCGCAATGGCATCACGCAACGGCATCCGTATTCCGGAGGATTCAATCGATATGCGGAACTATAATCCTGTAAGTATCAACTTAACGGAACGAATGAAGGAGTACAACGTAAAATACTGTGATACATACGAATATAACATCAGCAAAGATATCGAAATGATACAGGATTTCTACCCGGACACAGAGCACCTGGTATTTGTATCGGATAATACCTATAACGGACTTGCCGAACTGGCATGGTTCAAGAAAAACCTGCAACATTTCCCGCAGTTATCCATCACCTATATTGACGGTCGCATCCACACACTCGATATGGCTGCCAATCAATTGCGCAATCTTCCCAGAAACACAGCAATGCTTCTTGGTATCTGGAGAATTGACAGCCGGGGGATCACTTACATGAACAACTCCGTTTATGCTTTTTCCAAAGCCAATCCTCTCCTGCCTGTGTTCAGTATGACTTCCACCGCAATAGGCTATTGGGCCATCGGAGGATATGTCCCGCAATATGAAGGAGTGGGAAAAAATATGGGAGAATATGCTTACCGCTTTTTAGACCAGAAGGAAACGGGTATCAGCAGCATCAATGTCTTACCCAACCGATATAAATTTGACGCGAAGAAACTAAAGGAATGGGGATTTGAAAACAAGAAGTTGCCTGTCAACTCAATGGTTATCAATCAGCCTATCCCCTTCTTTGTAGCCTACAAGACAGAAGTGCAATTTATCCTGATTATCTTCCTCGTATTAGTAGGAAGTCTGATGATTTCCCTGTATTACTATTACCGGACGAAAATCCTGAAAAATCACCTTGAAAGAACCACGCAACAATTGCGGGAAGATAAAAAGAAACTGGAAGAGTCTGAAATCGAATTACGCGACGCCAAAGAGCGCGCCGAAGAAGCTAATCAATTAAAAAGTGCTTTTGTCTCGAATATGAGCCATGAGATACGGACACCTTTAAACGCAATTGTCGGTTTCTCCAGCCTGATTATCGGTTCGGTAGAGCAGAATGATGAACTGAAAGAATATGCGGATATCGTCCAGACTAATTCCAATTTATTGCTCCAACTGATTAGCGATGTACTGGATATATCACGCCTGGAATCAGGAAAGCTGCAATTCAACTATGAATGGTGCGAGCTGGTGAACCATTGCCAGAATATGATTACTCTCACCAACCGGAACAAGACAGTGGATGTAGACATCAAACTCCAAATGCCTAAGGAGCCTTACATGCTCTACACGGACCCGTTGCGTCTGCAACAGATTATTATCAACCTGCTGAATAATGCCTTGAAATTCACTCCTGCCGGAGGAAGTATCACGCTGGATTATGAAGTGGACGAAGAAAAGCAATGTATGCTGTTCTCGGTGACAGATACCGGCACGGGAATCCCCGAAGATAAACAGGAACTCGTATTCCAACGTTTCGAAAAGCTGAATGAATTCGTGCAAGGTACAGGGTTGGGACTGGCTATCTGTAAACTGACCATCCAATATATGGGAGGTGATATATGGATTGACAAGAGCTACAAAAATGGCGCCCGATTTATCTTTTCTCATCCCATCAAAAAACAGGAATCAACAGAAAAATGAAAAAAAATCGACTGATTTAGTGTTTTTCTGTTTCTTTTTCGCTTACTTTGCTCCCGTAAAGACAAAGGGGTGCCCCATGAGGGGCTGAGATTATACCCTAGGAACCTGAGGCAGTTAATACTGACGTAGGGATTGTGTTTCTTCTTATCGCCTTTCCATTTAAGCACGCTCTTTGTATTTACTTTCAACTTATTTATTCTGATAGGACAATGAAAGTACAAGTGAACAACAAAGAGGTGGAAATGTCTCCTGACTCTACCCTTACGCAACTGACAGCACAGCTCGAACTTCCGGTTCAAGGCATTGCTATCGCCGTAAACAACAAAATGATTCCCCGTATCGAATGGGAGTGTTTCATTCTACACGAGAACGATAACCTGGTGATTATCAAAGCGGCTTGCGGAGGATAAGGAGATGATTAGTCTACAATTTATCACGCATCAGACCGAACGGTATTCGTACCTCGAATCGGCACGTATGGCACTCGAAGGCGGATGCAAATGGATCCAGCTACGTATGAAAGACGCTCCTCTCGAAGAAGTGGAAGCAGTAGCCCTGCAACTGAAGCCGCTTTGCAAAGAGCACGAAGCAATCCTGATTCTGGATGACCACGTCGAACTGGCCAAAAAGCTGGAAGTGGACGGTGTGCATCTAGGCAAAAAGGATATGCCTATCGACCAGGCCCGCCAAATACTTGGTGAAGCCTTTATTATCGGCGGCACTGCAAACACTTTCGAAGATGTCGTACAGCACTATCGTGCCGGAGCCGATTATCTCGGCATCGGTCCTTTCCGGTTTACTACCACTAAAAAGAATCTAAGCCCTGTACTGGGTTTAGAGGGCTATTCTTCTATTCTTTCACAGATGAAGGAAGCGAATATCGAAATCCCCGTTGTAGCTATCGGAGGAATCACTTTTGAAGATATTCCTGCCATACTTCATACAGGAGTAAATGGAATAGCCCTGTCAGGAACTATTCTCGGAGCAGATAATCCGGTAGAAGAAACACGTAGAATCATTGAAAGTGATTTATAATTTGTCAAATGATAAATGGGATTTTTTAGGCACGGATTACGCTGTTGCTTTATGCAATCATATTTCTAAAACCGTGAAATCCGTGTAATCCGTGCCTAAAATGACAATATCCCGCAGGGAAACCTTGCCGGGGCGCTACGCCCCTAAATTAGCATTTAAATAATCAACTAAAATATATAGAATGGAAAAGTTAGTAATTGCGGGACGCGAATTTAACTCCCGTCTTTTTCTAGGAACAGGAAAATTCAATTCCAATGAAGTAATGGAACAAGCTATTCTGGCTTCGGGTACGGAAATGGTAACTGTTGCCATGAAACGAATCGACATGGATAACAAAGAGGACGACATGATGAAACATATCATTCATCCGAATATTCAGTTATTGCCCAACACCTCCGGTGTACGTAACGCGGAAGAGGCTGTTTTCGCCGCGCAACTGGCTCGCGAAGCCTTTGGAACAAACTGGCTGAAACTGGAAATTCATCCAGACCCGCGCTATCTGCTCCCCGACTCTATCGAAACACTGAAAGCTACGGAAGAACTGGTGAAACTGGGCTTTATCGTGTTACCTTATTGCCAGGCTGACCCTGTACTCTGCAAACGGCTGGAAGAAGCAGGCGCAGCTACCGTTATGCCGCTCGGTGCCCCCATCGGTACGAACAAAGGATTGCAGACAAAAGAATTCCTGCAAATCATTATCGAACAGGCAGGTATCCCGGTGGTAGTGGATGCCGGTATCGGCGCGCCAAGCCATGCTGCCGAAGCAATGGAACTGGGAGCTTCCGCTGTATTAGTGAATACTGCAATAGCCGTTGCCGGAAATCCGGTAGAAATGGCTAAAGCATTCAAAGCAGCTACAGAAGCCGGAAGACAGGCTTACAAAGCAGGATTAGGATTACAAGCCGTCGACTTCGTAGCAGAAGCAAGTTCACCTCTAACGGCTTTTCTTGATTAAAACAAATAAACTATGGAACAAAAAATAAAATTCCCCCGTTCGCAGAAAGTCTATTTACCCGGTAAACTTTATCCGAATATCCGCGTTGCCATGCGGAAAGTGGAGCAAGTGCCCAGTGTCAGCTTTGAAGGCGAAGAAAAGATAGCAACACCAAATCCGGAAATATATGTATATGATACCAGCGGACCGTTCAGTGATGCGGAAATGAACATTGACCTCAAAAAAGGACTGCCCCGCATGCGTGAAGAATGGATCGTGAGTCGTGGTGACGTGGAACAGTTGCCTGAAATTACTTCGGAATACGGACAAATGAGAAGAGATGATAAAAGTCTCGATCACTTACGTTTCGAACACATCGCCCTGCCCTATCGCGCTAAAAAAGGGGAAGCAATCACCCAAATGGCGTATGCCAAAAGAGGAATTATCACTCCTGAAATGGAATACGTAGCGATCCGCGAAAATATGAATTGTGAGGAACTGGGAATTAAAACTCACATTACCCCCGAATTTGTTCGTCAGGAGATTGCGGAGGGACGTGCTGTACTACCGGCCAACATCAACCACCCGGAAGCTGAACCGATGATTATCGGACGTAACTTCCTTGTAAAAATCAATACGAACATCGGAAATTCGGCTACTACCTCCAGCATTGATGAAGAAGTGGAGAAAGCACTGTGGAGCTGTAAATGGGGTGGAGACACGTTGATGGATCTTTCCACAGGAGAAAACATCCATGAAACACGTGAATGGATTATCCGCAATTGTCCCGTACCGGTAGGCACTGTTCCTATTTATCAGGCACTTGAAAAAGTGAATGGCATAGTGGAAGACCTCACCTGGGAAATCTACCGGGACACATTGATTGAACAATGTGAACAAGGGGTAGATTACTTTACCATCCATGCAGGGATTCGCCGTCATAATGTTCATCTTGCCGATAATCGCTTGTGCGGCATTGTCAGCCGTGGAGGAAGTATTATGAGTAAATGGTGCCTCGTACACGATCAGGAAAGTTTCTTATACGATCATTTTGACGATATCTGTGATATTCTGGCACAATATGACGTAGCCGTGTCATTAGGTGACGGACTTCGTCCGGGTTCTATCTACGACGCAAACGATGAAGCGCAGTTTGCCGAACTCGATACCATGGGAGAGCTGGTGCTCCGTGCCTGGGATAAAAATGTTCAGGCATTTATTGAAGGCCCCGGACACGTTCCGATGCATAAAATTAAAGAGAACATGGAACGTCAGATTGAAAAATGCCATGACGCTCCTTTCTACACGCTCGGCCCGTTGGTGACGGATATTGCTCCCGGATACGACCATATCACTTCTGCTATCGGTGCCGCACAAATCGGATGGTTGGGGACGGCTATGCTTTGTTATGTCACCCCGAAAGAACACCTTGCCTTACCTGATAAAGAAGACGTACGCGTAGGAGTAATCACTTACAAGATAGCCGCTCATGCCGCTGACCTGGCAAAAGGACACCCGGGTGCACAGGTACGCGACAACGCATTGAGTAAAGCTCGCTATGAGTTCCGCTGGAAAGACCAGTTCGACCTATCTCTCGATCCGGAACGGGCGCAGACCTATTTCCGCGCAGGACACCATATCGACGGAGAATATTGTACGATGTGCGGACCTAATTTCTGTGCAATGAGATTGTCACGCGATTTAAAGAAAAGCACTAAAAGCAACAAATAATGAGTGGGGAGAAACAAAACGTCAGGCCACTGACCTACCCTCTCCCCTCATTTTAATTTTCAATTTTTAATTTATAATTGAATAAAATGTTCTCAGACGAATTAGAAAAAATATCCTGGGAAGAGACGACAAAAGCCATCTATTCCAAAACAGATGCTGACGTACGCCGTGCGTTGGGTAAAAAAGAGCATCTGGATGTCAACGACTTTATGGCGCTGATTTCACCTGCCGCCACTCCTTATCTGGAAGTGATGGCACGCCTTAGTCAGAAATATACAATGGAACGGTTCGGTAAGACAATCTCTATGTTTGTACCGCTCTACCTGACTAATTCATGTACCAATTCCTGTGTCTATTGCGGTTTTCACATCAGCAATCCGATGAAGAGAACGATATTGACAGAGGAAGAGATTGTCAATGAATACAAAGCCATCAAACGGTTGGCTCCTTTTGAGAATCTACTGCTTGTAACCGGTGAAAACCCGGCCGCAGCAGGTGTCCCATACATTGCCCGGGCGTTGGATTTGGCAAAGCCTTATTTCAGCAACCTGCAAATTGAAGTAATGCCTCTTAAAGCGGAAGAATACAAGGAGCTAACCAATCATGGCCTGAACGGAGTGATCTGTTTTCAAGAGACTTACCATAAAGCAAATTACAAAACGTATCATCCAAGAGGCATGAAGTCAAAATTCGAATGGCGTGTAAACGGCTTCGACCGCATGGGACAGGCAGGTGTACACAAGATTGGTATGGGTGTCCTGATCGGCCTGGAGGAATGGCGAACCGACGTAACGATGATGGCTTATCATCTGCGTTATTTGCAGAAGCATTACTGGAAAACGAAATACAGCGTAAACTTCCCGCGTATGCGCCCGTCTGAAAACGGCGGATTCCAGCCGAATGTAGTCATGAATGACCGGGAACTCGCCCAACTTACATTCGCCATGCGAATCTTCGACCATGATGTAGATATCTCTTATTCTACCCGTGAGAGCGCAGAAATCCGAAACCACATGGCAACACTTGGCGTAACCACAATGAGTGCGGAAAGTAAAACTGAACCGGGAGGATATTTCAGTTATCCTCAAACCCTGGAACAATTTCACGTAAGTGATGAGCGAAAGGCGGTTGAAGTGGAACGTGATTTGAAAAAACTGGGTCGTGAACCCGTCTGGAAAGATTGGGATCAGTCTTTTGATTTTAAAAGATAAACAGATGCGATACGACAGACAAATTATACTTCCCGAAGTCGGAGAAGAAGGTCAGAAGAAACTGCAGGAAGCCAAAGTGCTTATTGTAGGCGTGGGAGGGCTGGGCTCTCCCATCGCCCTCTACCTAGCAGGTGCTGGTGTGGGATGCCTGGGGCTGGTAGATGATGACTTGGTAAGCATCACCAACCTACAACGACAAGTGCTCTATTCCGAAAAGGAGTTAGGTAACCCCAAAGCTATCTGTGCTGCGGAACGGCTCTCCGCTCTTAACAGTGAGATCGAAATACACCCCTACGCTGTCCGGCTGACGAAAGACAATGCGGATGATATCATTCAGGAATATGATATAGTGGTGGATGGCTGCGACAACTTTGCCACCCGTTACCTGATTAACGACATTTGCATTGAACAGAAAAAGCCCTACGTATATGGTGCTATCTGCGGTTTTGAAGGACAGGTTTCTGTGTTCAACTATGGAAATCAAAAGAAAAACTACCGGGATCTTTATCCCGATGAAGAAGAAATGCAACGGATGCCTCCTCCGCCCAAAGGAGTGATGGGGGTTACTCCTGCCATTGTAGGGAGCATTGAAGCTACGGAAGTATTGAAAATAATCTGTGGCTTTGGTGATGTTTTAGCCGGCGAACTATGGACAATTGACCTGCGGACACTGCAATCTAACAAATTTTCACTATAAAGGTTGGTTTCTGACATAGTTAATTAGTAACTTTGCTAAACAATCCAATTTTAACAAAAGAAATGAAACTAATTGTAGTTACCACCCCTACTTTCTTCGTCGAAGAAGATAAGATTATTACCGCTCTTTTCGAAGAGGGGCTGGATGTCCTACATCTTAGGAAGCCGGAGACTCCGGCTATGTATTCGGAACGACTATTGACACTTATTCCGGATAAATATCACCGTCGCATCGTTACACATGAGCATTTTTATCTGAAAGAAGAATTCAACCTGATGGGAATCCACCTGAATGCACGTAACCCCAAAGAACCGCATGATTATTATGGTCATATCAGTTGTTCCTGCCATTCTGTGGAAGAGGTAAAAAACAGAAAGCACTTTTACGACTATGTTTTTATGAGCCCTATCTATGACAGTATCTCTAAAGTGAATTACTATTCAACATACACTGCCGAAGAGTTACGCGAAGCACAAAGAGCCAAGATTATCGACTCGAAAGTGATGGCATTGGGAGGTATCAATGAAGACAATTTATTGGAGATTAAGGATTTCGGTTTTGGAGGAGCTGTCGTCTTAGGAGATCTCTGGAATAGATTCGACGCTTGTCAGGACCAAAATTATTTAGCCGTAATCGAGCATTTCAAAAAGCTGAAGAAACTATCAGATTAATAAATATAGCCGATCATAAAACTAACTGGTTATGCTTCCTCATTTTATCCAATAAGAGAAGTGTTTTTCCCAATCATGAAATATTAAAAAAGCCGTTGCGAATTACCTTCTGCAACGGCTTTCTATATTTTCAGTGTTTTCTTATCAGAACTTATATCCTACAACAATAGAAAAGTTCATGTTTTTAGGATTACCAACTTTTTCCACATCAACTAAACCAAATTGACCATCTAATCCTGCAATGATTCTACCAAATTCCAATGCAACTCCTACGCCAAGACCTGCATCAAAACGCTTCAAAGCATCATCACCAAAAGTATCAACTTTACGTTCTGTATCGTTTCCTAAATCAAATTTTGTTTTACCAGCAATACCACAAGCAAAATAAGGACCTGCATTAACTACAAGATTCGTATTATCTGCAACATTAAAACGTGCAGCAGCCATTACCGGTAATTCCAAATACATTGCATTAATGCTATTTCCATCTTTCTTTGCACCTTTACTAGTCAAGAATAATGAAGGCTGCAATGACCATGTATCATTAAAAGCATATTCAAAACCTCCTCCAAGCTTAAAGCCAACTTTTGCATTCAGATCAAGATCACCTGTATAATTACTAAAGTTCATCCCTACCTTGGCATTCCAACCTGTAATTTGAGAAAAACCTGCTACTGAAATCAGCGCAAATAAAACAAACAAAACACTCTTCTTCATAATTTTAAAGTTTTAAATTAATACTAAAGGTTTTTATTGACCTTATTGTTTAACAATGCAAATGTATAATTGTAATTTGTATTAAACAACTTTTTCGTTAACAAGTGCGTAATTTATAGAGATTATACATAAAAAAAGGGAATTCCCTATTTTTGAGAACTCCCTTTCCTATTTTGTTGAATTACTTTTCTTCTTATCAGAATGCGTAGTGGAAACCAATTGAAAGGTCTTCGCTAGTAAGATTAAGTCCGAATGAATGCTTAATAGGAGCATAATCCTCATCATAATCCATATTTCTCCGATAACCCAAGAAACCATACTTAGCTATAAAAGAGAAATTGTCATTCAACTTAACTGCGATTCCCGGTCTCAAACCGACTTGACCTCTTTTAAAAGTATCTCCATCTTTCACTTTATCAAAACCGATTGAAGCGGTTCCATCTAAGAATAAACGCACAATACCACTTTCATAATAAGAGAAACGGATATACGGAGCAAAGTCAAATGAATTCATAGAAACTTTGTTTGCATACTCATGTCCATACGCTAATTCAGCACCCAGCGCCCATGTTTCATTAAAGTTGTATCCGATTTCCGGAGCAATTTTAAAAGAAGTAGTGTTGCCTGTGCTGTTACGCCAAACGTTCAAAGATCCGCCTACGTAAATGTCTTGTGCTTTTACAGCGATAGTTGCTAACATCACAACTACCAATAATAAACCCTTTTTCATTTTCTTTGTTTTTTAAATTAAACGTTAGACCCCAATTCGGTCGATTGATTTCTGGGTGCAAATGTAAAGCAGTTTTTATGAACAAACAAACATTTAGTTAGTTTTTTATAATAAACACCAAATAAATGTTTAACGGAGACTCTGTACATCATATTATATAGCAACACAAAATTCTTGCTATCGATTCTTATTCAAATATATTGCATGTAGTGAGTGTCGTCATACCATAATAAGCCAAAGGATTTAAGAAGTAATGAAGACTGTTTCTTTAAGATTTAGTATCTTTGACGGGTGGTAAGCCTTTCAGCCATCAGACACAGACGCGTTTGACTGACATTGTATAGTGTAAAATGCTTCGATATTATGAAAGTTAAGGCAATAAAACAGTTAGTTTAAACGATTGGTTATGTCAATAGAAATAAAGTATTTCGAGAACAGAAAAGATTGGCGAAAGTGGTTGAATGACAACTTTGAGACTGCCAATGAAGTTTGGTTTGTATTTCCCAGCAAATCTTCAGGCGAAAAAAGTATCACATACAACGACGCTGTTGAAGAAGCTCTTTGTTTCGAGTGGATTGACAGTACAATAAAATCGCTCGACAAAGAACATAAAATTCAGCATTTCACACCCAGAAACCCTAAAAGTACCTATTCGCAAGCTAACAAAGAAAGACTTAAGTGGCTATTGGAAAATAAAATGATACACCCCAAATTTGAGGATAAAATACGAAATGTATTATCTGATCCTTTCATTTTCCCCAATGATATAATTGAAAGATTGAAGGAAGATAAGACAATATGGGAAAATTATCTCCATTTTTCCGACGCATATAAACGTATCCGAATTGCATACATTGAAGCAGCCAGAAAACGACCTGAAGAATTTGAAAAGCGATTAAACAACTTTATCAATAAAACGAAAGAAAATAAAAAAATCAGAGGATTTGGCGGAATAGAGAAATACTATTCATCCCAACTAAAAATCAATGATAATCTAAAATAAAATAGGCTGCAAATACTTTCACAAGTATTTACAGCCTATTTATCAGATAGTTAAGTACCTAACCAGCGTATTTGACTATCCTTCTATCGCTGCTTGGGCCGCCGCCAGTCTGGCAATCGGCACTCTAAATGGAGAACAACTAACGTAATTCAAACCTACCCGGTGACAGAACTTCACAGAAGAAGGTTCACCACCATGTTCACCACAGATACCACATTTCAAATCCGGACGGATAGCACGGCCTTTTTCTGTCGCCATACGTACCAGCTGTCCCACACCATTCTGGTCGAGAACCTGGAACGGGTCTACTTTCAAAATCTTCTTTTCCAGATAAACAGGAAGGAAAGAAGCTATATCATCACGAGAATAACCGAAGGTCATCTGCGTCAAGTCATTTGTACCGAATGAGAAGAACTCGGCAGAAGAAGCAATACGGTCGGCAGTCAAAGCAGCACGCGGGATCTCGATCATTGTACCTACTTTGAAGTCAATACTATCTCCTACTTCCTCAAACAATTTCTTAGCTTCCGAGCGAATCACATTTTCCTGCTCCTTGAATTCATACAAGATACCGGTTAACGGAACCATGATTTCCGGATGAGTTTCCACTCCTTCTTTCTTCAGTTCCAATGCAGCACCCAAAATTGCACGTGTCTGCATTTGAGTAATTTCAGGATAAGTATTTCCTAAACGGCAACCACGGTGACCCAACATCGGGTTATGTTCACACAGTGATTCTACACGTTGCTGGATATATTGCAGGCTTACACCCATCGTATCCGCCATTTCTTGCTGTCCCTTCAAATCGTGAGGAACGAACTCATGCAAAGGAGGATCAAGCAAACGAACGGTTACCGGGCAACCAGCCATTGCTTTAAAGATACCTTTGAAGTCTTCTTGTTGATATGGAAGAATCTTAGCCAATGCTTTCCGACGTCCTTCTGCATTTTCCGCCAGGATCATTTCACGCATTGCTTTGATCTTTTCGCCTTCGAAGAACATGTGTTCTGTACGGCAAAGGCCGATACCTACTGCACCGAAGTTACGTGCAACTTCCGCATCATGAGGAGTGTCCGCATTGGTACGTACCTGCAAACGAGTATATTTATCAGCCAGTGTCATCAATTCGGCAAAGTCGCCGGAAAGCTCTGCAGCTTTCGTTTCTACCTTACCATTATATACTACACCTGTACTTCCGTTCAAAGAGATATAGTCACCTTCTTTCAGCAACACACCATCAATCTCTACCGTACGGTTTTTATAATCAATGTTCAATGCACCTGCACCCGATACGCAGCATTTACCCATACCACGAGCCACAACAGCCGCGTGAGAAGTCATACCTCCACGAGCCGTAAGAATACCTTCGGCCACTGCCATACCGGCCAAGTCTTCTGGAGAAGTTTCGATACGCACCATCACCACACGTTTACCGGCAGCATGCCATTCGGCAGCGTCATCAGCAAAGAATACGATCTGACCGGTTGCAGCACCCGGAGAAGCCGGAAGACCACGGGTCAACACTTTGGCTTTCTTCAAAGCATCCTTATCGAATACAGGGTGGAGCAATTCATCAAGTTTATTCGGTTCCACGCGCATCAAAGCAGTCTTTTCGTCAATCATACCCTGACGGAGCAAGTCCATAGCAATCTTTACCATGGCAGCACCTGTACGCTTACCGTTACGTGTCTGGAGGAACCAGAGTTTACCTTCCTGTACGGTGAACTCCATGTCCTGCATATCTTTATAATGATTTTCCAGTTTAGTCTGAAGAGCATCCAATTCTTTATAGATTTCCGGCATTGCCTCCTCCATTGAAGGGAATTTAGCAGCACGGAGTTCTTCGGTTACGCCAGCCAATATAGCCCAACGTTGAGAACCGATCTTGGTGATCTGTTGCGGAGTACGGATACCGGCCACTACGTCTTCACCCTGTGCGTTAATCAAGTATTCACCGTTGAAAAGGTCTTCACCTGTACCGGCATCCCGTGAGAAACAAACACCTGTAGCCGAAGTTTCGCCCATATTACCGAACACCATAGCCTGTACATTGACAGCTGTACCCCATTCATCAGGTATACTTTCCATCTTACGGTAAAGGATAGCGCGTTCATTCATCCATGAATCAAATACGGCACAGATAGCTCCCCAAAGTTGTTCGTATGCACCAGTCGGGAAATCTTTTCCGGTCTGTTCTTTTACAGCGGCCTTGAATTTCTTTACGAGTTCCTGCAAGTCTTCCACTTTCAACTCGTTATCCAGTTCTACCCCTTTCGCTTTTTTCACCTCTTCGATGATTGCTTCGAACGGGTCGATATCTTCTTTATTGGTAGGCTTCATGCCCAACACAACGTCACCGTACATCTGTACGAAACGACGGTAAGAGTCCCATGCAAAACGTGCATTACCCGTCTTACGGATAATGCCTTCTACCACTTCGTCATTCAATCCGAGGTTCAGGATCGTATCCATCATACCCGGCATAGATGCGCGTGCACCGGAACGTACAGACACCAACAAAGGATTTTCAACGTCACCGAATTTAGATTTCATCAACGTTTCCACATGAGTGATCGCTTTTACAACTTCATCTTTCAGCAACTCAACCACTTTATCACGTCCTAACGTATTGTATTCCGTACAAACATCTGTAGTTATTGTGAATCCGGGAGGGACAGGAATTCCGATTAAATTCATTTCAGCAAGGTTGGCTCCCTTACCACCGAGCAAATTCTTCATGTCAGCCTTTCCTTCTGCCTGACCATTACCAAAGGTATAAACTCTTTTTTTATCCATAATATTGTGTTTAAAGTTACATTATGACTTTTTTCTGTTCGCAAATCTAAGGATATTTCGCAAACTTGAAAACTTTTTGCGAAAAAACTTTCTATCAAAATGCAATTTCGACATTACAATCCGGAATATTTCTGTATACCCGAATTTTTTCCAAAAAAAATACCTACTTTTGCAAAGTAATTATTAGACTGGTGTAAAAGTGGCAAGAAAGAAAAAAGAGCTTCCCTTATTGGAGAAGGTAACAATCATGGATGTGGCTGCCGAAGGAAAAGCCATAGCAAAAGTAGACGACCTGGTGATTTTTGTTCCCTATGTAGTGCCGGGTGATGTTGTAGACCTGCAAATCAAGCGTAAAAAGAATAAATATGCCGAAGCTGAAGCGGTGAAGTTTCACGAGCTGTCGCCCAATCGCGCTGTTCCTTTCTGCCAACATTATGGCGTATGCGGTGGCTGCAAGTGGCAAGTGCTCCCCTATTCAGAGCAAATCAGATATAAGCAAAAGCAAGTGGAAGATAATTTGAGACGTATCGGAAAGATCGAACTTCCCGAGATTTCTCCGATTCTCGGTTCTGACAAAACGGAGTTTTACAGGAACAAACTGGAATTCACCTTTTCAAATAAGCGCTGGTTGACAAACGAGGAAGTTCGTCAGGACGTGAAATACGATCAGATGAATGCGGTAGGTTTCCACATTCCGGGAGCATTCGACAAAGTACTGGCTATTGAGAAATGCTGGTTGCAGGATGATATATCCAACCGCATCCGGAACGCAGTACGTGACTACGCTTACGAACACGATTATTCTTTCATCAATCTGCGCACACAGGAAGGTATGCTGCGGAATATGATTATACGCACATCTTCCACAGGGGAACTGATGGTAATCGTCATTTGCAAGATTACGGAAGATCACGAAATGGAACTGTTCAAGCAATTACTCCAATTCATAGCGGACTCTTTCCCCGAAATCACTTCTCTTCTATACATTATTAATAATAAGTGCAACGATACCATCAACGATTTAGACGTTCACGTATTTAAAGGGAAAGATCACATCTTTGAAGAGATGGAAGGACTACGTTTCAAGGTCGGCCCGAAATCATTCTATCAGACTAACTCGGAACAGGCTTATAATTTATATAAGATAGCCCGTAACTTTGCCGGATTAACAGGAAACGAACTGGTATATGACCTTTATACAGGAACAGGAACAATTGCCAATTTCGTTTCACGCCAAGCCCGCCAGGTGATCGGTATTGAATACGTGCCGGAAGCTATTGAAGACGCAAAGGTGAATGCAGAAATCAATGATATCAAGAACGCAATTTTTTATGCCGGTGATATGAAAGATATGCTGACGCAGGATTTCATCAATCAGCATGGGCGCCCCGACGTAATCATCACAGACCCTCCCCGTGCCGGTATGCACCAGGATGTGATTGATGTCATTTTGTTTGCGGAACCGAAACGAATTGTATATGTTAGTTGTAATCCTGCTACTCAAGCGCGGGATCTGCAATTACTGGATGAAAAGTATAAGGTGAAGGCTGTTCAACCCGTAGATATGTTCCCTCACACTCACCATGTAGAAAATGTGGTGTTGCTGGAACTTCGATAAAGAGTTCACCACAGATTACACAGATTAACACAGATTATAATAATCCGTAATAAAAATCTGTGTTAATCTGTGTAATCTGTGGTGAAAAATAAATTCTCAAAAGAAAAAAGAAATGAAAAAAAGACCTAGAAGAACTCCTGCTGAAAAAGCACGTGCTCAATATACCAATTATGCAGTCAAAGAGCCCATGGAATTAATGGAATTCCTGGCTGCCAAGATGCCGGATGCAAGTCGCACGAAATTAAAATCGTTGTTAAGCAAGCGGGTCGTGTTTGTTGATAATGTGATAACCACGCAATTCAACTTTCCCCTTGAAGCAGGCATGAAAGTGAAAATCAGCAAGCAAAAGGGAAAGAAAGAATTTAATAACAGATTGCTGAAGATTGTATATGAAGACGCCTATATCATTGTCGTCGAAAAGATGCAAGGACTTCTATCCGTCAATACGGAGCGTCAGAAAGAGCGCACTGCCTACACGATACTGAATGAATATGTGCAACGCTCCGGACGTCAATTCCGTGTGTTTATCGTTCACCGCTTAGATAGAGATACTTCCGGTTTGATGATGTTTGCCAAAGATGAAAAAACGCAGCGGACACTACGCGACAACTGGCATGAGATAGTGACCGACCGCCGATATGTAGCCGTAGTGGAAGGTAGTATGGAAAAAGACTATGATACGGTCGTTTCCTGGCTGACTGATAAAACGCTTTACGTAAGTTCCAGTGAATACGATGACGGTGGATCAAAATCTATTACCCACTATAAGACAATCAAACGCGCTAACGGATATTCTCTGTTGGAACTCGATTTGGAAACTGGCCGAAAGAATCAGATTCGTGTACACATGCAAGATTTAGGCCATCCTATTATCGGCGACGGAAGATATGGAAGAGAAGATTCTCCCAACCCTATCGGACGATTGGCACTCCATGCCTTCAAACTTTGTTTCTATCATCCGGTAACGGGAGATTTAATGGAGTTCGAGACGCCTTATCCGGCGGAATTTAAGAAGTTGTTTCTAAAAAAATAAAACAATATACTCAAAATAGAAAAGGAGTTATATCGATTGATATAACTCCTTTTCTATTTAAATTATAATTTATTCTATTGCATCTGCAACTCAATATAATCAATATATTCTCCATCAAGATACAAATCACCTTGTAAATAACGACCTCTAACACGAACACCTCTAATCTCACGTAAAGCAAAATCATAACCATAATCAAGATACAATGTTCCATAATCCACCCACCAACGGAATGGCAAATCACCGGCAGGTATACCATCGTAGTCAAAAACTTGGTAATCTATTCCCAAACCATTGTTATCCAAACGAATACCACTTTCTATCGGATTATTGTTAGAACCGAACCATAAATCACCAACCCAAGTACGTCCCATCAAATCGTCATAAATATCTTCATCGTCTTCACACGAAGTAAAGCCAACCAATAAAGTCAGCATCATCAAGATACCCGCATATCTCTTTATCATTTCCATAATTCTCTAGTTTATTGCGTTTATTAATACAAAATTAGCGTTTTTTATTTACTATACATCACAAGCCACAAGTTTTTTGTACCTTTGCGAAGATAATATTAAAATTTCCGCATGAAACTTCTTTGGCTTGATTTAAATAGTTCGTACGCTCATTCTTCGTTGGCATTACCTGCCTTACATGCCCAAATAGCAAATAATACAGACATTGAATGGTGTATGGTCTCCGCTACGATCAATGAAAACACCGGCAGTGTCGTCAATCAAATCTACCGCCATCAACCGGATATCATTGCAGCTACCAATTGGCTATTCAATCATGAGCAACTCCTGCACATCGTTTCACGCGCAAAAGCATTACTACCTCACTGCTGTGTTATACTCGGAGGTCCCGAGTTTTTAGGAGATAATGAAGCTTTCTTATATAAGAACAAATTTGTAAGCGGAGTGTTTCGCGGAGAAGGCGAAGAAACATTTCCATTATGGTTAAAAGTGTGGAATCAGCCAAGAAAGGAATGGAAATCAATCACAGGACTTTGTTACCTGAATGAATCAGGAGAATATCAGGACAACGGACTTGCCCGTGTCATGAACTTTTCTGAATTGGTTCCTCCCGAAAAAAGCCGTTTCTTCAATTGGAGCAAACCATTTGTGCAGTTAGAAACTACCCGGGGATGTTTTAACACCTGTGCTTTTTGTGTCAGTGGAGGTGAAAAGCCGGTTCGTACCTTATCTCTCGAAGCAATCAAAGAACGTCTCGACGTGATACACGAACACGGAATCAAAAACGTGCGAGTACTGGATCGTACTTTCAATTACAATAATAAACGGGCAAAAGAGCTATTAAACTTATTCCGCGAATACCCGGACATCTGTTTCCATCTGGAAATTCATCCGGCACTACTTTCTGACGAATTAAAACAAGAATTAGCCACTCTGCCTAAAGGCCTGCTACACCTGGAAGCCGGTATCCAAAGCCTTCGGGAAAACGTGCTTGAACAAAGTCGAAGAATAGGTAAACTCTCCGATGCTTTGGCCGGACTCCACTATCTATGTTCACTTGAAAACATGGAAACTCATGCCGACTTGATAGCCGGACTCCCACTCTACCATCTATCAGAGATTTTCGACGACGTCCGTACCTTAACCGAGTATGGCGCAGGAGAAATCCAACTGGAATCTCTGAAATTACTTCCGGGCACCGAAATGCGAAGAAGAGCGGATGAATTAGGTATACAGTATTCTCCACTTCCTCCATACGAAGTACTTCAAACCCGTGAAATCACGGTAGATGAGTTACAAACAGCACATTATCTGTCCCGCCTGTTAGACGGTTTCTATAACACTCCTACCTGGCGAAATATCACCCGTATACTAATTTTGGAGAACCCCCATTTCATACATGACCTACTCGACCATCTGGTCCGGACAGATGTCATCGACACTCCTCTTAGCTTGGAAAGAAGAGGATTAATCCTTTATGATTTCTGCAAGAATCATTATCCCGACTACCTGACACAAGTCAGTATTGCATGGATAGAAGCAGGTATGTCATTAAAAAAAGCTCCGGCAGAAAAAGTAAGAACCAAAAGACAGTTACCTCCTGAAAGTTGGGAAGTAGTATACGGTGCATACCGTGAAAATCTACGACTATGTTTCCTCCCTGTCGATGAAGAAGGACATGGCTATTGGTTTGGCTTTGAATCGGAAATTCAGAAGATACAACCAGTTTTCAAAGCTAGAAAACTATCATAAACAAAAGAAAAGTATTCCCATATTATGTGAAATAATTACTATTCACTAATCGTTCAAAGCAGCATATCCTGTTTTTCACCGTCCATACAATAAACTTTACTAGCACAGTGTATGGACATTCGGAAATATCAATTGAATATTCTTTGTTTGTTATTGTTCCCCTTATCCGCAGCAGGGCAAGAATGGAGCAAACAGGACTCATTGAGACTTCAGCAAATGTTGGAATCCGATCAGGAAATCAAGATAAACAGAAAGCTTATCGAAAAAGTAGAGCAAAAAATGTACTCTCGAAAACCATTTGTAGATTTTGATCCCACACTACCCACTTTAAAATCTTCCACAATCTTTTCGAAACCTTCTATTCACCCATACAAGATGTTCCAAAAGCCAGGTTCCACCTTTTTACCCACTTATTCCTGGTTAAGAATAAACAAGAACCTTATCCTGCATAGTAAAAGCGACTTTGCAGAAAATTCCAATCATTTCCATATCCAAAGCCAAATGGAATATAAATTATCTTCCAGATGGTCTCTCGATATATATGGTTCACAAAACCTCGATACCCGAAGATCCCGAGGGCTCCCCTCCGAAGTGGAACCAACCAAATTGGGAAGTAATGTCGTTTTCAAAATAAACAAAAACTGGAAAATCAAAACAGGGATGCAATACCAATATAATGCTATACGAAAAAGATGGGAATGGATACCTCAAGTTAGCGTTTCATACGAATGGTAAATCCTATTGATAATTGAGGATCGAAAAGTTTTAGAAAGCAAGAAAGCATATTTTCCATTTATTCTCGTACCTTTGTCATACGATTAAATATGCTATCATAATGAAGAACTTTATCAAGGGATTCCGGTTTACCCCCTCTAATTATCCGGCAGAAGTAGAAGCAAAAATACAGAAATACAGAAAACAAGGTTACAAACTTCCACCGCGTAAAGTACTCCGTACCCCCGAACAACTGGAAGGTATCCGGGAAAGTGCAAAAATCAATACGGCGCTGCTGGATTACATTTCAGAAAATATCCGGGAAGGAATGTCCACCGAAGAGATTGATGTATTGGTATATGATTTCACCACCAGCCACGGTGCTATCCCTGCCCCACTCAACTACGAAGGATTTCCTAAAAGTGTATGCACAAGCATTAACGACGTGGTTTGTCACGGTATTCCCAACAAAAATGAGATTCTGAAAAGCGGAGACATTATCAATGTGGACGTTTCTACCATTTACAAAGGATATTTCTCCGATGCATCCCGTATGTTTATGATTGGCGATGTCAATCCTGACATGCAAAGATTAGTACAGGTCACCAAAGAGTGTATGGAAATAGGTATTGCCGCCGCACAACCCTGGAAACAACTGGGTGATGTAGGCGCCGCCATCCAGGAACATGCAGAAAAGAACGGTTTCAGCGTAGTTCGTGATCTCTGCGGACATGGCGTAGGGATGCAATTCCATGAGGAACCGGACGTAGAGCATTTCGGCCGACGGGGTACGGGCATGATGATCGTACCGGGAATGACCTTCACCATCGAACCCATGATTAACATGGGAACCTACGAAGTCTTTATAGATGATGCCGACGGATGGACTGTCTGCACCGACGACGGACTCCCCTCCGCCCAATGGGAAAACATGATTCTGATTACTGAAACCGGAAACGAAATTCTTACTTATTAATGGAATTAATTTTACTTATCGTTGTTGCTGCATTAGTGATAGTCTTACTAATACTGTCACTTACAAAAGGTAATAATCAAACGCAAGCGGAACAACTGCAAACAGCTTTGCGCCAACAAATGCAGGAGAATCGCGAAGAACTGAATCGCAGCATCCGGGAACTCCGCTTGGAGATGACTCAAACGCTGAATCAGAATATGCAGCAATTGCAAGACACATTGCACAAAAATATGTTGACTAACGGAGAGCTGCAGCGTCAGAAATTCGATATGATGGCCCGTCAACAGGAATCATTGATTAAATCGACCGAAAAGAGGTTGGATGACATGAGGACAATGGTGGAAGAAAAATTGCAAAAGACATTGAACGAACGCATTGGCCAATCATTTGAAATTGTCCGCTCACAACTTGAGAATGTGCAGAAAGGACTAGGCGAAATGAAATCTCTGGCTCAAGACGTAGGCGGATTAAAGAAGGTGTTGAGCAATGTAAAAATGCGTGGTACATTCGGCGAAGTTCAGTTAGGAGCATTATTAGAGCAGATGATGAGTCCGGAACAATACGACGCTAATGTAAAAACCAAGAAAAGCGGAACCGAATTCGTTGAGTTTGCAATCAAACTTCCGGGAAAGGATGATGCGAACAGCACCGTCTATCTGCCTATCGACGCTAAATTTCCCAAAGATGTGTACGAACAATATTATGATGCTTTTGAAGCAGGAGATACTGCATTGATAGAATCGTCCGGCAAGCAATTGGAAACAACCATCAAAAAAATGGCGAAAGACATTCACGACAAATATGTAGATCCTCCTTTTACCACAGACTTCGCCATTATGTTTCTGCCTTTTGAAAGCATTTATGCCGAAGTAATCCGAAGAACAAGCCTGGTAGAAACTCTGCAAAAAGATTACAAAATAGTTGTCACAGGACCTACTACACTAGGGGCTATCCTAAATAGCCTGCAAATGGGATTCCGCACGTTAGCTATTCAAAAGCGAACGGGAGAGGTTTGGACGGTATTAGGAGCTGTAAAAACAGAATTCAGCAAATTCGGAGGACTACTCGAAAAAGTACAGAAAAACCTTCAAAATGCCGGCGACCAACTAGAAGAAGTAATGGGTAAGCGGACTCGCGCTATCGAACGAAAACTCCGCCAAGTTGAACAATTGCCACATGAAGAAAGCATGAAAATTCTTCCGATAGATGATGGAGACGATGAATCGACAGATTAAAGCGAAATCCGAAGTACGACATATCCCAGTAAGCCGGAAAGTACGGTTCCGGTCAATACACCAAATTTGGCCTGATTCAATAATACAGGATAGTCTACCCCAAAAGAAAGATTAGCGATAAAGAGTGATACAGTAAAGCCAATACCTCCCAACAATGCAACTCCGGAAAGATTCTTCCAGGTCATCCCTAAAGGCATGGGAGTCAATCTTATTTTTATAGCCAGCCAGGTAAAGAAATATATTCCAATAAATTTTCCCAGTAACAGACCGGCAGCAACAGCAATACTGACAGCTCCCACTAATTCGCCTCCCCCACTAAACACAACGCCGGCATTGACAAATGCAAAAAGAGGAAGAATCAAATAATTGACTGTTCCATGCAAATTATCTTCTAATGACTGCAACGGACTAATTACACGGTCGGAAGCCGATTCGACCTCTTTCAACTTGGCTATTTGCTCATTAGTCAGCACAATGCTTTCAGATTGCATTGCCGGAAAACCGGCAATGGTATGACGAATTTTTTCGATGTACTTCCCTACATTCAGACGAGGTTTAGCGGGAATAACAAAAGCAAGAATAACTCCCGAAATAGTGCTATGAATACCGGATTGCAAAAATAAATACCAGATAATCACCCCAATCACCAAGAAGAATACCTTATTTGTCGTTCCATACTTTCCTATAAAATAAAGTAAAATATAAAAGAGTATAGCTACCAAAAGATAGCCATAGGCAACATGTGAACTATAAAAAAGAGCGATCACCAAAATTCCCCCGATATCATCGACTACCGCAAAAGCAGTCAAAAAAATCTTCAAACTCAACGGCACACGGCTGCCTAATAAGCTCAACACCCCCAATGAAAAAGCAATATCCGTAGCCATAGGAATGGCGAGTCCATGTCCGCCTTCACTACCCGGAACACAAATAAGCGAATAGATCATCACAGGCAACAACATCCCACCACAAGCGGCAATGAAAGGCAACGCCGCCTTACGGAAAGAGGAAAGCTCACCTACCAATAACTCACGTTTGATTTCCAGTCCAACCAATAAAAAGAAAATCGTCATCAAACCATCATTGATAAACTCAATCATTCGCAGATTTTCCCCACCATGCGAAAGCAAATTAAAATTTCCTATCTGTAAATGAAGTTCATGCGACAAAAATTCCTGATATACCGGAGCCACAGAAGAGTTCGCAATAATGGCTGCCGAGATAGCAGCCAGGAATAAAAGAATACTCGCCGTGATATTCATAGACGAGAAGTTCCGCATAGTCCGCAAAATAGTCATAACGAAATGTTTTTATAATATTAGTTTTGCAATATACAGAATTTTCTAATTAGTATAACTCCTTAAAGCAAGATTTTTGACCCAAAGTACAAAAATTCCTGTCAAAATCAGATTCAGTACCAAGGTAAGAACAGAAATTACCAACGCCGGACCACCCAAGTTATAGCCCAATGCAATGAAAATGATTCCGGCTCCTACCTCACCACGGGTAAACATACCGATAGAAAGAGCCAGTCGCTCGCTTAATTTCCGGTCACGGTAAAAGAACATCGGGCAAAGCTTTCCTATATTCGACAATAAAGAGACAATCACTACATGAAACATAATCATCCCCCACGACATCATCTCCTGCGAACCGGTGACGGAATAAGCACCTGCATGAGTCTCCGCAAAGTTCACTCCAATAAAATGCGGCATACTCATCCCCACCAGGAACATGAAGAAAAATGAAATTCCGGTAGAAACCTTTCGTTCCACGGGCGTATCATGTTCCTTATGTTTCATAATCATACCCAGCACAAATGCAGGCAGCAGGACTTCAATATGAATACTTCCCTCCTCCCCATACAATTCCTTACTACCGAGATAAAGAATTTGAGTAGCCAAAAATATGATTATTGAATAAAAGAGGATAGCCTTCCAATCCTGACGCCAATCGTATTTATTCAGCCTTTGCCAGCCGATCGATAATAACAGGAACACAATCACCACCACAATAATCAACTGCCAGCGCAGTCCGATCATCATAATCTGAAGAGGAATCATCAAAAGAATCGTATCCAAATCATCGAAAATAGCCAACACCTGTATCTTCTTATAAATCCAACTGGACTTTAGCCCGATAGCCGCCAACATCGTAAACAAAATACCGGCTGATGTCGGTGCGGCAAAACGGCTCAACAGCAAATTCTCCTTCCAGGCTTCCCAACTGTTCCAAAAATCGGGTGGAAGCAATACAAACACATAATAGATGGCAATCATAAACCACGGCAAAGCAGCCGTAGCCATGGCAATAAAATAATCCTGGGCGTAACTTTTCCACCGTGTCTTATCAAGAACAAATTCACGGCCTACATTAATCATTATAAAACTAAGGCATACATAGAGCAATACATTCGATATGGATTTAACAGCTCCATAGCCATCCCCTGCCATCATCGGCAGGAATTGCGAAACGACGAGCCCCAGCATCAGGAAGCCCGAAAAAGACAGAACTTTTCTCATATTTATAGTTGTTTGTTCCTAAAAAGTGATTGCCAAGGAAAGCTCTGCAGACAGAAGGCAATCACCTGGTGTATTAAAAACTAACCGCAAGTCAATTTGTTCAGAACATATCTCTGAAAAATTGCTTGCGGCAGTGTTTTTTAATCCAGCTTCAGTACGGCGAGGAAGGCTTTCTGCGGCACTTCCACGTTACCGATTTGTTTCATTCGTTTTTTACCTCTTTTCTGTTTTTCAAGCAGTTTACGTTTACGGCTCACGTCGCCACCATAACACTTCGCGGTCACATCCTTACGAACCGCCTTAATGGTTTCGCGAGAAATAATCTTCGCTCCGATAGCTGCCTGAATGGCAATATCAAACTGTTGACGCGGAATAAGTTCCTTCAACTTCTCACACATCCGGCGTCCCATATCGTAAGCATTGTCAATATGCGTCAAAGTGGAAAGCGCATCCACAGGCTCACCGTTCAAGAGGATATCCAACTTCACCAGTTTAGAAGTACGGAAACCATTCGGATGATAATCAAACGAAGCATACCCTTTGGAAATACTCTTCAACTTATCATAAAAGTCAATCACAATTTCTCCCAAAGGCATATTATAATAGATTTCCACCCGGTTACCGGAGATATATTCCTGTTTAATCAATTCACCACGTTTACCCAGACAAAGCGTCATGATAGGACCGATATAATCGGTAGTAGTAATAATAGATGCTTTGATATACGGCTCTTCAATATGGTCAATCATCGTCGGGTCGGGCATACCACCAGGGTTATGCACTTCCTTCATATTACCTTGCTTATCATATATATGGTAAGAAACGTTCGGCACCGTAGTAATCACATTCATATCAAACTCACGGTCCAAGCGCTCCTGCACAATCTCCATGTGGAGCAATCCGAGGAAACCACAACGGAAGCCAAAACCCAAAGCCAACGAAGATTCCGGCTGGAAAGTCAAAGACGCGTCATTCAACTGCAACTTCTCCAAAGACGCACGGAGATCTTCAAAATCCTCCGCTTCAATCGGATAAACTCCGGCAAACACCATCGGCTTCACTTCCTCAAAACCGGCAATAGCCTTTTCACACGGACGGGCAATATGCGTAATGGTATCTCCCACTTTCACCTCTTTGGAAGTCTTGATACCGGAAATAATATATCCTACATCTCCCGTACGAAGTTCGTTACGAGGCACCATATCCATTTTCAACACCCCTACTTCATCGGCGTCATACTCTTTTCCCGTATTGAAGAACTTCACCTTGTCTCCCTTGCGAATCATACCGTTTTCGATCTTGAAATAGGCTATAATTCCGCGGAAAGAATTAAATACAGAATCGAAAATCAAAGCCTGCAACGGAGCCTCTTCATCTCCTTCCGGATGAGGGATCCGCTCAATCACAGCCGCCAGTATCTCTTCCACTCCCATCCCCGTTTTGCCGGATGCACGGATTACTTCCTCCCGTTTGCAGCCCAACAATTCAACGATCTCATCTTCCACTTCTTCGGGATTGGCGCTCGCCATGTCACATTTATTAATCACCGGAATAATCTCAAGGTCATGCTCAATGGCCATATACAGATTTGAAATCGTCTGCGCCTGCACTCCCTGGGAGGCATCGACAATCAGCAACGCACCTTCACACGCAGCAATAGAACGCGATACCTCATACGAAAAGTCCACATGTCCCGGGGTGTCAATCAAGTTAAGGATATACTTTTCACCCTGATAAGTATATTCCATCTGGATAGCATGGCTCTTGATAGTGATCCCTCTTTCCTTCTCCAGATCCATATTATCAAGCATCTGCCCGGAAGTCACCTGAATGGTATGTGTAAACTCCAACAAACGGTCAGCCAAAGTCGACTTACCGTGGTCAATATGAGCAATAATGCAAAAGTTGCGTATATTCTTCATTCTGAATTCTTATTATTTTATCTTTTTGGTGTGCAAAGATACGTAAATGGCGGAATAAAAAAAAATGCGTTGATAACATTATGATTATGTACCAACGCATTTTTTTATTGCTTAAGTGAGTTACTCGCTTAGATCAATTTGATGAAGAGTTCACCTTCAACTTCTTCCACAGAGACTTTGTCTTCTCTCAATAACCAGCCAAGACCGAGAAACAGATCTTTGTCAACCAATTTAGTTGCTTTTTTAAGCTGCTTGGCAGTCATTCCTTCTGTTTCGTTCAGTGCATTCCAGATAGTACCTGCAATTACACCAGCTTTTTCTTTCAACATTTGCTTTGCAATTTTAGTTAGACATGCTTAAAATCTTTCCAGCCAAAAGACTTTCAGATTTTATTTCGGAGGCAAAGATAGTTATTTTTATGTTATATAACACTTTATTGAGCACTTTTTTACCGTTTTTGTAATAAAAAAGCATTTTAGGAGCTCATTTTGGATGCTTTTCGAGATATTCCGACCAAATTCTTGCCGCTTCTTCAACCATTTTTGCACAGGGACGCTTGCTATAATATTGAGCAGTACGCTCTTCCGGAATAGTGGAGACCGGCTCTTTTTTCTTTAATCCCAACAATTCGCCACAAATCAGCGAGCCGTTACGCTTCTTAAATTCAGCCGCCAGTTCTTGCACTACCGCATAATTGGCAGCTTTTCCTTCCCGGTCAGTTGCTTCCGTAGCACCGGTTTCCAAGCCTGCCACCAGAAACATGCCGCAGGCAGCTCCACACGTTTCACGCATTCGTCCGATGCCCCCGCCAAAAGAAGCACTCATACGCAATGCCTGTTCCTGTGTAAATCCATACATGTCCGCAAAAGCCGCTACCACCGACTGTGAGCAGTTATATCCACTCTTAAAAAGCTCCACTGCTTTCTGTATTCTATCTTCCATAAACTATTTTGCATTTTTATTTTGTACAAAAGTATAAAAAAGTATCTTTGTATCAGATAGGGCGTAAAGATTAAAATCAAAAAAAAGAAAATATGAACAAAACTATTTCATATAAAGAATCAACAGCCATTGCCATCCAAGCTATGATGAGCGCAGCCAGAAAGGATGAATATGCCGATAGGAAAAGAAAAAGTAATTTCCCTCAAAACAGAAAGAAACGTGATGTCACTCTCAAGGACATACGTGAATGGAACAAAAGAAGGAATTATAAAGAAGACACAGGAATCACAATCAACGCGATGATGGAATCAGCCGTCAAAGATCCGTATGTGGATCTGAATCCACCATCCAAATTTTAAAAAGCTAAAATATATATGGCTACAACATTTGACATCCAACTACCTCATTATTCGCGCGGATTTCACCTAATCACGCGCGATATTGTCTCACAGCTACCCGCACTCCCTGAAAGCGGCCTGCTGGTAGTCTTTATCAAACACACTTCTGCCGGACTGACCATCAACGAAAATGCAGACCCGGACGTACGGCATGACTTTCAGACATTTTTTAATAAACTTGTCCCCGACGGTGCTCCCTACTTCATCCATACCCTTGAAGGCCCTGACGATATGAGTGCCCATATAAAAGCCTCCCTGATAGGAAGCTCGGTCACCATCCCCATCAAAAACCACCGTTTGAACTTAGGCACATGGCAAGGCGTCTACCTCGGCGAGTTTCGCGACGGAGGAGACACCCGTAAATTGAGTATTACCATTCTATAATATTTCCAGAGCCATCGGACAATGGTCGGAATGTACGGCCTCATTCAAAATATACGCCCGTTTCAACAGCGGGCGTACCGGTTCGCTGACCATACAATAATCAATTCTCCAGCCTTTATTCTTGGCACGCGAATTAAAACGATAGCTCCACCAGGTATATTCCTGTTTCTCCGGACAAAGCGTACGAAAAGAGTCCACATATCCCGCAGACAGGAAACGCGTCATCCATTCCCGTTCTTCAGGAAGAAAACCGCTGTTGGTCGCGTTCCGGACAGGGTCATGAATATCAATCGGCTCGTGACAGATATTATAATCGCCGCAAAGAATCAAGTTGGGACGAGACTTCTGCAACTCCATCACATATTTCTGGAAATCTTCCAACCAGACCATTTTAAAGGCCTGGCGTTCATCTCCGCTCGTTCCCGAAGGATGGTAAACGCTGACTACCGACAAGTCTCCGAAGTCCGCACGGATGAAACGTCCTTCATTATCGTATGCTTCCATTCCCATCCCATATTCCACATGGTCCGGTTCCCGCTTGGTAAGTATAGCCACTCCACTGTATCCCTTCTTCTGCGCCGAGTACAAATAAGACTTGTAGCCCAATGCTTCAAACACTTCTCCCGGATATTGGTCCGGTTGCAGTTTCGTCTCTTGCAGACAAAGAATATCAGGATTCTCTTGTGCCAACCATTCCGGTAACCCTTTAGATACGGCAGCACGTAGTCCGTTCACGTTATAAGTAATAATTTTCATCATTCTATATTTATAAGTTCATGTTCATTTTATGAAAACAAAAGCATAATGTTCAGTACCGAAACGATAATAGCAATCGAGTACAACACGAACGTACTCCAACGACTATTGACATAATCGCCCATCACCTTTCGGGAAGACGTCAGTCCCACCTGTAAGAACACGGTGAAAGGCAATTGAATACTAAGTACCATCTGCGAAATAATCAATCCTTTAAACGGATCTCCAATAAAGAAAATCAGCAATAAGGCAATTCCCAAAGACAAGAGAACTCCCACCTGCGAGTGACTGTCCTTGATATGATAAGACTCGCCGAAAATACCTGCAAAAATAGAACCTGCCGCCATTCCGCTCGTAATAGTTGACGAAATGCCCGCCATCAGCAATGCCAATGCAAATACAATTGCCGCATTACTTCCCAATAAAGGTTCGAGCAAAGACTTAGCCTGTTGCAGTTCCTCTACCTGAATACCGCTCTTAAAGAAAGTGGCGGCCGCCAGCAGAATCATGGCACTGTTAATCGCCCAACCTACAATCATTGAGAAAAGAGTGTCAAACAACTCATATTTCAATACCTTCTTAATAGAAGCATCATCTTTCTTATTGTACTCGTGACTCTGTATCACCTCCGAATGAAGGAACAGATTATGAGGCATCACTACCGCTCCCAACACACTCATGATAATCAGCATACTACCTTTCGGGAAAGAAGGAGTCACCCACCCCGCCGTTGCAGCCGGCCAGTCTATTTCCACCAGAAACAACTCATAAATAAATGAAAGCCCGATAACAGAAACGAACGCAATGATGGAACGTTCTATCTTTTTATACGAATTAGTGAAAAGCATGATGGAGACAAAAAGCGTAGTCAATACAGCTCCCCATATAATAGGAATATCCAATAACATTTCCAACGCGATGGCACCTCCCAGAATTTCCGCCAGGGAAGTAGAGATCGACGCCAGTACTGCTGTGCCAAGAATAGGTCGTGACACCCATTTAGGGGTGTACTTAGTGGCCGCCTCCGAAAGGCAAAGTCCGGTAACGATTCCCAAGTGAGCAACATTGTGCTGAAGGACAATCAGCATGATGGTAGACAAGGTAACCACCCAAAGCAAGGAATAGCCGAATTCGGAACCGGCAGCGAAATTAGAAGCCCAGTTTCCCGGATCAATAAATCCTACAGTAACCAGTAGCCCCGGACCAATATATTTAAAAACATCCAGTCCACCCAGATAGCGTTTATGATCTTTGCGTCTTAAGTCTTGAAAAATATTCTTCATTTTTGCATAATAGTTTATCCAGTACAAATATACTTATAAATAACGAGTGAGAATCAATTTTAGTTCAAAATACCGACCAATAAGTAGATGACCTATGGACACAGATGATACACTAATTGTGAGGACATTATTATAAAAGGATTGAGTAAGGACTACTCAAGAAAAGGAAATAAGGACTTTCTGCTAAAAAAAATGACCTCCGACAAACCAATTGCCAGAGGCCACAAATCAATATATAATTTACATAAATGAAAAATCAATCAATATCCCATCTCATGCAATGCACGACATAATTGATCGGGACATGAAGTCGGTCTGCCACCACAACGCACTCCTTCAAGTTTTGTGATCACATCCGCTACCTTCATCCCTCTCACAAGGCGGGAAAGACCTTGAAGGTTACCATTACATCCTCCCCAGAAAGCAACTTCCTTCACCACTCCATCTTCCACATTCAGTTCGATATTCGTGCTGCAAGTCCCCTGGGTCTTATAAACATATTCCATAACCTGTCTTACTCCTCTTCCCCTTCTTCCGGTTGCATGTTGGTATAGACAGTCTGCACGTCATCAAATTCTTCCAGACGTTCGATCATCTTATCCAATGTTTCGCGTTGTTCCGGAGTAACCTCTTTCAAGTCGTTCGGGATATAAGTGAAGTCTCCACCGACATCTTCAAACCCACATTCTTCCAGATGCTTCTGAATAGCGGCGTAGCTCTTAGGATTACCATAGATAGTAATTGTTCCCTCTTCATCATCTTCTTCATATTCATCTTCCACGTCATAGTCAATCAGATCGAGAATCAGTTCTTCCATATCCAATCCGTCTTTCTTCTTGAAAGTGAACACACATTTGTGGTCGAAAAGGAACGCAAGAGAACCCATTGTACCCAGATTGCCACCGAACTTATTGAATACCGAACGAACATCAGCCACCGTACGAGTTGTGTTGTCTGTCAATGTGTCTACAAACACAGCAATACCGTGAGGGCCGTATCCTTCATAAGTCATGCTCTTGTAGTCGCTCTGGTCTTTACCCATTGCGTTTTTGATAGCACGTTCAATGTTATCCTTCGGCATGTTTTCACGCTTACAAGTAGCGATCACCGAACGCAGCGTCGGGTTGTTTTCAGGTTCCGGACCGCCTGCCTTTACAGCGATAGCGATTTGTTTACCCAGTCTTGTAAAAGTTTTAGCCATGTGGCCCCATCTTTTCAGTTTAGCGGCCTTTCTATATTCAAATGCTCTTCCCATTGGTTTATATTTTTAATAATGACAATTTTAAGTTTATCTAAGTTTGGCACCCAGTTTATCTTCCAGGTTCTTCACCAGTTTCGACATGATCTTATCAATCATCTTATCATTCAAAGTCTGGTTTTCATCTTGAAGCAGGAAGCTCACCGCATACGACTTCTTACCCGCTTCGAGGTTCTTACCTTCATATACATCGAAGAGTTCCACTTCTTTCAACAGCTTCTTCTCTGTTTCGTATGCAATCTTTTCGATTTCGGCAAATTGTATATTCTTATCAAGCAACAATGCCAAGTCGCGTTTCACAGCAGGGAATTTGGAAATTTCCTTGTAGCTGATCTTCACAGAACGGATGGCTTTCATCAATTCCTTCCAGTTCAAGTCGGCGTAATATACTTCATTGTCGATATCAAATGCTTTCAACAGCTTCTTAGTTACAATACCGAAAGAAGCAAGACGTTTTCCGCCCTTTGTGTTGACAGAGAGTGCGGCAGCAAAAACATCGTCTGTCAGATTACCTACAACCAGATTGTGCAAATCCAGTCCCAGACGCTTTAATATATTTTCTACGTACGCTTTCAATTCATACACCGAACTATTTTCATCCGCATGCGCCCATGAATTGGAAACCTTCTTACCGGTTACCCACAAGCCCAGGTGATAATCTTCCGAATAAGGAGCCAGTACCTTCTCTTCGTTCTTCTTGTCAGCATTGAAATAATAACAGTTACCGAATTCGAAGAATTTCAAATCAGCGTTCTTACGATTGGCGTTATGAGCAATGCTTTCCAGTCCGCCGAACAGCAAAGTCTGACGCATAGCGTTCAAATCAGCACTCAACGGATTGAGCAACATCACCAGGTGATTGGACGGATAAGCCTCCAACCCATCATAATAAGCAGCACGAGTCAGTGAGTTGTTCAGAATTTCATTGAATCCACAGCCCACCAGTTGTTCTGCAATCAGATTCTGCAATTTATTCGACTTGTCGTGCTCACCCTTTGTAGTCAGACTGGAGTTCAGCGTAGTCGGAATTTCCACATTATTATATCCATAGATACGAAGAATATCTTCAATCACATCGCAATCACGCTGCACGTCTACACGATAAGGAGGAACAGCCAATGTCAGTCCTTCTGCCGTTTCATTGGTAATCTTCATTTCCAAGCTAGTCACAATGCTCTTGATTGTCTCTACCGGGATCACTTTACCTACCAAAGAATGTACTTTTTCGTAAGCAAGATCGACAATAAAATCCTGTGCAGGAGTAGTGAATACATCTTTTATTTCAGAAGAAATCGTACCGCCAGCCAGTTCTTTCACCATCAAAGCAGCCAGTTTCAGGCAATAAATCACGCCGTTCGGATCGATACCACGTTCGAAACGGAAAGAAGCATCCGTATTCAAACCATGACGACGAGCCGTCTTACGCACCCATGTAGGATGGAAATAAGCACTTTCGATGAATACGTCTGTCGTAGCTTCCGTAGAACCGGAGTCCAGTCCGCCGAATACACCGGCAATACACATGGCCTCTTCCTTGTTGCAAATCATCAGGTCGCGTTCGTTCAACTTACGTTCCACTTCATCCAACGTAACGAACGGAGTACCTTCGGGCATTGTTTTCACAATCACTTCATTGCCTTTAATCTTTCCGGCATCGAAGCAATGCAACGGCTGACCGAAAGCATGAACGATATAGTTCGTAATATCCACTACATTATTAATAGGACGCACACCGATCAGGCGCAATTTGTTTTGCAGCCATTCCGGACTCTCCTTCACTGTTACACCTTTCACGGTAACACCGGCATAATGCGGACAAGCTTCGCTGTTTTCAACCTTCACTTCGATATTCAAGTCATGGTTTTCCACTTTAAAGCCATCCACTGACGGGCGTTGTAAAGTTGCCTGACGACCGTTCTGAATCAGATAAGCATACAGGTCACGAGCTACCCCATAGTGAGAGCAGGCATCCGCACGGTTAGGCGTGATATCCACTTCCAGTACATAATCGCTCTTGATATTATAATAATCCTTGGCAAGCGTACCCGGAACAGCAGTTTCCGGCAATACGATGATACCTGCATGATCCGTACCGATCCCAATTTCGTCTTCAGCACAAATCATACCTGTAGATTCTACCCCACGGATTTTTGATTTCTTGATGGTAAAACATTCGTCACCGTCATAAAGTTTCGTACCTAAAGTAGCTACCACCACTTTCTGTCCGGCAGCCACATTCGGGGCACCACAAACAATCTGTACCGGTTCACCGTCTCCCAGATTAACAGTAGTAATATGCAAATGGTCAGAGTTAGGATGTTCCGTGCAGGTCAGCACTTCACCGATCACAAGTCCTTCCAAACCACCTTTAATGGTTTGCACTTCTTCTACACCACCTGTTTCCAAGCCGATAGAAGTCAACGCAGCAGCCGTTTCATCGGGCGTCAGGTCGAAGTTGACATACTCTTTCAGCCAGTTATAAGAGATATTCATATACTTAATTTTTTATTGTTTCTCAAAAAGATTCGCAAAGTTAATAAGATTTTTCGGTTGACCGAGAAGGTTTGATAAAAAATTGCGCGTTATTTCACCACAGGGACGCAACTAGAACGGCAAAGGTCCATCCCTCGGTGCTCCGAACGGATTCGCTGTCTGCGGTGCAAAATCAGGCGCGGGAGGAGGAGGCATCGAGCCGGCATCACCTGTATTCATCTTCGATCCTAGCATAGCCCCGGCAGGCTCACCCGGCATCGGGATAACCATATCGTCCTCCGGATTGGAGAAACGGGTAAATTCTCCCTTAAACCGGAGCAACACCTCGCCTACCGCACCATTACGATGCTTGGCGATGACAATCTCCGCCATACCACGCAAGTCATTACCACGATCATCCTGATAAATCTTATAGTATTCCGGACGGTGGATAAAGCACACCATATCGGCATCCTGCTCGATGGCTCCCGATTCACGAAGGTCACTCAACTGCGGACGTTTACCATCAATACCTTCACGACTTTCCACACCACGATTCAACTGCGACAGTGCGATAATCGGAATATTCAACTCTTTCGCCAGTCCTTTCAACGAACGGGAAATGGTACTAACCTCTTCCTGACGGCTACCAAACGCCATACCGCTCGCATTCATCAACTGAAGGTAGTCAATAATAATGATTCTCACCCCATGTTCACGTACCAGACGACGCGCTTTTGTTCGAAGTTCAAATACAGACAGAGACGGAGTATCATCCACGTAAAGCGGTGCATCCATCAGATTCTTCAGTTTATAGTCCAACTGTTGCCACTCATAACCTGCCAACTGTCCGCTCTTGATCTTTCCACTCTCAATCTCGCAGACATTCGCAATCAAACGGTTCACCAACTGAACGTTACTCATTTCAAGCGAGAACAAAGCCACCGGGTTCCGATAATCGACAGCAATATTCTTAGCCATAGAAAGGACGAAGGCGGTCTTACCCATCGCAGGACGTGCAGCGATAATGATAAGGTCGGAATTCTGCCAACCGGAAGTCATCTTGTCGAGCTTTGTAAAACCACTCTCAAGACCACTCAAACCGTCGGTTCGCGCCGCAGCCTTCTGAATCAGCTTATAGGCTTCGTCAATCACCGGATTGATCTGCGTATAATCCTTTTTCATGTTCTGCTGCGAAATCTCAAAAAGTTTACCTTCCGCTTCCTGCATCAAGTCGTCCACATCCAGCGTTTCATCAAACGCCTTACTCTGGATATTGCTTGTAAACGTAATCAGCTCACGCGCCAGAGATTTCTGTGCAATAATACGGGCGTGATACTCAATATGCGCTGATGAAGCCACCTTACTACTCAATTGAGTAATATAGAACGGGCCTCCCACCTCTTCCAGTTCTCCGCGTTTGCTAAGTTGTTCCTTTACAGTCAGAATATCCACCGGCTTCTGATTCACCGCAAGATCGGTGATAGCAGAATAAATCAACTGATGCCGGCGTTCGTAAAAAGATTCGGGACGAAGAATCTCACTCACCAATGAGTAAGCATCCTTTTCAATCATCAAAGCTCCCAGAACTGCTTCTTCCAGTTCAGGTGCCTGCGGCTGAATACGTCCATAATCATTTACCGGTTGTACCTTAGTAGACTTTGTATTGCGGGTATTTCTTTTCTGTTCGGCCATCGAGGTATTTACTATTTTACAATTTACTATTTACTATTTTACGACCGGACAGACTCCTTTTATAACAGAGTTTTTCCAGTCGGGACGACAAAGATAGAATATAATCATGAAGAATGGATAAGGAAAAATGAAGATTTTACTAACTTTGCTCCCGAATTACATTCAACACATGATTAATTGTCATGTGCGGCACTGCAAATAGTAAATCGTAAATTGAAAAATAGTAAATAACCTTATGCTCGCTTTTCCTAATATCAAAATAAACCTGGGACTTTCCATCACGGAAAAACGCCCGGACGGATATCACAATCTGGAAACCGTTTTCTATCCGGTAGCCCTCGAGGACGCTCTCGAAATCCGTACTTCTTCTGAAACAGAAAAGAAGATTACCCTCCACCAGTATGGCATGGAGATAGCCGGCAATCCGGAAGACAACCTGGTGGCAAAGGCCTATTCATTGCTGGATAAGGAGTTTCATCTTCCCCCTGTCGAAATTCATTTGTATAAGCATATTCCCTCGGGAGCCGGACTGGGGGGCGGTTCATCCGATGCCGCTTTTATGCTGAAGTTGCTCAACGATCATTTTCAGCTGGAATTATCCGAAGAGCAGCTGGAGGTATATGCCGCCACTTTGGGAGCGGACTGCGCTTTCTTTATCAAAAACAAGCCGACCTATGCCGAAGGGATCGGAAACCTGTTCTCACCAATCGAGCTTTCATTAAGCGGTTACCAAATCATGATTGTCAAACCGAACGTTTTCGTTTCTACCCGGGAAGCTTTTTCAAATATTCATCCCCACCGTCCGGAATATCCGGTCAAAGAGGCAATCCTGCGTCCAGTTGCAGAATGGAAGGATATCCTAATCAATGATTTTGAAGCAAGTGTATTCCCGCAACATCCCGTTATTGGGGAAATTAAAAGAGAACTCTATCATCAAGGAGCGATCTACGCCTCCATGAGCGGCTCCGGCTCTTCAGTGTTCGGACTGTTCGCCCCCGGAACTTCTTTACCGGAAACAATAGGAGAAAGCGACGTTTTCTGTTTCAAAGGAAAGCTATAAACATAGTTTTGTTCGCCCATACTGGGCGAACAAAAAAACGGTACCACGACTCACGTCGTAGTACCGTCACAACACAAACACAAAATAAAACACGACAAAACTACTATGCAATCTTTCCTGTCTATGCCGGGGAGGCATAAGTACCATTTACGTATATTCGCATACTCATAAACAGCTTCAGGTCGATTAGCATCAAATAAACAAATCGCATGCACGATTTGTTTAATCTTTTATGTTCATTTTAAAACAAATCTCTTTTATTGAATCCCTCTTTCACGGAGTTTCAGCTGCCAGTTCCATGCAGAACGTAAAGTATCTTCCAAAGTTTCTACAGCCTTCCAACCCAGTTCCTGGTTTGCAAAATCCGGATTCGCCCAAACTTTTTCAATGTCGCCTGCACGACGTCCGACAATCTGATAATTCAATTTTACGCCGGTGGCTCTTTCAAAGCCATTTATTAATTCCAATACAGAAACGCCACGTCCTGTACCGATATTGAACACTTCCACTTTTTCTTTTTGTGTCTTTTCCAAGATACGACGGATAGCAATCACGTGGGCTTTAGCCAAGTCAACAACATTGATAAAGTCACGGATACAAGAACCGTCCGGTGTATCATAATCATCACCAAACACACTTAGTTTCTCACGGATGCCGATGGCGGTTTGGGTCAGATATGGAATCAGGTTTTGAGGAACCCCATTAGGCAGTTCACCCAGCAATGCCGTAGGATGCGCACCAATCGGATTGAAATAGCGCAGCATAATCGCATTGATCGGAGCACCTGAAGCTACCGTATCACGAATAATCTCTTCATTGATCTGTTTCGTATTTCCGTATGGCGATTCCGCTTTCTTAATCGGAGCCTTTTCTGTCACCGGCAATTCATCCGGCTGGCCGTATACTGTACAAGAAGAAGAGAACACAATACCTTCTACTCCATGTTTTGGCATCAGTTCGAGAAGGTTAATCAAAGAAACCAGGTTATTACGGTAGTAAAGCAACGGTTTCTGCACCGATTCTCCTACTGCTTTGCTCGCTGCAAAGTGAATGATCGCCTTAATTCCTTTATATTTTGTAAATACTGCATCAAGACCAGCAAAGTCCAGGCAATCCAGCTTTTCAAAAACTGGGCGAATACCGGAAACTTTCTCTATATTGTCAACAACATCAGCATTTGAATTTGATAAATTATCGATGATGATTACTTCATATCCACTGTTTTGTAGTTCTACAACAGTATGAGACCCTATGTATCCTGTCCCGCCTGTTACTAAAATTCTTTCTTTCATATACTTTATAAAAATGGTTAGTTTCTCGGCTTATCATTGTTTGAGTTACAAATGTATGGAAATAAAATGGAATAGCAATAATTTGCCACAATTTTATTTGCTGAAAAGTAATTTAGGTACGATTTGGTGGCAATCAGGTATAAAAAAGAATTGGAAACTCAAAGCTGTATGTCGCCATACAGCAGAGCTTCCAATCCCCTATTTAATTATCAACTGTAAATCCTTACACCACGCCGGAGAATCCCATGAATGCCATAGCAAGCAAACCGGCGGTAATCAAGGCAATCGGAGTGCCTTGCATTCCTTTAGGTACTTTCACAAGGCTCATCTGTTCGCGCAATCCGGCAAAAAGCACCAGTGCCAGACCGAAACCGATGGCCGTAGAAAACGCGTACACAACACCTGTCAGCAGGTCGTAGTCTTTCTGAATCACCAGGATAGCCACACCAAGAATACAACAGTTGGTTGTAATCAAAGGCAAGAACACGCCCAAAGCCTGATACAGAGCAGGCGATACTTTTTTCAGAATGATTTCCACCATCTGCACCAATCCGGCAATGACCAGAATGAACGTAATCGTCTGCAAATATCCCAGCCCGAAAACATCCAATACAAACTTCTGAATCAGGAAAGTAACGATGGTAGCGATGGTCAACACGAAAGCAACCGCAGCGCTCATACCCATCGCAGTCTCTACTTTCTTGGATACGCCCAGGAACGGACAGATACCCAAGAACTGCGACAACACGATGTTGTTTACAAAGATTGCCGAAATAAATATCAATATATATTCCATATTCTTTTCTTATTTAATTGAATTAGGCTTTCTTGAAACTGTTAATCAGCGCAATGAGGTATCCCAAAGCGATGAAAGCACCCGGAGCCAATACAAATACCAACATTCCATATTCTTCCGGCATGATGGTCAGATCGAAAATCTTACCGGTTCCCAGAAATTCACGGACAGCACCCAGCAATGTCAGGGCAATGGTGAAACCAAGTCCCATGCCGATACCGTCGAACATAGAAGCAACTGCGTTATTCTTGGCGGCGAATGCTTCGGCACGTCCCAACACAATACAGTTCACTACAATCAACGGGATGAAAAGTCCGAGCGTAGCGTACAGTCCCGGCACGTATGCCTGCATCACCATTTGAAGCAAGGTTACGAAAGATGCGATCACCACGATAAACGACGGGATACGCACCATATCCGGAATCAGGTTCTTGATTAAAGAAATCACCACATTCGAGCAGATCAAAACGAACATGGTAGCCAGTCCCATACCCATACCATTGATGGCCGACGAAGTCGTACCCAATGTAGGACACATACCGAGCAGGAGTACAAACGTAGGATTCTCTTTGATAATCCCGTTCATCATCACTTTAAAGTTATTCATATCTGTCTCCTTTCTTATTTAGCACTGACCGAATCAGTAAGTTCAACTTTTATCGTAGCTCCTGTAGCAGTGTCAGAGTCTGCGCCTGTAGCCTTTTGAGAAGCACCGCTGACACCATTCACTTCACCACCTTCTGCCTTATAAGCCTGATAAGCAGCATTTACAGCATTCAAAAACGCACGTGAAGTAATGGTAGAAGCTGTGATGGCATCCACCGCTCCCCCATCTTTGCTGACGGTCAGCGGAGCTTCACCCGGATTCATCCCCAAAATAGACTTTTTACTCTCTTCATGAGACACAGCCTGTTCTCCCTTAGCCGGGTCGTATGCTCCGAACCATTTGTCGGCTTTAGAACCCAGTCCCGGAGTTTCCGCGTGAGCGAGTAACGAGTAATTATAGATTTTACCTTCGGCGTTAAAGCCTACCAACACTTTCAGTTCGCCACCAAATCCCATTGATTTAGCTTCGACGGCCGTTCCTACCAATTCTTCGCCGTTCTTAGCCGGATAAACGATAAAGTCAACATTCTTCTTTCCGTCTTTCTCGCTGAAGATCGTATCGCTTTCCGCTACCGGATTATTGGTAAATTCGGGAAGAACCTTTTTCAAAGCCTCGTTCAGTGTCTTCGCATTCGCTTCGGCAATGGGGCCTTTTGTCAGTTCATTTACATAAGCCAGCAACGCTACGGAGACAGCAGTCACGCCCGTAAGTACCAGCAACATATTCTTTAAAGATGATTCTAACTTTTTCATTTCTTCTTCGCTACCTCCCCAAAGCGTTTTGGTTTACAATAGGTGTTAATCAGCGGAGTGAACGCATTCATAATCAGGATAGCGAACGACATACCTTCGGGATAAGCACCGAACAGACGAATGACAACCGTCAGCAGACCGATACATACACCATAAATCAACATTCCTTTCTTACTCATCGGAGAAGTCACATAGTCGGTTGCCATAAAGACAGCACCCAGCATCAGACCACCGGAGAGCAACTGCAATACCGGAGAAACATATTTTTCCGGATCTGCCAGGTGCATGATACCTGCAAAGATAAACACGGTAGCCAGGATAGACACAGGAATATGCCAAGTGATGATCTTCTTCCAGAGCATATAAACCAGTCCGATCAATAGAGCCAATGCACTCACTTCACCCAAGCATCCGCCATTCTGTCCGATCAGCAAACTCAATGCATCCGGAATCTGGTTTAAAGCATCCATAGCCGCACTTTTATCTGCAGCATGAATCGCTTGTTTCATCAATGCCAGCGGAGTGGCACCGGTGGTAGCATCCGTATAGGCGGTCAACTGTCCGACTACCGGCCAGCTGGTCATCTGCACCGGGAAAGAAAGCAACAGGAACACACGTCCTGCCAATGCCGGATTGAAAGGATTGCAACCTAATCCGCCGAAAGACATTTTGCCTACACCGATAGCAAACAGTGCACCCAGAATGATAATCCAGATAGGGAGATTAGACGGTAAGTTGAATGCCAGCAACACACCTGTGATGATGGCAGAGCCGTCGCAGATGGTGGTGGTAGGTTTCTTCATTAAATATTTCCCGATCGCCCATTCGAAGAACAAACAAGCTGCAACGGAAGTAGCCGTGACAATCAGGGCACCCAGTCCGAAGAAATAGAGAGACACCAGAAAAGCCGGAATCAGTGCGATCAGCACGCCATACATATTTTTCTGTACGCTGTCTCCGCCATGAACGTGGGGTGATAGTGATACGATTAATTTATTTTCCATATTCGTTATTTTTTAGCTTGACGTGCACGAATCATAGCGCCTACTTTGCCTTTGCCCAGACGACAGTAGTCGAGCAGCGGACGGTTGGCAGGACAAGTGAACTGGCAAGAGCCGCACTCGATACAATCCATGATTCTTTCTTTTTCCATTGTTTCAAAATCTCCGTTTTCGGACAAAGCTCCGAGCAAGTACGGTTCCAGTCCCATCGGACAGGCACTCACGCACTTCGCGCAACGGATACAGGTTTGAGCTTCGCCGCGTTTGGCTTCCTTCTGATTCATAATCAGGATACCGGAACTGCCCTTCGCAGTAGGAACCTCGATATTTACGAGCGCCTTACCCATCATCGGACCGCCACCGATCACCTTACCCGTATCTTCGGGCAGACCGCCGCAAGCGTCAATCAACTGTTTCATCGGTGTACCGATACGAGCCAGGAAGTTGGAAGGTTTCGCAACCGACTTTCCTGTCACGGTAATCACACGTTCGAACAACGGCTTATTTTTCTGTACAGCTTCATAAACGGCAAATGCTGTTCCCACGTTCTGCACGACTGCTCCCGTAGAGATAGGCAATGCACCGCTCGCCACCTGACGTTTGGTGATCGCGTCGATCAGCTGCTTTTCACCTCCTTGCGGATATTTCACCTTCAAGGGCACTACTTCGATACCTGCATAGCTGGAAGCCACTTTGGTCATCAGTTCGATAGCATCCGGCTTATTATTTTCGATTCCGATAAATGCCTTGTTCACTTTCACCGCTTTCATCAAGATAGAAACACCCACCATGATTTCTTCCGCGTGTTCCAGCATCAGCTGATGGTCGGCAGTCAGGTAAGGTTCACACTCTACGGCATTGATAATCACACATTCAGCCTTGAAAGAAGGAGGAGGACAAAGTTTCACCTGCGTAGGGAAACAAGCACCGCCCAGACCTACGATTCCGGCATCGGCAATCTTCTTCACGATCTCTTCTGCGGAAAGTTCACACTCTTTCACCAGTGTGGTGCTACGGTCGATTGTCTCTTCCCATTCGTCGCCTTCCACATCAATGAAGATGGCAGGTTTCGCATAACCGCTGGCATCGACTATGGTATCAATCTTCGCCACTTTACCACTGACCGAAGAGTGAATTGCTGCCGAAACAAAGCCGGCAGGTTCGGCAATCCGTGTGCCTACCTTTACCACATCCCCTTTCGCTACAACCGGTTTTGCAGGCGCACCGATGTGCTGCCCCAGCAAAATAACAGCCTTTGCAGGAACTTCCGCTGTGATAATAGGTTGATGTGCCGACAATTTATTTTCGTGTGGATGAACTCCACCAATTGAAAATGTCTTTAACATACAGTTCTGTATTTTTTTCTGTTATTATTCTGTTACTTTCGGAGCTTCTGTAGCCTTTGCAGCAGGAGTTTCCACTTTTGTAGCCGGTTTCGGAGCAGCCGGAGCTTCTTCTTTCGGTTTCCGCGGCGGGAAATTCAACTCGATAATGCTATTCTGCGGACAAACTTCCACACATTTCCGGCAAGATTTACACTTGTTCGGATCGATGTAAGCCAAATTGTTTTCCAGCGTAATAGCCTCGAACGGACAAGTCTTCACACACTTGCCACAGCCGATACAGCTCACTGTACAAGCCTTACGTGCCACAGCTCCCTTGTCTTTATTCACACAAGAGACATACACGCGGCGTGACTTCTTTCCTTGCGGACGGATTTCGATGATCGCCTTCGGGCAAGCCTTCACACAGGCGCCACAAGCGGTACATTTCGCTTCATCCACTTCCGGGAGCCCCGTTTCAGGATTCATGTGGATGGCATCGAACTGACAAGCAGCCACACAGTCGCCACACCCCAGACATCCGTAACTACATCCCGTTTCCCCACCATACAGCGAAGCGGCAATAGCACAACTCTTCGCACCATCATATTGGTTGGTACGCGGACGATTGGCACACGTTCCGTTACATCTTACCACTGCTACCATCGGTTCAGCTTCACCGGCTGCAAGTCCGAGGATATCAGCAATTTGTGCCATGACAGGTTGTCCACCTACGGGGCAGAATTTACCATCCAGCGAACCGGCTTTGACGCAAGCGTCGGCAAATCCGCTACAACCGGGATAGCCACATCCACCACAATTAGCCTGGGGAAGCACTTCTCCCACCTGGGCAATCCGCGGGTCTTCATACACGGCAAATTTCTTGGAAGCCACATAAAGAATAGCGGCCAGCACGAGCGCTATAGCTCCCAATGAAATCACTGCAATCAGAATCAAATTCATAATGTTTTTAGTTATTTATTGGTTTTATAGTAAATGAAAATTGTTGTTTGAGTCGCGTTTTATTGAGCCACAAAACGAAATAATAAGGTACAAGGACAGCCAGAGAAAGAAGTGCTGCATACAACTCATTCTCTATCCACGCCATCAAAAGAAACAATGAAAATATAAGAAGTACGAAAGGAAGTACGAAAGCCAATACCACTGCCATCATGCCCATCGACGTTTCGCCGACCACCATCACCTTCTCTCCCACCTGATAGGAAGAAGCCGCGGTATCTATAATATCTATGATTTTGTCCTTACTATCCGCCGAGGAACAATGCCCCTTTGCGCTACAAGCCGCGCAAGCCGATGTCTGGACAATCCTCACCGACAGATGAGAACCTTGGATGTTTTCCACAATACCTAGATGCTTTATAGTATTATTCGTCATTTTGCAAACTCCGCATTACAAATCGCGGCAAATTTAATCATTATTTGTGAACTACGAAGCATTCCCCCAACTTTTTCTACATAATAAATTGTTATTTTTTGCGTTTTCGTTATCGCACACGGAAAAGATATAGCTACCATTTGATATTTTTCAAGAATGGCAAATAGACATCCTAAACAAAAAATCCCAGCCGTTTTATTTCTTCAGCCGGGATTTTCCATCAATTATTTCACAGATTACTCCACTATCCATTTCTCAATATTACGCATTTTCGCGTTAAAGTTCACTCCTATTTTAAATAATCGGCGATTGCCGCCAGCTTCAAAAGGAAGTGCATAATGTTTCTCGTTGATTTGTCGTAAGGCGTCTTCCGCTGTCCCGTCAAGTTTGAATTCTATCACATAAACAAACTTATCAGTTTGCAGAACTAAGTCGATACGTCCTTCACTTGTGTGGTATTCCGCCTTCACATAAAATCCGACCAGTTTAAAGACTATAAAAAGTACATTCTGATAATGCAATTCCAAATCACGGATAAGCTCATAAGGAGTATCAGCAAAGAAACTTCGGAGACGACGGAAAAAAGAATCATAATCTCCAGCTTCTACTTCACTAACAAATTTTTGTATTTCAAACTCCGACTCTACCGCATTGGTGTTTGCATAAAAAGGAAGCAAGAATTTGACAAACCCTTCCTCTACTTCGCGATTCGGGAAACCCAAGCTATAAATGCCAAAACGCTCTTCATATCCTTTGATAGTGAGATAACCGCTCTGATAAATGACCGGAATGGGATTGTCCGATGTTGAATCAATACTGTTCAATACAGCGGCACTCGTTTCCTCATGCGCCATACGTTCCAAGTCATAATGATGTTTTTTCAGCAACTCCACTAGATAAGTAGGAGTTCCCGTTTCAAACCAATAACTACCGAACTCTCTATATTTAAAAGTATTAAGCAAGCTGAACGGATTATATATTCCGATAGAATTGTATGTAAAATGATAGCCATCATAGTACTCCCTCAATCTATTGCACAGTTCACCATAAGTCAGCTCCTTTGCATCCGCCAGTTCATGCAGTTCAATTTCCAAATTATCATGCAATTCTTTTTCAGAAACTCCGCAAATATCCACGTATTGCTTCCGCATTGAGATGTCATCGAGATTATTTAAATCGCTGAACACGCTTACCTTACCGAATTTCGTCACTCCCGTCAGAAAAGCAAACTGAATGCAACCGTCCATAGTCTTCAGCACACTATAAAAAGCTTTCATGGTATTACGGAATTCCTTCTGAAGCTCCTCGTTACCTATTGCTTGTAACATGGGCTTATCATATTCATCTATCAGAATGACCACACGCTGCCCGGTTTGCTCATAAGCCCGTTCAATAAGGCCGCGAAAACGCAATGCAAAAGTTGTTTCCGACGGAGCGGTGCCATATTGCTGTTCCCATTTCTCCAATGTGAAATTCAATATACTATCCAGGCTCTCCCGCGTATCATACTTCTCCGTATTAAGATCGATATGAAAAATGGGATATGTAGTCCAATCCTTTTCCAGCTTTTCCATGGCCAAGCCCTCAAAAAGTTCTTTCTTGCCCAAGAAATATGCTTCAAGCGTAGATATCAACAGACTTTTCCCAAAACGACGGGGACGACTCAGGAAATAATAACTGCCTGTCTTCACCATCTGATAAATCAAGGCTGTCTTATCAATATAGAAATAACCGCCTTTCCTGATTTTTTCAAAGTTCTGTATACCAATGGGGTATATCTTGCTACTCATACTTTTCCTTTTCTTAAATTATAAAAATTACAATGCAACTATACATACGTTTCTCTTGAAATCAACCAAAAATTTCCCGAAACGCTGGGGACGGCTTAGAAACAGATAGCTGAAAGCCGAATGCGTCATCCGGTACACATACTCCGTCTTATCGATATAGAGATAATTACCTTCCCGTATCTCCGAGAATGTCTGTATCCCGATAGGATATAATCTCTGCAAATTTTCCATATCAATCTTATTTTTCACAAAGCTACAAAAAAATCCATTCACAAAGACCGCAGGCGGGAAACTTTTTCCCGCCTGCCGCTTTTACTTTATCTGTTTTTTCACCGTTCTCCCCTCTCCTTCTCTTTTCTTCTCCTGTATCGAAAATACATTTTCCTCCATTCATCCCAAATAACCCCGGCTTCCTCTTCATTGAGGGCATCCAGACAGAACTCCAACACATTTACGTAATCACTCAATGGGCGTTTCACCCCTTTTTTAAACTACCGTAGGTAGAATGACCGATGCCTATTCCACGGTATACATTTTTGTTTTTCAAATGCGCACGCTTTTGCAACTCTCCTATGTAAGCTCCTAAAGCTACATAAAAACCTTCTTCATTTTCCATTCTTTTTTACTATTAAAATTACTCCGAAATAGTTATTAACGTGAGTTCGATATAAGCCCGTACTATTCCGGAAGGACGGGAAAACATGCAGGCGAAGTTATATCGAACTCACGTTTATTATTTTCACTTTCATCCCAACATATCGGGACGAGGTCTATTTTGCATTTACTACAAACAAAGCCGGCTGATGACTCCTCTCACGCTTATCCCCTTCTACGAAGTCTCCACCGAACAAGTTTTCCAAATGATTACTTGCAACGAGAATCTCAAAGCCCTGACCGACCAAGTACGGAATGCCGAGATATACGAACCGCCAAAGCGTCTAATCATTATTTGTGAACTACGACGCATTCTACGTATTTTTTCTACATAAATAAACGTGAATTCAATATGCCGAACTCACGTTTATTCTATTTATACAGCTTATTCTACTTATCTTCTACGCACCGTATGAAACAGGCATCTTTTGCCCCGCCGGTTGCACTACGGGTGATGGGATAGAAATCAAAAGTAAAGTAATTGAAATCCCATCCGGTTGTAGGTCCATCTCCTGGCTCTGTAACATATACATAATTGCTCAACCAGTAGATTGCTCCGGGACGCATATATACGTCATAGAAGAGAGGAGCGCCCGCGACACCATTAGGATAGGCGGTACCAACAGCTCCCTCGGGGAATCGTTCGGCTCGAGATGCTGCATATCTTAATGTGCCCGCGCCTTTGGCATCATTTTCTTTTCTATGTCCATATCCGGAAGCTCCAATAGGGAAGAACAGATTTTTTCCGGTTTGCTGATTGTAGACAAAACAGCCACGCATTCCGCGCTTTGTATGATTGTAGTCATAACCGTACGCGTCGTTTATATCATCTTCAGTACTTGTCGATTCGTCTCCATACAGTATACCATATCCTTGTTTGATGTCTGTATGGTCATATAATGCTTTAAAATCATCATAAGAAGCAATTCTTGTCTTTGAAGGAAGCTGCGATGAATCGACAAACGTAGCATTGAAACCACTCTTGTCGTCCGACGGCGCGTTTACAGGTTTTATCTCTCCCCATGCCTTTTCTTCACTTGTGCCGGCAATGGTTAATTTTTGAGTTCCTGGCCCTTTGAAAGATTCCGGTGTAACGTTTATCCAATACGGACCCGGATTCTTATTATTGATCGCGTCGATTGGCTCGGTCAGGTTACCCCATTTGAACAACGAACCTTCTTCCAGCGGAGAAGCGGTTTCTGTATCTTTAGTCTTCATGTTACGCGCATGCCATTCGGTCCCTCCATCAATCAATGCATCGGGAGCATCTCCTTGACGTACAAATATCAAGTGGTAGCAAGTATAGTTGTGATACTCTACCCGTATGATGGCATATCGGTTTTCATTTTCTCCGCAATTGCCTTTAAAGTCAATTTTAAAATCTATATTCGAACCGGTTTTTCCATAAACGGTGTCGTTGCTTACTTCGCTATGTTCCTTGCCGACACCTAAATTGATAAAGCTTTTATCCCCACAAACCACATAGGCTTTCCACGGACCTTCGGAAGCGAATGCCTCAAATTTTGTTCCATTTTCTCTGGGCAATCGTTTCAACAGAACATTGAATCCTTCGTTATTGCTATGGCTGCGCCAAATACCTTTGGGGTTGACAACGCGGCGCACTTGATAAATAACAGGGTTTTCATTCCCCTTGGCGGAGTTAGCGGAAGAATTGGTAGAAATCGTTCCCCATACCGTACCGTCCGGCCTCAATAACGTCGCTTTTATCTCCACTTCCGATCTGCGTTGATAGGCTACATAGGGATTATTCCCAGTGTAGCCGGTGGGTTTAATCATCTGTTTGGCGCGGGTGTACATAGGAAGTTGCACATGATATATGCTGTCACCTTCTTTTCTTACCTTATATTCACCGTCATCTTTCTCTCCTTCTTCACCATAGAAACTATGTTCCTCTTCGTCCGTGATCGCGTTCTTTTCTTCGATAGGATATGTTCGTTCTCCTCTTTTATGCTCTTCATAATAAGACTGGTTGGAGGTTGCAGTATATGGAGACGTTCCGGTTATAACCAAATCCTTGGTCGCACGCAGGGACAGAAAACCGTTCCATTGATTTTCGTAGGGTATATCCATCTTCTTGTAATAATCGAAAGTACTTAATGCATTGTGGGGCCCCCATCGGTTGTCTTTAATACTTGCCTCTATTTTACCCAGCTTGAGTCCTCCTGTTCTGATTTTCAGTGGCAACATCATCGAATGGTTATACAAATAAGAGATGTAATAAGGACTCGGAAGCTCAATACCCGGTTCCGGCTCCTCATACTCTATGTGCCAGTCGGCATCATTCGCGAAGTTTCTGAATTTCAGTGTGAGTTTATAATGATGGTTACGCTCAGCGTTGTAGTCGTCCGTCTTATTTTTTCCAAGCATAAAACGATATTTGATATTCCCGCTCCCCACTTTCTCAGGGTTGACGGAAACGTAGTAGGCATCTACTTCGATGTAAGTGCCATAAGGCACATCATCTTTCGGCAGATAGTCGGGATATTTATAATCATCGCCCGGCAATCCGGGATGATCCAGTTCTCCATTACCATCGGCATCCTGCAATTTGCTGGGGCCTTTTCCTTGCATATTTTCGAAGAAAAACAAGGCGTCGGCAGTTTCTTCGTGTCCTTTTTTGTGTAACACTCCGTTTTCTTCAACAGGCCACGGATAATAAGGTTTACCGGTGGACAGACGTACCGGATAGGATGCATCAAACGCTGTCGGTTCCGTATCTCCTTCGTAGTATTTGATCACCTCTCCATCAGGCATATCCTCTCCCTTTGCAGGAAAGGGTAAGTCATATCCTTCATCTTCCGCTCCCACCTTATTGTCTTTTCCCAAATAACAATGAGTCGGAATATCTTTAATCTGCACCGACTTCAGGTAAATGAAAACCCCTTCTTTCAACCCGCTTGCATCGTATGCAACAGTTACTTTGGAGGCTGCGCGGCGTATCCATGCATGCAGCGTCATATCTTTCTTGTTAATGGTTACCGGCGTATCTTCCGTATTGCGGTTGGCTCCTGTGGGGGCATTCTGTTGCGTGGTGAAATAGCCGAACATCTGGTTGTTGGCGATGGCTTTGGTCTTTGCATCATCACCGTTTCCTTCCGTCGACACCCAGTTCTCTGCTTGCCACTCCAAACCGATAGATTTCAGTCCTTCCCTAGTCTTGATGGCAGGATAAAATCTATTCTCCAGATTTCCCATATTGGCCACTGCATATATGTAATGATTGCCGTAAGGCACTCCGGACAATCGGAATGAGGCTTGTTTAGTCCAGCTCTCCGCGGTTGGGCCACCTTCCGCGTCAGCGTTTGTACGGTCTTCATTTTTTATACTGAAAGAACCGTTGTTGCCTTCTGTAGAAGCAGAGCCTTCGGGAAGGAGGTAATATGTTTTCGTCAGGTTTCCTTCTTTATCATACAGCAGCACACACAAGTTGTTGATGTCTTTGATGGCATCCCCTGCCGTGCGTGTCTTTACGTCCAAAGCCGGGCGAAGAGGAAAAAACTCCACCGTTGCATTTACGTTGGTTTCCCCTTCGGGCATTTGTTCGTATCTGTTGTTGAACCAATCGTCCGTGCAGGCAGCCAAAACAAATATCAGCATACCTGTAAGACTATAAAGAATGTTTCGTTTCATATTTTCCTGCATAAAATTGTTTGAAGGAAATCCTTCCTTCGTTGGTTATAGCCCGAACTCGGGATCTAATGTGACTTCGGTATATGGACGCACATCTACCTTCCAGTCTATGCTTGTATCTTTAATGGTAATGTATACTTTTACGTGTGTATTACGCGGCAGTTGGGGCACGTTCTCCAAAAAGCCTTTCAGTTCCGCACCGTCTACCCAAAGGCTTACCGAATAGTTCTTCTTCTCGTTCGTTCCCCCTTCACCTTCATACACATGTTTGCCTTCCAAAAAATAGCAGGAAGGCGACAGGGTGATCTCTTTATTTTTTGGCAAAGAGTAGCTGGCATTAAAGCGATAGGTATAATATTCCGTTTCGGGCACCTCAAACGCTTCAATTTCTTTATAAATTGTCCCATCGCTTCCCTCTACGTCCCGATACCTCACCCCTCGTGGCAAGAGATATGCCTGTCTGGCCATATCATGAACAGCATATCCCGTGACAGTCTTGCTTCGCGAACTTTCATTCCTGACATAGAATGAATATTTGACAGAAGCCCTTATGATGAACAAATCAGCTTTCTGGTCGGTCTCTCCTACCTCCACCGTATGACATTCGTTCATGGGCACATAGTTAGGATTCACCGCCAGTTGTTTACCTTCATCCAGCTTTACCATTAGTTTGCCGAATTTATCCGTCGGAAACGAATCTCCTTTTTTAATCCGCTCCAGTTCGTCTTTCAACCGGATCCGGGCACCGTCTTCCGACTGAATGTCTATCGATGAATTTTCATTGGCAAACAGATAAACTCGCTTAGTTTCCCTGCCGCGCACTTTGAAACGTTCATCCCCATAATGTTGCAGAACATCCCGGAAAGAGATAAACCGGTTTTCTTCTACAGTGTTATCAGGACGCACTACGATAATGCGCAGTGTGCTCATCAATTCGTAATCGTTTGCAGCATTTTCGTATCCGTCGCCTCCGGCGCGGGTAACACCCGAATGCATCACATCTGTAAGCGAAACATTGATATCGAGATTTACCCACACCGCATCATCATCGCCACCGAATCGGCTCATCTCCTCTTTGTCACTGCCGCAAGCAGACAACAGACAGACAACGGAACTGAATAGGATAATATATACGAATTTATTCATATTTTATATTATTGACTCTGACTACCCAATCGTTTACTTTTATAGTCACCTTAAACCACTCGTGGCTTGAATCAAGGAAAAATATCATCGACCAGTAATATCCCCGGTCCAAAAACTCCTGTGGGGGCATCGCGGCAAAATGATCACTCTTGAGTATTAACAGATAATTAATCAAAGGGATGTTGACCACTTCCTTTCCGTCTGCTTTACGCTTAATAATCATCTTCGGACTGTTCTTCGTCATCAACCGCGACGTGGAAAACTCTGCATAAGCCACCACTTCCTCTTTGTTTCCTTCAATGACTCCCGTCGAAGCTTGTCCTTGCGACCACGGGACATAGGTGACCGTACCATTGGGAAGCAAGTCGTTGTCATACGAAAACAAAGTATTGTCGTCGGTGATTTCAAACTCATACTCTTTGTCATCCACCGGTTCACCGTTCATTTGTTGCAATACGATACGGATGTTGTTGGTGTTCTTCATCATCTTCACCACCCCGTTCTGATAAAGGTCGGATGTAGCAAGAGTAAGCTCACCCCAAAACATATCATGCAATTTACGCTTTTCAGGAAGAGCAGAGTTGATACGACGCCAGTCGGCTTCTACCCGCAGATCGGTATAATTGCTTCCGGCGTCAGGCTCTTGAAGCAGCGAGAAGGTTTTCTCCTTGCATGCCAATCCTCCATAGGCTACAAAGCGGTATGTGCCTTTCTTCAAGTCGAGCTGCATCCGGTAGTCCTCATTCTGCAATTCGGTGCCTGTGACGATACGGCGATCTACGTAGTTGCCTTCTTCGTCGTAAATAAACAAAGTGAGACAGTCTACCTGATTCGGGAATGCGTTGGCAAACTCCAGGTTATAATCGTAGATAAAGCGTAGCGATACACCATGCGGACAAGGATCGAGATCCTCGTAGATGCGTTCGCACGAAGAAAAAACAAGCCCCATAGCTGCGGCACCAAACACCGCAGCCATAAGTCTTGAAATTATATTTTGTTTTCTACTTTGCATTGTTTTAATCAATCAAATGTGATGCTATTGACGCGAACTACCCATGGCAACACTTGTACGGACACTTTGAAGTATACATCACTGCTTTCGTCCGGATCACCCGGGTCTACCGGATCAGGATCTTTGCCGGGATCTGTGGGATGTCCCAATAGAGAAATCTTGTCTACGCACAATTTATAAACATTGTTGCGTACTACAGCAAATTCCATTACGCCCATTTCTGCAGGCATGCCGTTATTGTTGTGACGGTTCCAATAATAGTAGAGCACTTCATAGTCACCGTTGTTATTAGGATTGTAGATAGTAAAGCCGTGGTCTGTCCAGTTCTTATCCGTCGGCAGACCGTTGTTAGCATCATTAATAACCGCATTATAAGCATTCTTAACGGCAGTACTTTCAGATATCCCGTCGAACATACTACGTGCATACAATGAATTGTTGTACATGTAAATAGGTTCTCTTTGTGCCATAGCAGCTTTCACAACAGGATTATTATCTGTAGCGATGATATGTCCCTTGAATACAATACCGGTCGAGATGCCGTACTTTTGTCTGTCCCGAGAAGGTATCGTGTTTTCTGTCACATAACGCCAGATACGATAACCGCTCTTGTTTATATCAGCAGCCCCACCCTGCCAGTTGTTAACATCATTTTCGTCTTTATTCGTAATATCGGTCAATTTCACCCATTTCCATTCGGAATTGGAAGCAAACTGTCCGGAAGTCCAACTATTATTAACAAACTTTCCTACATTATAGAAGAAATGTCCCGTTAAGTCTTCGCTTCCCGTATAAGAGATTTTGTTATCAAAATCGTAATCCACTACATAATTATTGGTCGTCTCAAGTCCGCAAAGATCGAAATTTCTATAATCCGCATTGCCACTTCCATCTTGTTTGCAAGTACGGCGCAAATAATAAAACTCATTGCTCATATTGAGTAGAGCAGCCTCAGTCAGCTGTACTTGAACCATGGTTTGACCTCCCTGATTTTTGAAAACATCATAAAGAGCAGAACCGACAACACCATTCTCACTTTCGGACGGTCCTTGCTTGTAGTCGAAACGAGCCACCGCGCGTTCCACTTTCACTGTCCCCAAAGAGTAGGCGGATTCTTTCGTCTTATATAAAGCAAAAGAAGTCGGCAGCGTGTTGGTGACCAAAACAGCGTTTGACATTAAGAATTTTCCACCCGTACTTATCTCCATGCTTTCCGCATTTGATACTTTATAGGTTGCATTTCCTACTGTCAGCAATTCTCCGGAATTAAATTTATTAGCCTTTTCTATCAAATCATCTGTCGGGTTGCAAAAGGCATACACCAATACATTTTTCCCTGTCTGGCCGCGCAATGCCGTTTCAGAAAGTCCCATGGTGTAAGTGTTCGCCGCATCACCTTCCGTTCCGTCACTACCGGGTACATAGTTAGACGCAATAAATTTGCGATCGGGGGTAGTTAAAACAACCAATACACCTTTTGTCACTTTGTTTTCATTATCTGTTCCGATTTCTATACCACCGTCAGAAGTGACATAATCATCCCCTGCCCCAGTATCTGTTACACTGCGGGTTGTTTGGGGCAGTTCCAATCTAAAGCGCATATAAACTCCGTTTTCCACATCACCATCATTCACAGTAGCAATGTCGTCATTGTTACAAGCTGCCAATGCAAAACATAAAGCGCCTGCTAAAATTTTACTCCAGCTTTTTCTCATCTTTTCTTATTTTTAAATTAATATTCCTTATTTGATTTCCTCAATTTGCCTTAACATCTTTTCTGCATCCGGTATTCCTTTACGCACAGCTTCTTCAAACATTTTTTCGGCAGTGTCGAAATCTTTGTTCAAAGCAGCAAGAGTGGCGCGTGCATAGATGGCTTGCGGTGAATCACCTGCTTTCTGCAGGTAGCGTTCGGCACTTTTAAGACTGCCACGACTCATGGCGATATTGGCAGCATTGAGGTTAGCCACTTCATCGTCGGGGAACATACGCACAGCGATGTCGAATGTTTCGTTATACTCCTCACTGCCAATTTCCATTTCTTGTGCAGCAAGATACATTTCATTGAGGCTTAGCTTCTGCGGCTGTGTCTTGATGAGACGTTTAATCTCTTCCACATCAGTATAAGCCCGCACTTCATACTTCACGGCATAGTCCGAATGGCGCAACCCCGGATACACCTCTTTCAGTAAGAAAGCATACTCCTTCGGGAAGGCAGTCTTGATACTCCGTTCTTTGGCGTCCGGATCCATGTTGCTACGTATCAAGGCAAGAATGCCTGCCTTGTTGTCCAAAGATGAACTTTCAACGTAACGTTCCAGCCCGGCCCAATCCTCGGGTTCGTAGTCGGTAATGAATTGCGAGTCGGCAAAATTATACTGTTTGCGTACATACTCTTTCAGTGTCTTCGTACGCCCCATGGCAAGGCGCTCGTTATTAGAATACGGACTTTCGGGCGATGCATATCCCTTGATGCTGACAGAGATGATGCGTGTATCGGCATCGTTGCGTACAGCATCAATGGTGGAAAGAATCTTCTGCAATTCCACCGGATTACGGCGGTAGTTCTCATGTATTTCCGTACGATTTACAGGGAAATCGATATAAGCAGAACCTTCCAATACATTAATTTTAGGTTCGGCTTTCGGGCGGATGTATATGTAAGAAGGCACAAACGCCTTCGGTTCGAGCCGAAGCGCCAACAGCGGTTCGTTTTCGCCGGCAAGCGTCTCGTCACAACATCCGCACACTTCATTCAGGGTAACAAGTTTAGATGTATTCATCCATTTTTCATAAGGTACCACCGTACGATATTCCACTACCGATACGTCGCTGCGACGGTATATTTGCGTAGTCGCCGGCCTCAAGTTATCATTGCGTAAATGATGGTAATACCGATTACGCCCTGCAATCAACACAGCAGGCAAGCTCAACGTGTTGTCATCACTTGCCAATGCCGGCGTAAATATCACTTCGCGATTGCTCTTAACCTCCAAACCGGATACGTCTATATCCATCGAAATAAAGAGTTTATCATCCGAATGGGAAACGAAAAGATTTCGCACTGTCACTTGCCCATTCATAAGCGGCTGTCCTTTTACACCAGCCACACCAAGTAGTGACAACAAAACACTACCTGTTATTTTAGCTATTTTATTGTTTATTGTAATCATGACTACAGACCGAATTAAAATGTATAAACCAGATTGACAGCCGCTTTTGTGGGACCAAAATAGTTGTGCGATTTTCCTTTGGCAAGTTTGGTGCCGCAAGTTGCACATGGATAGACATCATAGCGTGTATAAACCCAACCCAGCCCGAGTTCGGCTTCCAAATTCCAATGCTTATTCAATATCCATGCATAACCGTATGCAATGCCGGCACCGGCAAACCATCCTTGATAACGACGGTCGGAAACTACAGAGAAATCTGTACCTAGAAAAGAAAGGTTGTTTTTCAGACCGCCAACATTATATTGGCCGCCTAAAGCGTGGACACCCATAAAATGACCGGCAAAACGGTCGCAGAACCAATAACGCGCTTCCGGTTGCAAAAGCCAGTGCTTCCACTTCCGCTCGTGAGAAAGTGTCCATCCATTGTAATCGGCAGATAAATCGAATGTCCAGCGAGGAGCCAAACCTACCTCTACGCCTACATTCACATTCAAAAACGCATCATACAGAACATTAGTCTTAATTGCTACTTTCTGTGCTCTCGCCTGCGAACAGAACGTCCCGGACAAGACTAACAACAGAAAAAAAGTCGTTCGTTTCATCTCAAGTGTGTATTATTCAGTTTAACTTTAAGTCTTTACCTTATTTTCCCTCTGAATCCCCCACAAGTACATATCAAACGTACTAATAAAACAACATCGGACAATACTCCGGATGATAATATAATATACACAATATTTATGCTTCTCTATATTTAAGATTAAGAGAAACATCAAGTAACATAAAAAAATTAACATCTCTTCATTAGAGATATATTAATTTACAGGCAAAATTACATAAATTCCATAAAGTAACAATATAATATGACTTTTTTTTTTAATCATCCCCAAAAAAATCAAATAAGACAACTGCCAGGCACTCCTCCTCTTATTTTTATAAAGCCACCAAAATTCATTTATAAAAAAATAGCAGGCGAGAAAATTTTCTCGCCTGCCTTTTTTTATTTCACCTGCTTTTCATTGCGTTCTTCTCTCTCCTCTTTTTCCTTCCGATACCTCATATATAGCTGTTTCCACCTGTTCAAAACCCTCTCGATTTCCTCCTCGTCAAGATAATCAAAACAGAATTCCACCACTTTTAAGTAATTACCCAATGAGCAATCTAGCCCTTTTTTAACTCATTCAAAGGATCATGGCCGATCCCCAATGCCTTGTACACATTCTTATTTGTCAAACACGTGCGTTTAAGCAACTCACTAACGCTAGCTCCTAATGCTGCGTAATAGTCTTTTTCTTTTTTCATACTTATTTATTATTAAAATTACACCATGATGGTTAATTATTTTAACTTTCATCCTAACATATCAGGATAATGCTTATTTTGTTTCTACTACATTTACACCATGTTTCAAAATGCACACATATATGATGCAAAGTAAATAATTAAATTTTTAATAACAAAGAATTATGCCAAACGATTACAAAATGTCCTATTTCATGCCTCCCATCGCCCCTATCAAAGACAAACAGGGACAAATACTCACTCCCCCCACACTTTTCCCCTTCTGCGAAGTCTGCATTGAACAGGTTTTCCAAATGATCACCAGCAACGAAGAACTCAGGCTCCTGACCGAGCAAGTACGCAACGCACCGGACATACGCATAGCAAAAACAAGGCTTTTGCCCTATGTAACTCCCTGCGGCACCTTCTCCCGCCGCAGCGGCAAATACCTCCTGTCCCCATCAGGGCTGGTGATTGTAGACCTGGACCATTTCCGCTCTTACCGGGAAACTGAAGAAATGCGCCGTGTGTTACATGACGACCCGCTCCTCCGTCCCGTACTCACGTTTATCAGTCCCAGCGGACTGGGTGTAAAGGCCTTTGTCCCCACCTACCATTTATCCACGGCAACAAGCGGCAAACAAATCACAGAATGCATGAGTTGGGCAATGCAGTACGTAGAGACAGCGTATAATACAGAAACATCTGTTTTCTCCGAAACAAAGACCAAAGTAGATTTCTCCGGCAAAGACCTTGTGAGATCCTGCTTTCTTAGCCACGACCCCGAAGCTTTATTCAGAAACATCTAACATAAGAAAATTAAGAAAAAATGAACAACATCGAATCACTACGCCGTCTCACCGAGACAGTTGAAACAGCAGGAGCAGACATCGCACCCACTTACATCGAATACATACAACTGGCATTTGCCATCGCCACCGACTGCGGCGAAGCCGGGCGCAACTATTTCCACCGTCTCTGCCGCCTGTCTGCCAAGTACCAGCGCGAACACACCGAACAGGTGTTCTCCAACGCACTCGCCACAAAACATGGTGACGTACATCTAGGCACGGCTTTCCACCTTGCCGGAATCGCAGGAGTCAAGCTCCATCAAGACGACGTAATGAACAAGCCGAAGGGTACAAAGGGTACAGAAGATTCAGGGGCAAATTTCTCCACACACACGTGCGCGCGTTATAAGGTAGACAATGACGAAAATACCGGAAAAGAGGAAAATACCCAAGAAGAGGAAAGAGAAGAAGAGGAACTTCTCTCGGGCAGTGAACCGAAGCAACAACTGCCCACCTTCCCCAAAGCCGACTGGCCCCCACTCCTGCAACGTATCATTACCTATGGCAAAAGCGACGCCCTGAAAGACGTTATGCTTTTAGGAGCATTGACAGCCCTGGGGGCAACCATCGCCCCACACTTGCGCTGTTCCTATAGCGGCAAATTCCTGCATCCCTGCCTTCAGTATTTTGCCATCGCTCCTTCCGCTTCCGGCAAGAGCATCCTCTCTTACATCCGGCTGCTTGCCACTCCCATTCACGACGAAATCCGTGCGGAAGTGGCAGCAAAGATGAAAATCTACAAGAAAGAGAAAGCCGCCTACGAGGCATTGGGCAAAGAACGAGCGAAAGTGGACGCACCGCAAATGCCCGCCAACAAGATGTTCATCATTTCGGGTAACAACACCGGCACAGGTATCCTGCAAAATATTATGGACTCTGACGGAATAGGATTTATCTGCGAATCTGAAGCGGATACCCTCTCTACCGCCATCAACGCAGACCATGGACATTGGAGCGATACCCTCCGCAAAGCCTTCGACCACGACTGCCTGTCTTACAACCGCCGCACCGACCAGGAATACCGTGAAGTGAAGAAAAGCTACATCTCCCTCAACATTTCCGGCACACCGTCGCAAGTGAAATCCTTCATCCCCACCACGGAAGACGGAGCCTTCTCCCGCCAATTGTTCTACTACCTCTACGGCATCGACCAATGGATCAACCAATTCTTGGAAGACGACCTGGATCTCGAAGAAATATTTACCAACCTCGGATTGGAATGGAAAAAAGAAGTGGAACAGATAAGAGCACATGGGATACATACGCTCTGTCTTACCGAGGAACAGAAAAAAGAGTTCAACACGCAATTCTCCCACCTCTTCCAACGCTCGAGCATAGCCAACGGCAGGGAGATGTACAGCTCCATCGCCCGCCTGGCTGTCAATCTATGCCGCATCATGTCGATAGTGGCCCTGCTACGTGCCCTCGAAAGCCCGCATCCCTACCAAATGAAGAACGCTCCCTCCTCGGGACTGACTCCGGATAAGGGCATTCCCGAAGATAACATCAAAGACAACATCATCACCCGTTGGAAGCTTGCCATCACCCCTGACGATTTCCACGCAGTGCTCCGTCTTGCGGAACCGCTCTACCGCCATGCCACACACATTCTCTCGTTCCTTCCTTCCACGGAAATCAGCCGACGTTCCAATGCCGACCGCGACTTCCTCTTCTCGCAGTTGGGCGACCGTTTCACTCGTGCACAAATGATAGAGACAGCAGAATCCATCGGAATTAAGAAAAATACCGCCATCACTTGGTTGAAACGACTGACGCAGCGAGGCATATTAGTGAAGGGAGATGGCAACGGAATATATGAACGCGCATGTGTGCGTGTGTGAGTGAGCCCTGAAAAAGTGTACCCGCTGTACCCCCGCCACAAACAAATAACGGTACAGCGTTTTACGGATACTAAAGCGGCGCTTTAGAGAGCATAAAGCTAAGCTTTAGCCCTCTTAAAGCGCCGCTTTAAGGTTCTCCTAATGCATCCACAATCACCCTCACCTCCAAAGGCGTATATGAACGGTGCTCCGGTTGATAGCCCAGGTCGTACAAGCGTTGCAGCAGTCCGGGACACCGCTCTATCCACTTTTTCATTTTTCGGTAAGCGGCAATATCAGTAAGTTCGGGAGAATAGAGTTGCGCCAGTTCCATGCGCCCGTAGGCACGTATTCTGAATTCGATCATGATGAATAAGAGTTTGATTTAATGTTACAAATGTAGCAAAATAGTTGCACATACGCAACGCTTTCCGGTTGAATAACCGACGCTAACTGCACATAACTGACAAGTAACGGACATAAGTGTATATAAGCGATTTTTCGGATTTTCGGCAGCCTATCTTTGTATCGTCGGAAGGGAAAAGAATCCCGAAGACACGCTGTTTTAACCCTTTAATTTATTGTTTTATGATTCGTTACAAAATTTATCAGAACCAGCAGAAGAAAGGCTTGAATGCGGGTAAGTGGTTCGCCCGTGCAGTAAGCGATGAAACGTTTGATTTGGCAAAGCTTGCCGAACACATGTCGAAGCACAATTCACCATATTCCGGTGGTGTCATCAAAGGTGTGCTTTCGGATATGGTAGATTGTATCAAGGAGTTGTTGCTGGACGGCAAATGTGTGAAAATTGATGATCTTGCCATTTTTGGTGTGGGTATTCGCAGTAAGGCAGCCGATACGTTGGAAGAGTTCTCGTTGGAGAAGAATATTAGCGGCATGCGTCTGAAAGCTCGTGCCACCGGTAACTTATCAACTACCAACTTGAAACTCGACAGTCAGTTGAAGCAGCAGGCTGAATATCAGAAACCGGGCACTTCCGGAGGTGGTTCTGATTCGGGTGATAACCCTGATCCGAAACCGGACGGAGGTGGCGAAGCACCCGACCCGGCTGCTTAAAAGATTCACCACTGATTACACAGATTTCCACAGATTATAATTTAATTTGGTAGTCATTAAAGTAGTCGATTATTTATTTCTGTGTGAGTCTGTGTAGTAGTGTGCATAGTTGCGTAGTTTGCAGCTCTGCGACAAAAGAAAACTGTTATCCATTTATTTAAAACCTGTTATTGTATGAGCAAATCATCCTCTTCCCGCTCCGTATGGAGCTTCATTATCAAAGTAATCATCACCGTTGCCACCGCTATCGGAGGCTTGATCGGAGTACAAAGTTGCATATAGATCTATGCGAACTATTACACTGATTATCATTCATTGCAGTGCCACGCCGGAAGGAAAATCCCTTTCGGCGGAGGCTTGCCGACAAGATCATATTCTGCACCGTGGTTTCCGTGATATTGGCTATCATTTTTACATTACTCGCGACGGGGAGATCCACCGGGGACGTGCGTTAGAAAAGGTCGGGGCACACTGCCGTAATCATAATAGCCATTCAATAGGTGTCTGTTATGAAGGTGGCTTGGATGCGGATGGAAAGCCCAAGGATACTCGCACAATGGAGCAACGGGGCTCGCTGCTTGCTTTATTGCGTGAATTACGAAGGCAGTTTCCGAAAGCGTTGATTGTGGGACATCGTGACTTGAACCCAATGAAAGGGTGTCCATGCTTTGAATGTGTGAAGGAATATCGGGATTTATAATTGACATAGTAAAAAAAATATCAACGATCTTCACAGACCGTTGATATAGTGGGAAATTCACATCGGCTTTAACCTCCGATGTCAGGGCGTAGATCAGAAAGGCACCGTCGTGCTATTTCTGATCCACAATGTAGGGAATCATGCTTTTACAACATGAAACTAGGGACCTACATTTTTCTTCATCTCAACATACGAAACACTCACGTGTTTATTACATCTCAACATTTTCAACATTTATTATATATACCCAATTTGTTTATTTTCGTCAATATTCTTTCTTTTACCACTATGCAACAAGCATTTACGCTTACATTTTTCATGTTTCAGTAATCAAAAAAACAAGAATTATAACTGTTTATAAATCTCATTAGCTGCTTCCTGTTCTTTCTCTATTGTAAAGTATTCTATCACCCTTTTCCTCGCAGCATCCGCATATTGCTTTCTCAAAGAATCATCTTTCAATAGTGTATCTATAGCCGAAGCATACTTCTTACTATCCGAATTATCAACCTCAATTCCCGTTACACCATTTAATGAGACCCAATTAACCCCAGATCCTTCAATATGAAAAGTAACAGCAGGGCATCTACAATACATTGCTTCAGCAAGCGCAAGTCCAAAAGCCTCATTCTTGGTAATAGACGGAAAGGCAAACACATCTGCTGCGTGAAGATAACATCGTAAAGCATCATTACTTAAACGTCCCACAAAACTAACACGTTCCAAATTTGCTTTAGCTTTTAACTCCTCAGTCAAAGGACCTTGTCCAGCTATAACAATATGACAATCTGTAGTAACATACTTCTCTGCTTCAATCAGATACCTTAGCCCCTTATACTCCACATGACGTCCTATAAAAAAGATCAGCTTTTTATTATGATATTTTTTACGAATATCTTTTATTATCATCTCATCGTTATCTTTTAACTCAAGACGATGAACATTTATACCATTAGCCACAACTTTTACTTTCAGTAAAAAAGGTTTTAATGGTAATGAAGCATCTCTGTACTTGGGACTTGTTACAATAATACTGTCTGCACGTTCTAACAACTTACGTTCATTCCCTCTCACTAATGGATAAACATATTTCTGTTTCGTAATATCCAAATGCCAATGAATGATTAACTTCGTACTTGCAGGAATTAATCTAAGCAACAAAAATGCAACAAAAGGATTAGGATGATGGAAATGAATAATATCAGGTTGCCAAGATTGTATATTTCTTTTCAAATAATAATAATAAGGAAGAGAGAAAGATTGACTTGCCACTTTCATAAAACACCCAATTCGCAAAACCTGTATACCGTTTATTTCACTACAAATAGTCCGATTAGAATCATTAAAACATATAACTCGGTTTTCATATTCCTTTAATCCTTCCACAATATCCTGACAAACAGATTCAGTACCACCAAGATATGGATAATAATATTTAGAGATATGAAGGACTCTCTTTTTTCTACTATCTTCCATTAGACATTAAGATTCTATTATTTTTTAAGTTTGTTTTAAAAAACATCGAACATGTATGTTATAAACTTCATCTCTGTATAAACGAATTATACAGATTTACAAGATTATCCAAATGAGTATTCATAGAATAATTATCTTTGGAGGAACTATCAAATGCTTGTTGAGACATTCTAATTAGTCCTTCTCTATCCATTTTCTCAATACACCTCATTTTTTCTTTTAAGGATTCTAAATTTCCTGTTTGAAATATAAAGCCTGTTTCACCATCAATTATCTGTTCAGCTGCAGCATTCATGTCGAGAACAATACAAGGCATACACAAAACCATATTTTGTTGCAATAGTAGCCATTATTCCCGGATTTATTATATCAGTATACAAGCTACCATGTAACCATACTATTTTCCGCCACGCCAATTTTATCGGCTGTCTTTCAGCCGATAAAATAAAAATGCCCGTAAGAAAA
>ERZ808029.120-NODE-120-length-79124-cov-71.340304_pt1 | contig 79124 bp, 48 predicted proteins | sample MGYA00380185_ERZ808029 | MGnify/ENA primary metagenome ERZ808029 (study PRJEB31490, sample SAMN06133404) | mouse gut metagenome | isolation source: M2_3 | host: mice | place: China: Chengdu | collected 2015-05 ... | reverse complement strand
TGTGCATCGGAAAAGTTGGTATAGGACTTCAAGACCATCAAGGCTATTTTACCTTCGGGAGAAAAATAACTTTTACGCCCAAAAGGAGAGGACTTCAAATGCATTTGTCGGGCCAGTTCCGAGAAAGGGAACAGAGAATGGAGGCGACCTAATTCACTCGTTGCAAAACTTTGACGATATTTTTTAAGCATATCGAACTCGGTAAAACCTAAACAAGGTTCGATTTCTGAGATTTTTTGTATCTTTACCATGTGTTTTTATTTTTAATTACCCCCGTTTTGGCCGTCAAACCGTTTTTTGGGGGGAATGCTTAAAGATACAAAAAAGGCAACTAACTCGCAATGAATTAGTTGCCTTAAATTTTATTATTTTAGGAATATCCCTAAGTTTTTGAGAAGGGGCGTTATCCAGAAATGGAAACGCCCCTTTCATTAATTTAGAACCGGAAACTCAATCCTCCTAAGAAATTGAATCCTTCCGTAGGATAACCTAAATAATATTGATATTTCTTGTTCAGCAGGTTATGTACTTGCGCATAAACGGATACTCCTTTGAATACATTATAGCTGGCTCCGATATGCAAATCATTAATTGCGGTCATTTTTGCATACTCTTTCACTTCTTTCCGGTTGATGTAATCATAACCCAGATTTATGTTAAGAGCAGAGATCGGATGAATACGTACATTGAAAGACATTTCACTGACTGGTTTCACAGCCAACAGATACTCCTCTGTTTTGCTGTCCCAATTACGGTAAGTATATTTAGCTGATATTCCGAGGATATCTTTGTAATCGTAACTGATTTCACCGCCAAGGTAGAGATTTTCTGTATTATCTTGAGCAAAAGAAAGGTAAGAACCTGAATGAATATTACTTGGGTCAAAACCTAAATAAGATAAGTCGTTCTTTAGATTCTGATAACCACCGAACACGTTGAACCAAAGTCCCGGATAAGGGCTTGCTTTGAATCCGATACTACCGTTGATTTGCTCGTAAGTATCATAAGGACGTTGTACGTATCCCAAAGTGGCAGTGGTATTTGCCTCCGGCAGTTCACCGTAAGGACAGATACTTTCTAATCTGCGGAAATCATTCAATTGCTTACCGCCGGTTGCTTTTGCATAAACAATGTAGCTATCAGAAAAAATATACTGTGCAGTGATATCGGGTGAGATACGGAAAGACTTGTCAAATCCGAAAGATAAATCTACATTGGCTCCGATATGCAGTTTCCAGTCATCATTATCCAGTTCGTAATATGGATTTAAAAGAAGCGTTGTGTAGTTTTTGAAGTATTCATCTCCGGTGGAAACATTCTTTGTATATCCGTTGTAGAGAAGATTGTTCATTTCCAAAGCGATAGTTATTAATTGTTGGTCGCCGATAGCTCCCGTGACATCGCCTTTGGTGCGTATGATTGTTTCCTTGATACCTGTATTGGCTTCAGATTCATTGAACATGTTATGTTGACGTTCATACATCAACAGATTTGTTTCTGCGTTGAAACGCAGTGGTGCAGTCTCATCAGTGAAATGAATGCCCGCATGGAAGTCACCGGATGTGAATTTCTGCTTGCTGTTTACGCTTTCCGGTTGGAAGTTGAAGTTGCTCAATCCGAAGTTTCCGGCAATATTTAAGTCCAGTTTATTAAATTGGTGTGTGTAATCTACATTTGCGCGTGTGCGATAGTAGAAAGCATTCCATTTCTCTCCATTTGTGAAAGGAAGAGTTAACTTACCATCCATTCCATCCATTTGGAAACGTACATTCAATTTGTCTTTCTGCGACAGACGGAATAGATAATTGGCAAGAATATCCAAATTGCCATAATTACCATATCCGGCACGTACATATCCCGGGGTAGTGCCGGGTTGAACTTCTTTTCCGGTATAGGGGCGCATCAGGCCTGCCGGAACGGAAGTGGCCGGAAAGAATGTTGTAGCATATTCTACTTCTTTCTTGCTCACTGTCGGTTCTTCTACTTTAGGCAGGACGTTTACTTTCGAAGCGTCCATAATGTCCGGGTTATATTCTTGTTCCACAACGACCGTGCGGGTCATTGTTGTATCCTTCGATTGGGTGGTTTGGGCTTGAAGGCAGGATGGCATTGACATAGCCAATGCGAGTCCCCCTATTATATAATGAGATCGTTTCATATTTTTCTATTTTTTAATTCTCAATTCTCAACTTTCAATTTACTAAGTCTGCTTTCAATCATGCTTTCAATATCGTCATTCCCTTGATAATTTTGTTGCAGACTTAGCAGATATTGGCGTGCGTCCAGATCTTTACCCGTAGCATGATAGACGTCGGATAGAAGGATAAAACTGCGCGCTAGCCAATAAGCATGTGGCGTACTCTGTTCTATATAGTTGAGCAACTCTTTCTCTGCAGCGGCATATTCTTTTGCGTCGTAGAGGGATTGTGCAACCTGATATTTAGCTTCGGCACCGTAAGGGTTACGTGTGTCTTTGGCCAGTTCACGATAGTCCTCCATTGCTTTCTTGTCAGCCTTTTGCTTGGTGTAGGCTTTAGCACGGTAATAAAGAGCTTCATTTCTTAGCTCCGGACTAAGTTTGGCTTCTGCAAGCAGGTCGGTAGCTGCATGGATGGTTTCTATATCATCTCGTAATAGGAAGGCGCAACGCAGAATACCCGTTTCAGCAAGTTGGCGGCGCTCTACGTTGGTTGCTTTTTCTTTCAGCATTTTGTAGCTAGCCAATGCTTCAGCCATATTTTGCTGGTTGAATTGCACTTCAGCACGCAAGATCAGTGCTTCTTCTGCAAACGGATTGTTTGGATATTCCAACAACTTACCGGAATGGAGAAGAATCATATCATAATTCTTCTGTTCGTTTCCGATCAGGCAGAGATAATAATGTGCGTTCAGGCTGAAGGCTCCTTCCGGGAAAGTTTGCAGGTATTTGTTGAGGCTTGTTTTGGCTTCTTCCATTCTGCCTCGTGCATAAATCTTTTCTGCGGCGGCATACGTAAGCGAGTCTTGTTCGTTAGCATCGAAACGGATGTGTCCTGGCATAGCATTTGCTAAAGCAGCAAATTCGTCGATGCGGTTGAGGTCTACATAAATAGATTTCAAATCACGCATGGCAAGACGTGCTTCTTCACTGCCCGGATATTTTTCGATAACCTGTTTGTAGGCTTCGATTGCTTGGTTGTAATCTCCTTTTTGGTAATATAATAATCCGATTTCGGCGGCAGCTTTCCGGCTGACCGGGCTTTCAGGATATTTAGTAAGCAATTCTTTGAAAGAGGTAATGGCTTGATTGTTGTTGTCCATCAAAACATAGGAACGCCCTTTCTCGTAAATAGCGTTTACGGCATAAGGAGAAGCAGGGTACTTTCCTACCAGACGGTTCAGCAAGGTAATCTTACCGGTATAGTCTTTCTGCAGACCGGATACAAGAGCCAGCTGATAGAAAGAATAGTCTCCGGAAGAAGTATTCATTTGTTCGGCTTGCGAATAATACTGTTTGGCTTCTTCAAAGTTACGTACATGCAGGTGGCAGTCACCAATACGATTGTATGCATCGGCAAGTGCGGTTGCATTTTCACCTTTCTCCAGTTGAATGTATTTTTGGAAATAATTGCTTGCTTGCGTATAGTCTTTCCGGTGGAAAGCGATATATCCTAAGTTATAATTGGCAAGCGCATACATTTCGTTATTGGGTTGGGTGGTGAGTTGCAGATAAGCATTAAAATCACGTGCGGCTTCTACCATTCGGTTTAGACGGTAATAGGATTCTCCGCACCAATAGTAAGCGTCTGCCTTGGTTTGACGATTGTATTGTCCGATGGCAATGGATTGGTTCAGATATTTCAGAGCTTGTTCGAAGTCGGCGTTAGCGAAAGATTGAGTTCCTAATTGGAACAGTATCTTTTGTTTGGCTTCCAATATTTGCGCGCTTGGTTTGGCAATCCGGTCGATTGATTTCAAAGCTGCATCGTAGCTACGTGTATTCATGTAAACTTCTACCAGGTAGCTGCTGACTTTTTCAGCATAAGGAGAAGTCGGAAATTCATTCAGGAATTTCTCGAAGGCAGTAACTGATTCACCGAAAGCGGAGAAAGAAGTCTCGTGCAGGCAAAGAGCGTAATTGTAAGCTGCCTGTTCCTTGATTTGCATATTAGCATTGGAGGCGGCTGCCTGTTCAAAAGCCATGCGTGCTTTGTTTTTCTCTGCCAGTTGCAGATAAGAGAGTCCCATGTGGAGATATGCATTTTGGGTAAGGGCATCGTTGTCAGTTGTCACCTTACCTAATGTTTCGGCTGCTTTGGAGTAGACTTTTGTTTGGTAGTAGGAGAGTCCTAGCATATAAAGGGCATCCCGGCGGGGAGCCGAGTGATCCTTATTCAAGTAATTGTTGAATGCTTCTACGGCTTGGTGATATTGTCCGAAATGGTAATAGGCATCTCCCAGAATACGGTACATTTCTGCTGCGTGCTCGTTATTCGGGTAGGCTGACAGGTAGTTTTGTGCTACAATTTGTGCCTTATCATAGTTTTTGAGCTGCGTATAAATTTCGGCTATATAATAAGGGACGAGTGCTTTGTATTTTGAGTCGTCCTGTAAGGGGAGGAAGCCTTTCAACGCTTCAGTATAACGCTTTTGTGTATAGCGGATGTAGGAAAGATAGTAATCACAATCTTTGGCGTATTTGGGGCTGTTGGCACGCAAAGTTTCAAACCAGATGGCTGCTTCTCGTAGGTTATCGGTTTTCAGATAACAGGTAGCCAGTTGGTAGGTGCAGTCGTCCCGTTCTTCATTACCTAACAAATCGAGGTCGGCAGAGTTGAAGAGTGCCAGTGCTTCATCATATTTTCCTTCGTAGAAATAGCAGGAGGCTAACAGCGCATAAATGCGGTTAGCGTATGGAGTATCAGGATAACGGTCGAGATATTTGCGGAGGAGTTCGATGCGGTTTTTGTCTTTCAGTTCGTAAGCCGAACTGACTAGCATATACTCTGCGTCCTGAAGAAGGCTGGCTGCAGGCTTTTGTTTTACAAATGCTTTCAATGCCGGCAGAGCAGCTGCATAATTTCTTTCCTGGAAAAGTTCTTTTCCTTCTTTATAAAGATTGTCAGTCGAAGTGAACTTGTCACCTGTCTGGGCAAATCCTATAATGGGCGTGCAGCAGATGGCAGCACAAATGAGTCTAGTAATTTCTTTTTTCATAATCGGGTGTTTATGCAAAAGTACTATATATCTTTCAATGACGTATTTTAATAGCTATTAATTTAAAGCTCATTAAAATATAAGACAGAATGAAAGGGGAAATGTTTCTGTAATTTGTTATATTTTAACGAATTATCTGCCAGATAAAAACTTTTTAAGTCCTCGGCGAATAGAATCTAGTCCAAAATCTTCCGGATTAATTTCAGAGAGAGGCAGGAAGAAAGAATCTGCTACATCATCCATTGCCGAAAAATGGCTCATGTCTTCTACGGTGCACAGAAAAAACATATCGAGTGTGTGTACAGGAAAACCTGAATAGACATAAATATTGGGAAGTGTAAACTGGTAAACTGCTTTTTTTACCTTCAACCCTGTTTCTTCCAGCACTTCACGGGCTACGCCTTCTTCACCTGTCTCGTTCATATCGATAAATCCTCCGGGAAGGTCGAGAGTTCCCTTTGCCGGCTCTTTAGCACGCCGGCAAACAAGCAATTCGTTTTTCTCATTTAAGATGAGTGCTACGGTGGCGGCGGAAGGGTTAAAGTAATAGACGAAGCCGCAATCTGTACATTTTTTGGACTTTTCGTTATTTACTTTGAAATGCGGAGAACCACATTCGGGACAATATAGGAATTGAGCTAGAGGATGTTTCATAATCGTATATACTTCCAGTTTTTTTGTTTATACACGCAAAGGTATAAAATGCTTTTATTAATTTCATCTATCACAGCATAGAAATATTCGATTGGACTTTTTTTGAAAAGGCGGGGCTTCTGCCTTTATCTTTGCATCAGAAACAAAAAACAAAAGATTGTTTCTGATGTTATAAGTCAAACCAATTAATAACAATAAAAGCAATAAAGATTATGGAACCAATTTTAAATTCTCAACTTCCTGAATTCAGCGTTCAGGCTTTTCACAACGGAGCTTTCAAGACTGTAACCAACAATGACCTGAAAGGTAAATGGGCGATTCTTTTCTTCTATCCTGCTGACTTTACTTTCGTATGTCCTACTGAATTGGTGGATATGGCTGAAAAGTACGATCAGTTCAAGGCGATGGGTGTAGAGATCTATTCGGTAAGTACTGACTCTCATTTCGTGCACAAAGCTTGGCATGATGCTTCTGAAAGCATTCGCAAGATTCAATACCCGATGTTGGCAGACCCGACTGGCGCTTTGAGCCGTGCACTGGGTGTATATATCGAAGAAGAAGGTATGGCTTATCGCGGTACATTTGTTGTCAATCCGGAAGGAAAGATTAAAGTGGTGGAACTGAATGATAACAATATTGGCCGTGATGCAAGTGAATTGCTTCGTAAAGTGGAAGCTGCACAGTTTGTAGCCAGCCATGACGGAGAAGTTTGCCCGGCTAAATGGAAGAAGGGTGAGTCTACCTTGAAGCCAAGCATCGACCTGGTAGGTAAGATTTGATAGATCTTGATAATGGTGATTATGGGAGGCCGGTAACGGGAGACGCTGCCGGCCTTTCTTTTAAAAAAATGAAAGGAAAAAAGGTATGTTAGAATCTGCATTAAAAGAACAACTAAAGGGTATTTTTGCTGGGCTGGAGGCAAATTTTACTTTTGATATATCCGTATCATCCAGCCACGAAAACAAAACAGAATTATTGGAGCTGCTGGGAGATGTAGCGGATTGTTCCGATCATATCACTTGCTCGGTGAATGAGGGAGAAGCATTGAAGTTTACTTTATTAAGGAATGGTGATCGTACCGGAATCACATTCCGGGGTATTCCTAACGGACATGAGTTCACGTCATTGCTTTTGGCTATCCTGAATCTGGACGGCAAAGGAAAGAACTTTCCTGATGAGGCTGTTTGCAACCGTGTGAAAGCACTGAAAGGTCCGATACATCTGACCACTTATGTTTCGTTGACTTGTACGAACTGTCCTGACGTAGTGCAGGCTCTGAATGCAATGGTCACTTTGAATCCTGCTATTACTCATGAAATGGTAGACGGCGCGCTTTATCAGGACGAAGTAGATGCACTGAAAATACAAGGAGTACCTTCTGTCTTTGCAGATGGAAAATTGCTTCATGTAGGCCGTGGTGAATTTGGCGAATTGCTTGCCAAGTTGGAAGATCAATATGGTATTGACGAAACCAAAGCGAATGCAGAGGTGAAAGAATATGATGTGATTGTAGCCGGTGGAGGACCTGCAGGAGTATCGGCAGCTATTTATTCTGCTCGTAAAGGACTCCGTGTAGCTATTGTGGCCGAGCGTATTGGCGGACAGGTGAAAGAAACGGTAGGTATTGAGAATTTAATCTCTGTTCCGGAAACGACAGGAAATGAACTTGCCGATAATCTGAAAACTCACTTGTTGCGTTATCCGGTGGATTTGCTGGAGCATCGTAAAGTAGAAAAAGTAGAAGTGGTTGGAAAACAAAAGCAGATCACTACCTCTGTTGGGGAGAAATTCCTGGCTCCGGCACTGATTATTGCAACTGGTGCAAGCTGGCGTAAACTGAATGTTCCGGGAGAAGCGGAGTATATCGGTCGTGGTGTTGCTTTCTGCCCTCATTGTGATGGGCCGTTTTATAAGGGAAAGCATGTAGCAGTAGTAGGTGGAGGAAATTCCGGCATTGAGGCAGCGATTGACTTGGCTGGTATCTGCTCCAAAGTCACTGTTTTTGAATTTATGGATGAGTTGAAAGCAGACAGTGTACTTCAAGATCGACTTAAATCATTGCCGAACGTGGAAGTGTTTGTAAGTTCACAGACTACGGAAGTGATAGGAAATGGTGATAAACTGACTGCCCTGCGCATCAAAGATCGCAAAACGGAAGAAGAACGTTTGGTTGAGTTGGATGGTGTATTTGTACAAATCGGGCTTTCTGCGAATAGCAGTGTATTCCGCGACATAGTGGAAACCAACCGTCCGGGCGAAATCATGATTGATGCACATTGCCGTACGAATGTGACGGGTATCTATGCAGCCGGAGATGTTTCTACGGTTCCTTATAAGCAAATTATTATCTCTATGGGCGAAGGAGCGAAAGCTGCGCTTTCTGCATTTGACGATAGAGTGAGAGGGATTATCTGATTGATGTATTCAGATATAAAAAGCACATAAACAAAACATTAGCAAGAGGAGAAATGACTCCTCTAAAAAATACCCCCGTTACAGATTTGTAGCGAGGGCTATTTTATATTTAGAGAGCATGACCTTCATCAACTGCTCTATCCTGCGCATTGAGACAAATGTTCATGAATATCCGAGAAAGTGAAATGAACGTTGTTCTCATGGTATGTAATTGGGGGGATTTTAAGAAATGTGTGCTAAGTTCATTTATTTAGTCATGATATGTATATCTGACGAAATCAAACAATCCGGAATTTTCCTGCTGTGCCGGTTGGTCTCCAATAAATTTAAGATTCTCTACACTGCAAAAAATATGGAATGCAATGTCTTTCCCAAATTCCAGTTGAAGTTCATGTTTGAGCTCGTTGTCTATTAACCAGGTGATGTAATAGTTCCCATTTTTTAATGTCAGATCAATTTCGAACAGATGCCATCCGGTCTTGATTACTACAGGAACGGAAGAAAAAGGATATGCCTGCGATGTCATATAAGCAATCATTTCGTCGGGAGCTGCATTTAACTCCTTGCGAACTGTATCTTTACCATATCCGACTTCGAAATCCAATTCATGTTGGTCGTCATGGTATATCCACGAACCCACGCTACATTGATCTCCTATTCCCATTTGCGGGATATGAGTACGCCAGGTATATCTTCCTGTTGTATAAATCCGTTCTACAGTGTGAACCTTTTTCCGATCCATCGAGTTAGCCCGGGTAAAGATCCGTAAGTAACCATTCTCTAATATGCATTGATTATCCGGGTTGTTATCCTGATGTCCGTATTTCCATCCATCCAGATTGTTGAAGTTCCATTCTTTGTTTGGCGGATTTTTAGTACTGATGTCATTGGTCTGTTGTTGTGCAAAGCAAATGCCGCAAATGCATATTAGTAACAGAGTTAAATAGTAGTTTCTCATAATAATTGAATTTAAGTGTATTCGTTTTCTATCAATTGCTTGCTGCAAAAGTAGTCGAATACCTTATTCTACTCATCAGATTTTAGTCATTTCAAATCATGAAACGTCCAAATCTGCACTGGAAATCTTAATCGCTCTGTTCCGGGAAGTATAATTTCTATATAAATGATAAACTAAAGTGCTGAATCTATTCTGATTGTTGTTGGGTGCAACCGTGTTGTGCTCTGAATTGAGAAGGAGTCATTCCTTTCATTTCTTTAAATAACGTACTGAAATATCGTTGATAAGTGAAACCTACCTGCTCTGATATTTCAGTAATGCTCATGTCAGACTGAGTTAAAAGAATGATTGCTTTGTCGATTCTTCTACGATTGATATAATCGTTTGCTCCCATGCCGGTCAGTTCCTTGATCTTATTATATAAGGATGTCCGGCTCATAGCCATTTGAGCAGTCAGGAATTTTACGTCCAGATCTGGTTGAGACAGATTCTGATCGATCATTTCATTCAATTTAATCATAAATTGTTCATCCGCATTGCTGAAAGTAGCCTCTTGCGGAGACAGAATGAATTGATTGCCCCTGTATCTGGATTTAATATATTCACGATTTCTCATCTGGTTCTGGATCACGCTAAGGAGCATTTCCATTTCAAATGGTTTGGGCAAATAGGCATCGGCTCCTAATTTGTATCCTAACATCTGGCTTTCAGAATCGGCTCTGGCGGTAAGTAGAATAACAGGGATATGGCTAATATTCAGATTCTCTTTAATTTCCTTGCATAGCTGATAGCCATTCATTTGTGGCATCATTACATCACTTACTATAATGTCCGGTTGCTGTTGCTTAATAACTTCCAGCGCTACCAATCCATTTTCTGCCTGATAGATCTTCTTGAATTTATCCTTAAGAGCATTTTTTAAGAATTCTCTTAAGTCCTGTTTATCTTCTACAATCAACAGTGAGTATCCTTGTAGAGAGAAAGCCCCGGATTCTATTTTCTCTTCTTCCTCCGGAGAACTTAAAAGTTCGTTGAGGTAGGAATGTTGAGGACATGATACTTCTTGTTCTTGTAGATTAGCCGGTATTTCATAAAAGAATGTGGCCCCTCTGTCTTTATTATTGAAAGCGCCCATCCTGCCTCCATGTAAGTCAATCAACATTTTAGCATAAGATAAACCGATACCACTTCCTCCCTCATTATGTTTGCCTTGGTAGAAACGGGTAAAGAGCTTCTTTATATCTACATTATCCAATCCGATTCCCTGGTCTTGTACGTGTATTTGTATACTTTCATTTGTACGGATGGTTTTTATAACAATACGAGTCTGATTAGGACTATATTTCAAAGCATTCATAATCAGATTGGAAAGAACAACTTTGCATTTAGTGTCATCATACGCGATAGATTGTATACTGTCGTCAAAGTCGTATGTAATTTCAATTTCTTTGGCTTTAGATGCAGTTTGAAATGTTTCTGCCACTTCCTGTATCCACTTGTGCAAAGGATGCGAAGAGATGTGTAGCACTTCCTGTCCTACCTCCATTTTGCGTGTATCAAGCACAATGTTGATAATATCTTTCATCTGATTCGCCTGTTTGAATGCCCCCTGTAGATATTCCGGTAGCTCGTCTTGCTTCACCTCTTTATTGAGAATTCGTTTCAGGGAAGCATAGATGAGTGTCAAAGGGGTGCGTAGCTCATGGCTGATATTGATTAAGAAGCGTATTTTCTCTTCATATATCTTCTTCTCATGTTCCCGCATCTCACGTTTCAGCCGATTTTCTTTTTTTCTTATCAAACTAAAGAAGACCATTCCTGCCACTAGAAATGCAAAGAAAATGCATAGTATAATAAACCAGGTAGATTTCCACCAAGGAGGTGAGACTATAATAGTTAAGATCTCTGTCGGCTGGCTCCATTCACCGTTGGAGGTGTCGCAGGATACGCTGATGGTATATTCTCCTGATGCTAATGTACCCAATTCGAGTGTCTGGAGATAACTCTCGATCACCATTTTGTCTTTTCCTGTGATGACATATCGGAAAAGGTGTTTTCGGAAGGAGTTCTTTTCGTCAGCAATCACTTTAATGTTGAACGATGAATGATTCCAGGGAATCGAAATACAGTTATTATTAACCTGTTTCAGAGTTGATTTACCATTCAGTTTTACTTCAAGTAGCTTGAGAATAGGAGACGAATTGCTTTCGAAAATAATATCCGTATTAATGCGTACCAGTCCCATAGTACCTCCCATATACAGATTGGGAGTACGAAGAGCAGGAATAGGGGTAAATATCAATTCGTTGGAAGGAACTCCATCGGATTCGTCCAGGATAACAAAACGTTTTTCGTTGATAATATACGCAAAGAACATGTTCTGTGCTCCTATCCAGACTTTTCCTTTTTTATCATAGGCAAGGCTGGATACACTGTTGAACAAGTTGGTATGTATTTTTTCTGTTTTTCCAGTCTGTTTATTATAGAAGAGCAGTCCGAAATTACTTCCTATCCAAAAGTTACCTTTATCATCCCGGCAGGCCGATGTGAAATCATCTCCCTCTTTCATATTGACTAATGAAGACAGTTCGTTGGTTTTGAAGTTTAGTTTAAACAGGTTATTGGTTCCCATTAGATACAGATGCGTATCGTCGGAATAAATTGCCTGCATAGCTATTTGGCGTTGAATGTCTATTTGGGGTGCGTAGAGAATAGATGTTTGCCGGGTATGCTTGTTGTAGATATAGACTTTTGCTCCTAATATGTAAATATTATCTTTTGTAGCATATAGATTTACCAAATCACCGGATGAAAATTCTCTTTTCGAAATAGAGTCATTGATAATGGGAAAAGGTTGCATCTGTGCGGTTCTCTTATTAAAGGTAAATACCCCTTTATTAAAACATGATAATAAGAGCTCATTTTCAGAAAAATTTGTGATAGAGGTAACTTTCTCCCCGTATGTAGTAGGGTAATGATGAAATGTATTCGTTTTTTGGTCAAATGAGTTGATACCTCCTCCGTCTGTTCCAATCCAGAGCAATGTATCCTTATCTTCAAAGATGCTAACCACGGTACGTTCGCTAATTCCATTGGGATTGTTCAGTGGAACATCTTTATAGGTTTTGATGAACACTTTCTTAATGGCGAATAATCCTCCGTGTATACTGCCTATCCATATATTGTCCATCTGATCTTTATAAAGCCGGTAGATAGAGTTATTCGGCAAGGATTGTTCATCATCGGAAATATGTTTAAGATGAGAGAATTTCATAGTCTGGAAGTCAAGTATGTTGATACCTCCTCCGTCAGTAGCTATCCAAAGTTGGTTGTCTTTTTCAAGAAAATCAAAAATGATATCGTTGTTGAGCCCGGAATTTTTGGTGGATAAACTGAAAAGCCTTTTCCCCTCTTTCGAGTAGCAGGCTATTCCTTTGCCATAGAATGATACCCAAAGCCGGTTTTGAGAGTCAACAAATATGGTGTTTATCTCGCGCTCTTTTACAAATGGACATCGATACATTTTCTTTTTTGTCAAGTCGTACATCCAAAGCCCGTCTTTTTTACTGCTGGTTATCAGCACATCGGGACTCCACTGAAAGATGCGATTGATACATTTTAACTTGTCTCCATCAATGTCGGGGAAGATCGTCGTAATACTTTTATCCATTAGATTGTATTGGTATAAAGTTTCTTCTCCTCCAAACAGGAAATTGTCACCTATTTGAAGATAAGACCAAGCGTTAAATGGCTTCCCGTTATATTTCAATGGCTGAAATTGATTTTCTGCTTTATTGTAGATGGCAATTCCTTTATTGGTAGAAACGTATAAATCGCCTAAACGATCCTCTGTAATAAAACGAATGAAATTGTCGGGCAATGAGTTTGGCTGCTCCCGGTCATGAAAATAACTTTTCAGTTCAGATTGGTCATAACTATTTAACCCCCATTTGGTACCTATCCATATGACTCCTAAATGATCTCTGTAAATGCACTGCACTCTTGATTGTGACAATCCCTGTTCCAAAGAAATTTGTCTGAAGTAGTAGTCTTGTTGTTCAGCCTTTGTAGAAAGAACAAAGAATAATATCCAGATTAGAAAAGAATACCTCTTTAGTACGTGTGCTTTTGACATAGTTATGTTCTTTTGATAGAGCAAATATAAAAGAAGTTATGAAACTGTACAATAGATTTCATCTTCTTTTGTCCACAAAGCTCATTAGATAGCTCGAAAGGATATTCAGAATACTCCTTTTGAACAGTAGCGGACTAATTATGGATGTTATTTGATCTCTATTTCCACGCTTTGCACCTATATTTGCATAGTTGACACTAAATACGGAATAGTATTAAACCTTAAAAAAAAGACTATTTACTATGAATACATCCTAAAACTGTAGAATGAAGAGGTGGCGGAGTAATGTTGGGAACATTTTGAATGCCTTGACTTGTATCTAAAATTCCTAAAAATCTAATATTATTATATTCTAACTAAATGAAAAGTATATGGATAATCTAAGAAAAACGCTTGGCTGCTTGCTACTATTTCTTTTTGCAGCAGTTACATCTACTTATGCACAGGTTGCAAAGCAGTATTCGGGTACTGTTATGGATGCCGACAGCAATGAACCTATCATCGGTGTCAACGTAACTCTTAAAGATGCACAAACTGGTACCGTAACGGATATTTCCGGAAAGTTCTCGATTAGTGCTCCTGTTGGCTCTACACTATCATTCTCTTATATCGGATACGTGACTAAAGAGGTTAAACTGGGAACGAATACCAGTTTGAAGATTACAATGCAGGAAGATCAGAACCAATTGAGTGAGGTAGTGGTCATCGGCTATGGTGTAGTGAAAAAATCAGATATAACAGGTGCTGTGGCTTCTGTTTCTTCCAAACAATTTAAGGATCAGCCGGTAAAGCGGGTGGAAGATATTCTGCAAGGACGTACTGCAGGTGTGGCAGTGACGAGCGTAAATGGTTTACCTGGTGGTACAGTTAAAGTTCGTGTTCGTGGTACTACTTCTCTTAATACCAGCAATGACCCCTTGTATGTCATCGATGGCATTATGTCTGGTGGACTAGATGTAAATCCAGCTGACATTCAATCTATTGAAGTTCTGAAGGATGCTTCGGCAACGGCTATTTATGGCTCACGCGGTGCTAATGGTGTGGTATTGGTAACTACTAAAAAAGGGGTGGAAGGTAAAGTGCAGATTTATGCGGATGTGGCTATAGGCGTATCGAACATTCTTAAAAAATATGACTTACTGAATGCTTATGAATATGCGACTGCATTAAAGGAGTATAATGGTATCTCATTTGCAGATGATGAGATGGAAGCCTATAAGAATGGCTCCAAAGGCATTGACTGGCAGAATTTGATGTTGCAGACCGGTATTAGTCAGGACTATAAATTAGGTATTTCGGGTGGAACGGCTAAAAATAAGTATCTTATTTCAGCCAATGTACTGAATATGACAGCCATGACCATCACGACCAAGTATCAACGTGCACAGTTACGGATAAATTTGGATAATGAACTCACCAAGTGGTTGACACTTTCTACCAAAATTAATGCTTCACGTACTCACAGTCATAATGGGGGTATTGACATTATGAACTTCCTGAACTATTCTCCTACGATGGAAATGAAAGATCCGGTAACGGGCGTTTATAATATGGACCCTTATAATTCAGTAAACGGAAACCCTTATGGTGCACGTGTCGCAAATTATGGTGACTCATACGTGTATGCTTTGAATACTAATATGGATTTGACTTTCAAAATAATGAAAGGGTTGACATTGTCTGTACAGGGTGCTGCTAATTACTCTCATGTTCCGAGTTACTCTTTCACCTCGTCATTAGCAAAACCCGGACAAATTAGTGGTATGGAAAATGCGAGCAGGATGAATCTATTCTGGCAGAATACCAATAATGTGACTTATAACACAAGTTTCGGCGATCATCATCTGACTGCAACAGCTGTATTTGAAGCAAGTGGTGCCGAAGGCAGAAATCTAAAACTGACCGGAAGTGATTTAGCCAATGAGTTTGTTGGTTATTGGAATGCAAAAAATGCAAAGACACGCGATGGAGAGAATGGCTATTCCGCAGAAGCTATTGTGTCCGGGCTTGGTCGAATTATGTACAATTACAAAGGAAAGTATATGCTGACAGGTACTTTCCGTGCCGATGGTTCATCTAAGTTTCAGAAGAAGAATAAATGGGGATATTTTCCGTCAGCAGCTGTTGCTTGGGATGTTGCTAAAGAAAACTTTATGAGCAAACAAAACATTGTCCAGCAATTGAAACTAAGAGCCAGTTTTGGTGTTGTTGGTAATCAAAGTATCGGTGCTTACACAACATTGGGTATGTTGGCTCCTACAAATTATGACGGTTATGGTAGCGATGCAATCCATACCGGTTATTGGACTGGAAATCTCGCTACACCGGATGTAACATGGGAAAGCACCTATCAGTATAACATAGGTTTGGACGCCAGTGTTTTAGACGGTCGCTTGAGTTTTACAGCCGAATGGTTCCGAAAGGATACTAAGGACCTGTTGCTTCGCAAACCTGCTCCTCAATATAACGGAGGTGGCTCTTTCTGGGTCAACCAAGGTGAAGTTAGAAACTCTGGTGTTGAATTCACCATTACAGCTACTCCTTTGACAGACAAAGATATATTTGGTTGGGAAACATCGCTGAATGCATCTTATTTAAAGAATAAGATAATCGATCTGGCAGGTAGTGATTTTATCGTTGGGGAGAATTATACAAGTATTGGCGGTGGTCCTATTCAAATTAAAAAAGTAGGGTATCCGATTGGTTCTTTCTATCTTTATGAATGGGCAAACTTTAATGACCAGGGCGCCAACTTGTATAAACATCAATCTAATGGAAGTTTGACAACCAATCCGGGTGCTGACGATCTGGTTACTAAAGGGCAGGCCGAGCCTAATTGGACTTTCGGATGGAATAATACATTTACTTGGAAAAATTGGACGCTCAATCTCTTTATCAATGCTGCATTAGGACAAGATAGACTGAATGTAAGCCGCTATGCGATGGGATCTATGACAGGTGTATATCGTTTCATCTCTTTATCTGATGCTTATTACAAAAGTTGGGATAAAGTAGCCAATAAAGCAGATGCTGTGTATGCAAGTCATAAAAATTCAGATAATAGAAACTATCCTGATTCCGATTTCTGGCTTGAAGATGCATCATTTGTGAAACTGAAAAATATAAGCCTTACGTATAATATTCCTAAGAAGATAACGAAAGTAGCCGATATTCAATTGTCGGTCAGTGCTCAAAACCTGTTTACATTAACGAAATACACAGGTATGGACCCAGAAGTGTACAGTGAATCCGATTACGGCTTTAATGGCGTAGATATGGGCTCTTATCCTGTTCCAAGAACTTTCACTTTTGGTATGAAACTTAACTTTTAATCTTTTAACTATACATGGATATGAAAACAATATATAGAATATTCAAATCTGTCGGACTAGCATTGATAGCACTTTGGATGGTGTCTTGCCAGGATTTACTGACAGAAGATCCTAAAGGGCAGTTGGCGGTAACTAATTTCTTCAATTCAAAAGCTGATCTGGACTTGGCTCTGAATGGAATGTATTCCAAAGTTGCAAGTGATATGTATGCAAATATCTGGGCAGGTTTCGAATCAGTGATGGGTGATGATATTTCTACACACCCTGCAGCTAATAAACAGGGGTTGCGTGAGGTAGATACTTATAATGTTTCGGACAATAACACTTGGGTGACTGAATTGTGGGGAGCTCGTTGGAGATTGGTGAAAGCTGCTAATTTCATTATAGATAATGCCGGACGAACTCCGGAGGTGAGCCAGGAAGAGAAAGATGCGGCCATTGGACAAGCTTATTATTGGCGCGCCTATTCTTATTTTTACTTTGTAATGGCTTGGGGAGAGGTACCTATGGTTGTGAAAGATGAAATCAATTACAACATGCCATTGGCAACCGTTCCTGAAATTTATGAACTGATTGTGTCTGACCTGAAAAAGGCAGAAACAATGGTCCCTGCCAATTATACTAAAGATCCCTATGCAAGGAATGGGGTAAACATTGCTGTTAGTCAAGGAGCTGTAAAAGCAACATTGGCTTATGTGTATATGGCAATGGCGGGATGGCCGTTGAACAAAGGAACAGAATATTATCAACTGGCCGCTGCAAAGGCAAAAGAAGTAATCGATGCTGCGAAGAAAGGTACTTACTACTACAAGCTATTACCTGATTACAAGCAAGTATATTCGATGGAGTATAATAAGAATAATCCTGAAGTGTTGCTTGGTGTTTACTATAATTTGGGAATAGATGCACTTACCAATGCTCCTTTAGCCGATTTCCTGGCAGACTATGCTTATGGTGGCGGTGGATGGGGAGATACGAACGGAGAAATTAAATTCTGGTATGATTTCCCGAAAGGCTCACGCAAAGATGCGTCTTATTTTCCGAAAATTATATTGAAGAATGAAACACAGTTACGTGATTGGTGGGAAGATCCTAATCCGGAAGCGCCGCGTGTGGTTGTTGCTCCCTGTTTCATGAAGAAAGTAGAAACGACCACTGGAGAAGAATTCGACTATACGAATCCGAAAATTTCGATGAATCAGAATGGAGAAAAGACGCATCAGATTATTCGCTTGGCAGAAGTATATTGCTGGTATGCCGAAGCCGTAGGTCGTTCAAAAACAGGTAGTATCACGGAAGCTGTCAACTTATTGAATGAGGTACGTAATCGTGCTAATGGATCTGTTGTTGCAGACCGGGATATCTATAAGACAACCATGTCGTATGACGAGTTGGCGGAAGCTGCCTATAACGAACATGGCTGGGAAATAGCCGGATATTATTGGGGTAACATTGCTACCAGGGCGAGAGACATGTTCCGCATGAACCGCATTAAAGATCATTTCGAATACAGAAAACTGAATCCAGAGATTGAAGTTGCTCCGGGAGTATTCAGAAAAGAAGCGGTACCTGTATCCGGTACGTGGAATGACAGTAAGATGTATCTTCCCCGTCCTTTTGTGGACTCGTCCATTAATCCGAATTTGAAGAACTGAATGAAACCAATGTAAACAACAATCATTATGAAACTAAGATATTTGTATTTAGCAATAGGTGTATTATGTAACACCTCTCTGGTATCATGTGGCGATAGCTTCAAAGAGAAGGTAGAGGTAGTCCCATGCGGAGTCTCCGCTGATGCTTTGACATTCGAGGTCGCTCCGACTGAAATGCAGACTGTAAACATTACGTCGGAGGCTAACTGGAAAGTGGCAGTAGATCAGGGCGGTGGTAATTGGCTTACTGTATCTCCTTTGGAAGGAACTGGTAACGGAACGATTACTCTTTCTGCAGATAAGAATAACGGTCCCAAACGTGGTGCAACCCTGACCATTGCGGCGAAAGGTGCTGAACTGCGGACCATTACAATTATTCAGGATGGTTATAAGGGCACTATTTATAATTATGGCGACTTTACCGGGTTGCAAAAGACGGGACTTGTGGCAGGGATAAATCCGATTACTATCGTAGACAATGATGAATGCGAAGACGGGAAAGCACTAAGAATATATACACGGCCGGGTGAGGAATATTCAGGTACGAACGGTGACCGTTTTAAAGTACAAACCACAACACAGTTTGGTTCCGGTCGTTATGAATGGAGAGTGTATGTGCCCAAATTTGGGATGAATGACCGGGCTAGTATCGGAGCATTTGTCTATTTCGACGACACTCATGAACTGGATTTTGAAATTTGTTCCGGTACGTCTGCGGCCCGTAGTCAACATAATGCGGGACCTGACGATATGTTATGTCTGGTTTCCAGTCAGGCAAATCCTTTCTTCTCCGAATATACACCTATCAAAGGCGATGCCTGGCATACATTTGTTTTAGATTTGAAGTTGGAAAATAAGAAATACCTGGCCGAATGGCTGGTCGATGGCAAGACGCTGAAAAGAGCTCAACTGAATTTTGGTGAAGAGGCTTATTTCCGTGCCATATCCAGTGTTGAGAATCTTATCGGTATGGGCGACCATGCGGCTACTCAAGAGAATTATGCTTTATTTGATTATTTTGAATACGTTCCTTACGAATATTCAATGAAGCCTATTATCGAAGGCCAGTTACCTCCTGAACCGGAAGGAACGACGACACGATGGGATTTTGACGAAGAAGGAGTTATACCTGCCGGATGGACAAATGCCGGAGGAAGCGTATCGGGTGGTTTCTTGAATTTGCCGAACGGTACTAATTTGACTTACGGAGAAGCTGTTGGAGCCGGAAAATATACTTGGGAGATAGATGTACCTGGTATAGGTGTAGGTGAGAAATGGTTGGCGGGAGGTAATATAGCCGCAACGAACGCTGAAGAAAGGTCATTCTCTATGTTTGTTTTCCCTGGCACGGAAAACGATCGTGCTGCTTGTACAATTCCTCCTGTTCCGGGTCAGATGCTGGTACGTTGCTATACAGAATCAATGGGAGTTTACGGTGTTCCTATTGATCCGGGTAAGCACACTTTGACTATCGATCTCCGACTTAATACAGATGGCGCATATTGGGCGGCATGGATCATAGATGGAGAGGTTGTGAAGACATTTACTACCTGGTATACACCCGAGGCGTTCCAATTTGGTTATTCATTTATAACCTTTGCCAATGGTGGTGGATGGCAGGGAGATAAAGAGACCCAGGGTATATATACTGCCAAATATGACTATTTTGAGTATAAGAAGTATGTATATGAGTAATTCCGGTAAATAATGAGGTATTTAGAAATTATCAGAACTGTTGCATATTGTGCAATATGGGTAGTGGTAAGTGTTTCCTGCAAGCAGGAAACACCTACTGCCACCGGGAAAAAAGTGTTTCCTTGGTTTGTCTATAAAGACTGGAACTCTTTTAAGGATATAGAGCCTGTAAAAGAAATCATTAATTCCATCAGTGTTTTCGGAAATCCCCCGAAATCTTTTATTGACGAGTGTCACCGGAATCATATCGAAGTCTATCAGGCTGTAGGTGGAAGTGAAGAGAATATAAGCACGCCCGAGAAAATAAAAACACTTGTTGATGGGTATGTGGATGCGTGTAACGCCAACGGATATGACGGCATAGATTGGGATTTCGAGCATTTGAGTCCCGATGTTCAAGATACGTATACCGGATTTTTGGAACTCGCTTCACAGAAACTCCACGCTGCCGGGAAGAAGCTAAGTCATTGTGTCGGGTTTTATCCGGCTTTGTATCAGGATGAAACGACAAAAATGTTTCATGACCCGGAGGTGTTGGCGAGAACTTGTGATTTAGTCAGGGTGATGTGTTATGATATGTATTTCGCACCGGGAATAGGCAAAGCCGAACTCAAACATCGGGATGATTGTATGGGTATGGGACCTACTTCTGATTATTCGTGGACAAAAGAGGCTATGTCTTTCTGGATCAAACACATTCCCAAAGATAAACTGGTGATGGCTTTACCGGCTTATGCGAATGATTACGCAGTGACTGGACATACGAAGGGTAGACAAATTTACCAATCTGTGCCCGATAGTGTGAGTGGGGTTTTACCTTCTCCTACCTGGTTGTGTTATGAAAAGGTAAATATATACCTGTATGATGCAACTGATGGGAACCGACATCTGTTTTATGCAAGCGATGCCAGGAGTACGGAAGCTTTACTCGAACTCGCTGATGAGCTTGGAATATCTCAAATCGGTTTCTGGCATTTCAGTAGTGTCGATCCGCCAATGTGGAGTGTTACTGACAAATGGAAAAATAAATGAGAAATGAATAAGTTCAACAGATGATACAAATGTCTGATAATCGATTATAATATTGATTTAGCGAAAAATATCGACCTTAGAAATGATGATATAGCCTTTTCTATCCCCCGCTTTTAAAAGAGGCTATCCCAGTAATAAAGGAGCTGTCTGACAAGTCCTGATTATTGAAAATCACCCACGCTATAACTATCTGTAGCGTGGGTGAAATTGTTAATAAGGGACTTGTCAGACAGCTCCTTTTCCTGTTTTTTCCTACAAAATCAGAACCTGCAAAACCGGATTAATATTTCTTTTCTTTATCACTTACAGTCTGATATTCGGCCAATTCCCGTTCTCCGAAATCTGCAAAGTTGTAAGACTCGTCATGCTGACTAAGGTCGAGACCGATAGCCTCGCTTTTAGCTGATACGCGCATTGGAATCATTTTGTTAGTTATCCAGTAAAGTATGTAGCTGACAATAAAGCTGTATGCACATACGATAACTACTGCCAATATATGAATCAGGAATACTTTAACGTCTCCGGCTAGCAGTCCATGCACAAAGACGCCCGTAAGTATCGTTCCGAAGATACCGCCTACTCCGTGAGTAGGGAATACATCCAATGCATCATCCACATTCGTATGGTTTTTCCAGTGGACGGCGATGTTGCAGACCATTGTTGTCGTCAATGCGATAAAAATACTCTCTCCGACAGTGACATATCCCGCAGAAGGAGTAATGGCTACAAGACCCACCACAGCACCGATAGCGGCTCCCATTGCCGACGGTTTACGTCCGCGGAGACAATCGAAGAATATCCATACCAGCATGGCGGTAGCTGAAGCCGTATTTGTATTCAGGAAAGCTTTGATAGCAACTCCGTCTGCTGCCAATGAAGAGCCTGCATTGAATCCGAACCAGCCTAGCCAAAGCATGGATGCTCCTAATATCACGTATGGAATATTTGCAGGTGTATGTGTCTGTTCCCTTCTGTTGCCGAGGAAGATGGCACCTGCTAAAGCTGCTACCCCGGAGGAAGCATGCACAACGATACCACCGGCAAAATCGATAACTCCCATCTGGCGAAGGAATCCGTCAGGATGCCAGGTCCAGTGTGCAAGCGGGCAATATACAAAGATACAGAACAAAATCATGAACACCATATATCCGGAAAAACGGACGCGTTCTGCAAAAGATCCTGTGATAAGGGAAGGGGTGATAATGGCAAATTTCATTTGAAATAGTGCATAGAGCGCCAAAGGAATGGTTGGTGCCAGGAATTCATTTACTTTAGCTCCTACATTATTGAACATGAAAAAGGTAGCAGGGTTTCCTACAAATCCGCCTATATCATCACCAAAAGCAAGGCTGAATCCGAATACCACCCAAATAACGCTGATAATACCCATTGCAATAAAACTCTGAAGAATAGTAGAAATTACGTTTTTCTTTCCAACCATACCTCCATAAAAAAAGGAAAGTCCCGGAGTCATCATTAACACGAAAATGGTTGCGGTAATCATCCAGGCCACGTTGGCTGTATTCATCTTTTCATCAGGTTCCCATACTCCGGCAGTTTCGGGGGTAAAAACGCCGATTAAACTAATGATGACCATTAATGTCATCATGATAATCCATCTTTTCTTCATACGATTCTTTTATAGCTTAGTAATGACTATTGGTTTCAAAAAGATTTATTTTTGGTAGTAAACGTATCTTTTTGAATTTTGAGTGCAAAGATATGAAACATATTGAAATAATATATCTTTGTTTTAAAACATTTTGTTTGTAGATTGGTGGATGATGTGTTATAATGATCGTAAAAAGTGCGAATATATAGAAAGAAGAAGAGGATACTTGAGTGGGCTATAAACTATTTAATTACCTTTGAAGTAAAGTAGGTAGAAGATGCATTAGATGAAATTGCAGAAAATTAATGGCTTTGTTGTTATATCTACAATATAAATTGACCGATGGTCAAAAGCCATCGGTCGATATTGATAGAACTTCGTATCATCTTTTGAGTAACTCCAAAATGCTACTTTTCTATATGAATAATACCTATATATCCTCCTCCTCTGCTCATATCTATGAGAAGCTTTTTATCGTTTTCAATGATTTGGTCCTTTACTTGTGAGTCTTTAGCCTGATGAACTGCGTTTATGCCGTCCATGTGTGCTTTTATTTTTTTCGGTCTATTTCCTATGAAGGATAAGTCAATCTCAATATGCCTTGGAGTAGCTCCGTTAATGACACCGATATACCATGTATTGTTATGTCGGCGTGCAATAGCTATATATTCACCTACTTCTCCTCCCAAAGGGACTGTCTCATCCCAAGTGGTAGGTGTATTTTTGATAAATTCGAAGCTTTGAATATTTTCATCATATTTAGTTGGGCTATCTGAAATCATTTGTAACGGGCTTTCGTAGACTACGTACATTGCTAATTGATGACTACGCGTTCCTTGACTCATAGGTTCATGCTGATTTTCATAGAAGGTTTCCGGATGTGCATTAAGCATAGCTCCAGGAGTATAATCCATTGGACCTGCCCACATACGCAGATAAGGTATGATGACATCATGTGTAACCGTGGCTCTTTTGCTCCATTTATTATACTCCAGTCCTATCACGCCTTCGCGTGTCATCAGGTTCGGGTATTTGCGCCTCATGCCTTCGTTGGGGTAAGAACCGTGAAAGTCTACTAATAATTTGTATTGAGTGGCTTTAGCTGCTACTTGTTCGTAGAAGTTAACCATCTTGGCATCATTGCGATCCATAAAATCTATTTTAACTCCTTTCACTCCCCATTTGTAGAATTGTGCAAAAGCCTCATCCATTTGTCGCATGATGTTCACCCATTTCGACCATAATTGGATACCTACTCCTTTTTCTGTTGCATATTCACAGATGCGCGGAATGTCAACATCGGGATTGAGGGTTAACAGATCGTTACGTGCTGACCAGCCTTCGTCAATCAGGACATATTCGATGTGATGTTTGGCTGCATAGTCTACCAGATATAGATATGTATCGGTGTTAATGCCGCTTTTGAAATTTATATGATAGATATTACGGTCATTCCACCAGTCCCATAATACTTTACCGGGCTTAACCCAAGTATAGTCGTCGGTTTGCTCCTTCTCTTCGGAGAGTAAATATATAAGCTCGCTTTGTAATATGGAAGAGGCATTGTCGAAGATACCGGTCACCCGCCACGGAAAGACCCGTTTCCCGCAGTTGGGAATAAGATAGTCTTTGCGTGTGGAGACGTAAATTTTATTATCTCCTTCGTATGGCACTTCCTTATCCGGATAATTGGCAAAAATGCCATGGAAGGATTCTTGGCTGGGTTGTAAGTACATTCCCGGATAATTATAGAGATTGGCCTCTGCTAATAATACTTTGTATTTGTCTACTTCAACCATTACAGGAGCTACGGAGAAACTGTCTTTGGGTAATGCATTGATCGGCTTTACCGTATAATCCTGTTCAAACCAGTTTTGTAGTTGGTCGGTTAAAAGAGTGTACGAGGTATGATCCTGTCCGAAGCAGAAAGATACAGACTCTTTCTTTACGGGTTGTTTATTGTTCGCAGTACTTACGAAACGATAGGCCACTCCGTCATTATAGACTCTGAATTCGATCTTATAGTCTTTGTAAATAAGCTCAACCTGGTTATAATTATCCACTGTCTCTTTATATTTACGCGGTACAATAAATTCCACTTTCTCCGAAACGCTCTTGCGAGTTACCTTTCTACATTTGTCTGTTCCCCAAGTGTCGTTTCCGACTGTAAGTGAGAGCGGGCAAGTATCAAGAATCTTTGTTCCATTCCGGGATAAGCTGTAACTGACTTGGTTGTCAGTCTCGATAGTTATCACATTTTTCTTGTCCGGCGAACCGGCCTCAATTATTTTGGCAACGGTTATCGAAGGATAACAAAAGGCTGCCGTCAGTAGAAAAAGAATATAGTTTATCTTCATAATTAGTTTCCTCCGGATAAAACGATGAATGATAATCCTGTGATGAACAGGATAAACATGACTCCTAAAAGCCTGTCGGTTGATTTGGAACTACCGGTGAACTCTTTCCAGATAAATACACCCCATAAGGCGGCAATCATAGGTGCTCCCTGACCGAGAGCGTAGGAGATGGCAGCTCCCGCTTTTCCTGCGGCTATATAACTCAAAGCAGTTCCCAATCCCCATATACATCCTCCGAGAATACCTACCAGATGTGTGCCCGCTTTTCCCGTAAAATATTCTTTATAGCTTACCGGAGTTCCTACAAACGGACGTTTCATAACAACTGTATTGAACAGGAAGTTACTCAGGAAGATACCTATTGAGAATATAAAGAAAGCGGTGTATGGAGTAGCCATGCCCGGAGTAGGAGAGTCAAAATTGTTAAGGTCCATGGCAGCAGCCACAAAACGGTAGAAGAAAGACATAAGTATGCCGGCAATAGCCGCAAGAATAATCCCTTTCTTGCTATTATTATTCCCCTCTTTTTGTTGTCTGCCTGCCGCTATTCCATTGCAGATGATAGCGATAACAATCAAGATTACTCCTGTAAACAACCAGAACGGATCTCCTTTGGGAGTGCTGAAATAGTTGATGAACACACCTAGGACCAAGGCAAGTCCTACACCCAGCGGAAAAGCAACCGCCATTCCGGCAATGGAGACTGAAGCTGAAAGTAAGATGTTGGAAGCATTGAAAATAACTCCTCCGATCAAGGCACTGACTATGTATCTGGCATCTACTTGCCGGATATCTTCCAGAAAACCTCTACCCGAATCTCCGAAACTTCCGAGTGTGAAAACCAGAAGTAAGGCAAATAATAAGATACCGATCGTATAATCCCAGTAATAAAGCTCATAACGCCAGTTCTTGCTGGCCAGTTTCTGGGTGTTACCCCAGGAACCCCAACATATCATGGTTATGAAGCAAAAGATAATGGCTAATGTATAACTATTGACTATAAACATGACTCTTTCTTTATTGGTTTATATTCTTTTCTTCTTTTCCTGTCACTTGGCGGACAATGGCATCTAATGTTCTCTGAATATTCTCTTTTCCTTGAATCATAAGATATTGATGTTGTCCTTTGTCTGACGCATTAAATAGACTGTGTCCTGCACTGTCTATTGTAATCGTTCCCTTTGTTGACAGTTCAAAATAATCCTTCTCCGGCTCTATGGCCTGTATGACAGAGGTCAAATCCCAAGTTTGCCTGTCATAAGGCATTTTGTCATATATCTGGTAAGATACACAAAGAGGATGTTTGTAAGCGTCCGGGAAATCATTCAAGATACTCTGATGCGGATACAACAATTTGTTGCCTAGTTCCCAGCCGCTTGCAATGACCGGAGTGGGCCATTCGCTGAATACGGTTTGGGCTGCACTTATATCCTGCACTAGATTCCATTCGGGGAAATCGAACTCGTTCCCATAGAGTCCTCCCATTACGGACAACAGTTTCACTTTTTGGGCAACGAGTGATTTGCCGTCCAAAGGACTGTATTCATCGGCTTCCGAGTGTAGCAGGCGTGAAAGGTTCGTTTCCGGTCCTACGGCAATAAATACCACGGAATTATCTGGTTGCGAAGCCAGTAATTTCCGTAACAACTTATATCCTTCCGGCAGATTATCTTTTATGCTTCTTTGAGGATGCAATATCTTATTGCCTTCAATAATGGTATCCAAAGTCTGGCGGAGATAACCTCCGTCTTCGGGAGTAGCTCCGTTGTATGCATATCCCAATGGAATGTCTCCCCTCTCGTTGAGGCGGCAATATCCGTCAATATATTCAATTGAATAAGGATTGGACTTGCTGATTGTGATACCTAGCAGATCTATTTTTCCGGCTTTCTCATAGTTGAATAGCATTTGCATCGCCAGCACGTCGTCAATGTCATTGCCAACATCCGTGTCGAATATCACGGGAACGGGTTGTTTCAATTGATATTTTAAAGACTTGTCACTTTGAATGTCAAAGAATAAATCCGGATTCAGACGGGTATCGGCAACTGATTCGTCAATACCGATATAGCCCATTGGATGATAACCGCCTTCGAAATAATTCTCATTGGCAAATCGGAGCGAAGGTTGCATACCGGCCGGATCGAGCACCGTTAAAGCCAGGATATATTTTCCCTTGGCAATGGGGGCATCAATAGAAATATTCTTCCGGATGTGATAAGTTGCCGGAACTGTCTGGTATTTATGCTCATCTACCGACCAATTATCTCCCGGCATCCATTCGGAGATGTTTACTCCCTCCAATATTTTTCCCCACACTTTTTGATGACTTTCAGGGTCTAGTAAAGCTACTTCTACCGGCCAGTTATAATAGAATGGAGACGATCCGGTGTTGACAACTTTGAAAGAAATAGGGAATTGTGCTCCCGCTTTAATTTCTTTCGGGTAAGAGAACTCATTGATAATGAACCGGTATCCCATGGCTTTTTGCAGTATCTCTGCATTTTTCCGGAACTCCGGCTCGTTGAAGTCTGCCCAAGTGATTCCGCCTAAATGATTGCAGTGCAGGTTCCGAATCTGTTCCATGACATATTCCCGGGTATCTTTATCTGCCACCACTTCTTCAAAAGATTTGAACCGGGCCAAATCTCCCCAGTTCCAAGTGATTTCTCCTCCTATCGGCTGGGTTTTCCAACGATCACCCAGCTTCTTCATTTCCTCATAACCTCTTACAATCTCTTGGGGTTGAGACCATGAATCCCAATAAATCCCGAATTCGTAATCTTTAAACTCATAGGCATAACGGACCATTACTTTCTTGTTCTTGAATGCTTTGGCAAAGGCATCTCCCAGAATCTTTTCCATGCCCGGAATCCATGTCCGGTTAGCTACGTGTTCCGGTTCGTCGTGCGGAGCCCAGTAAGTTGAGAGATCCGGGTCATGGTGTTCTCCCCATTCTCCGATAATCCCCATTTCTACATACGCTACTCGTGGATCGTTATCCCACGCCTGTCCGAGTTTCTCTACAAGTTTTTTTACGCGTTCAGGAAAAGAAGGGTCAAAGTATCCCCCGGTAATGGGGGTATTTTTGTCTTTTTCTTCTACATAGGCGGCCACGGAGTTCGGTCTTTGTTTATAAGGACCTTTTTCCGGAGTTATTCCTTTGGGCCAGTGCCAACCGGTCAAGTCATCCGGATTAGTGGGGTCTTTAGGTTTTCCGCCATGCCAGGGTTCCAGCCATACAAGAAAAACCCGGGGAATTACTTTGACGTTTATATCTTCCACTCCTTTCCAGCGATGATTGCTGTAAGCGATAATCTTTTCTACTTCGTCATTGGCGTCGTCTTCGAGCATATTCCACTGCATATATTCTTTTGTCAGTGAACCGTAAGGGTAGGGATATTCTTCCCTAATCCGGTCGATGCCGGGAGCGAAGAATTCCCTGAATCCTTTCATCGGATTCCTGAATGCATTCGGATATTCCTGATAAGAAACCGTCACGGTTTTTTCACTGCATGCAGATATCGTTCCGAATAACATTAGGAGTAATATGTTTCTGATGTTTGATTTCATTAAGCTTGCTTATTATTGGATTTTATATTTCAGAGTTTTATCCTGTCTCATGTCATCGAAATCGTCAGTTGGGATTTCAAAATATACAGGTTCTGTATTGACACCGATATGTCCCATGGGGTGACGTCCGCCTTCAAAGTAATTTTGAATGGCAAATCTTAATGAAGGAAGCATGCCGGACGGATCTAATACGGAAATTGCGATGATATAATCTCCTGTGTCCAGTTTTTTGTCTAAAGTCAGTTCTTCCTCAATATGATTCGTTGCAGCCGGTTGAGTATAGACTTTTGCTGAATTATTCCAGTTGTCTCCCGGCATCCATTGTGATATTTTAGGAGTTTCCAATGTTTTGCTCCATACAACTTCTTGAGTCTGGGAGTTTAGTAAGGCAATTTCTACTGGCCAGTCATAATAGAAGGGTGACGATCCTGTGTTGGTTACGTCAAATGATATTTTGAACGGCTCATCCGGCTTGATACTTGTCGGGTAACTGAAATTGGACAAAAGAAAGCGGTAACCCATTGTCTTTTGTAGTAATTCTGCATTGGGTTCGAAAGTCGGGTCATTGAAATTAGCCCAAGTGATACCTCCCAAGTGGTTACAATGCAGATCGCGTATTTGCTGGATGACGAGGTCTTGCGTTTGGGCATCTGCTACTACTTCTTCAAAAGATTTGAATTTATAGAGGCTTCCCCAGTTCCAGGTTATTTCTCCGCCTATGGGCTGAGTTTTCCAGCGGTCGCCGAGCTTTTTCATTTCTTCGTAGCCACGCACCTTTTCTTCATCAATAGCCCATGAATCCCAATAGATCCCGAATTCATAATCTTTAAACTCATACGCATAGCGAACCATTACTTTCTTGTTTTTGAAGGCAGCAGTAAAGGCATCTCCCAACACCTTTTCAATGCCCGGCAGCCAGGTACGGTTCTCTACATGATTGGGTTGGTCGTGAGGAGCCCATACTGTGGTGATATCCGGGTCGTGATGTTCCCCGAATTCGCCGATAATTCCCATTTCTACATATGCTACTCTAGGGTCATTGTCCCATGCTTGTCCGGCTTTCTCTACCAGTTTTTTCACTCTTTCCTGAAAAGTAGGGTGGCAATAGCCCCCAATAATAGGGGCGTTAAGATCGTCTTCATCGTACGTCTCTCCCGGAATGTCGCTTGGCCAATGCCAACCGTTCAGGTCGTCCGGGTTGTCTGTATGAGTGTTCTTGGCATATCCTCCGTGCCAAGGTTCCATCCATACGATATAGATACGTGGGATAACCTTGACATTGATATCTTCTACTCCCTGCCACCTGTGGTTACTGTAAGCTATAATCTTGTCGACACCGTCGCTTTCATTGTCCTCCAGCATATTCCATTGCATATATTCTTTAATGATAGAGCCGTAAGGATACGGATATTCGTCTCTTACCTTGTCATAGCCCGGGCCGAAGAATTCGCGTAAACCTTTCATCGGATTTCGTATCGCATAAAGATACTCTGCCGGATTGATTGTAACTCTTCCATCCTTTACTTCTACAGTTCCTCCTCCATCGATAGGAGGAAGTATGCCATGGTCCTCTTCTTTGCATGAATAAAAGAAGATACTCATCAATAGTCCTGTGATAAAAATAAATTTTTTCATGTGCTAAATGATTTATGTTAATATCCTTCGTTGTTTTCTGTGATAGCGTCATTGGCATCGACGGCTGCCTGTGGGATTGGGTATAGAACATGATAAGGCTGTATGGTGACTCCGGCATGGTCTTTCATATATTCGCCCAGTTTGCCGAAGCGGATTAAATCCCAGCGGCGCAGGTGTTCACAACATAATTCATGCAATCTTTCTTCCAGTACGATTTCGGCAAACTGTTCTTTATTCAGATTGTCGGCTGCTGTTATGGAAGTCAGTCCCGCTCTGCCTCGTACTTCATTCAAGGCATCATACTTATCATTACTTGTGTCATCAATGCTGTTCAGCGCTTCCGCTTTCATCAAAAGTACGTCTGCATAACGAATCATTGTAAAATTCAGATTATCATCTTCAATCACATTACCTGTTTCTGCGTCCCAGAATTTACCGGAAGAAGGAGGTGTCTGGGTGACACCTGCATATTCTGTGATGAAGAATGCCTTTTTACGTTTATCGGCGTTATCATAAGAATCATATAGATATTGTGTCGGACCGAATCCGCCCCAACCGCCAAAGTTGGTCGGGCCTCCTACATTACGAGGTCCCCAATATGAATGCTGGATGCTTCCTTCCAATCCCCACGAACCGGAATGCTTGAATTGAATTTCAAATATATTCTCATATTCCTGATTCTTGTTTTTTGGATCAAATATATCCTTTAGATTATCATACAGCTTGAATTTGCCTTCGAGCATCCGGCAGTATTTTAATGCTTCTCCCGGTTTTCCCCACTGAAGATAAATGCGTGCCAGCAGAGCTTGGGCTGCATAGGACGTAGCTCTTCCTTTATCTTGGGCATTCGGCCAGGAGGTAGGGAGCCCGAGAGCAGCTTCCATGTCCTGGGTAATCAGTGTATAAACTTCGTCAACCGTGGCACGCGGTTTCATTATCTCACTTCTATCAATGGATGATTTTGTCCATAAAGGAACCCCGCCATACATTCTCACCAGGTCAAAATAGTAGATCGCTCTTAAAAAACGGGCTTGCATAATCATGGAACTATGGAGATCTGCACTGACTGCATCCGAAGGCATATCAATAACTGCATTACAACGTTTGATACCTTCGTAACAGAGCCGGTAGTGATTGTCCAGAAATTCGTGTGAAGCGGAAAAAGTATAATAATGTAATTGGGAATAAGCCGCCCAACCCATATCAAACGGAATTACTTCATCTGTACCGAATTCAGTAAGGGTAATGGTATATTTTCCGACAAAGACTTCTTGGAGCGTGCCATAAGCGGCATAAAGAGTTTGTTGCCAGTCTTCCGGTTTTTCATAAGCATTTTCCGGTGTCAGTACACTTTGAGGTGTCAAGTCAAGAAAGTTGTCGCAACTGCATAATGTCAGGCAGCTGAAAGCTAATATTAATAAATATTTTTTCATAATGTTTCTGTTTTTAGAAGTTAAGAGAAATACCACCGATAAAGCTACGGGCGTTCGGATAAGGATTGGTATTGTCGCTGGACTCTACGTCAAATCCTGTAAATTCAGTAGCTGTGAATAGGTTCTGTACAGAGAAATAAACCCTGATATTTGAGGCTTTGATATTTCTGATGACACTTTTCGGCAAGCTATAACCAATTTCCAGATTACGAAGGCGCAGGTAATCACCTTTTTGGAGATTGGCGTCAGTACCGTCTCCGTTAGCATAAGCGCTACCAACTCGCGGGGCCGGATATTTGTTATTCGGCCGGTCCTGTCTCCAATAATATTTGTAATAGTTTTCACTCATGTTTCCCCATACATTGAAAGAGTTGAGGTAACGGTTCAGTGAATTATTGATTTTATGTCCTCCTGCAAAAGTAAAGAATGCGGTAAGGTCAATACCTTTATATGAGAATGTATTGGTAAAGCTACCGTAATATTTGGGGGTGGAAACTCCGCAGAAATCACGGTCTTCTCCGTTGATAACATAGTCTTTCTTAGAATCCAGAATCTTGCGGTCACCGGGTCGGGCATTGTATTTGGCAGCTTCGGCAGCTTCGTTCGTTTGCCAGATACCTTCGGATTTTAATAAGTAGAATTGCCCGATAGGACGTCCCACAAACAATGTTTTATTGACGTCTTGTTTGCCGTCGTAAAGTTCTTTGATCTTGTTGTTATTATAAGAAATCATGAAGGCTGTCGTCCATAAGAAGTCTTTGGTGCTGATGTTGACTGTGTTCAACGTAAATTCGATACCTTTGTTATCGATTTTACCGATATTGGTGAGTGAAGTGCCGAAACCGGATTCCAGTGGAAGGGGGACTTCCCATAGCAGGTCGGTCGTACGTTTATAATAAGCTTCAATCGTACCGGCTATCCGGTTGTTGAATAACCCGAAGTCAATACCTAAGTCTAGTTGGTTGGCTTTTTCCCAAGTCAGTTCCGGGTTCGAGATGGAAGTTTGTACAGAACCGGTTACCAGATTATTTCCTAAGACGTAATTGGCTGAAGCACTTCCGAGGGCAATTGTCGGAGCATAAGCGAAATCTCCGATATTCTGGTTGCCCAATTTTCCGGCGCTGATTCTTAACTTCAGGTTGCTGATGACCGGAGCGTTTTCTTTGATGAAACTTTCTTCAGAGGTACGCCATGCAAGAGCCAGTGACGGGAAGAATCCCCACCTGTGTCCCGGGGCAAAACGGGAAGAACCGTCGCCGCGCATGGTCAATGTTGCCAGATAGCGGTTGCTGAAATTATAATTGAATCGTCCGTAGAAAGACACCAGGGAAGAGGGAACTGCATACGAAGAGTTCGGCCCATGTTCTTCCGCTCCTTGCAAATTGTAATACTTGAGAATGGATGACAACTTTTTAGAGTCGGCGGTAACTTCTTCATAATCAGTCCGGGAAGCTGAGAAACCAGCCATTGCAGAAAATTGATGTTCTTTGTTGATATCAAATGAATAAGTGGCAGTGTTCTCTGTTTGCCAGTATCTTTTTTTATTCGACATTACATTGGCATGGCCGCCAGCCGTATAATGTTGTCCCATACGTCCGTCCTCGTAAGTATTTACTTTGTAAAAGACAAGCTCTCCACCGTTGTCGGAACGCAATTTCAAGTTCTTTATCGGTTCTATCTCAATGTAGGCGGAACCTACGAATCTGGATTTGAGTGTGGCTTTGTCAAGCAAGTCGACAATGGCTACCGGATTTGCTTTCGTGTTGAGGAAACCATCGAAATATTCTCCGTCTTCGGTATAAATAGGAGCTGTCGGCTGTGAACTAATGGCGCTGAACATAGTTCCGTATCCCGAATCTGCTTCTTCGTTGATATTCATGAGTTTAGACTCGATGACATTGAAACGTACACCGTATCTTAACCACTTGTTTAGTTTGGCATCCATATTATATCGAACGGTCAGTTTATTGAAAGACGAGTTTTTGACCGTACCTTTCTGGTCATACCAGTCTACTCCCAGAAAGTGTTGTATATCGTTCTTTCCTCCGGAAATTGAGAAGTTATAGTTCTGGTATTGCCCGTTTTGGGTAACAGCATCCTGCCAGTCGGTCGATTCGCCACGACTTAGCAAGCGTAGTTCTTCTGATGTCCATTTGTAGTTAGGCTGGGCAATGGATACTAATTCATAATATTGCTGTGCGTTCATCAAATCTTGCTTGTTCAACATTCGTTGCGTACCGAAAGAGGCATTCAGGGAGATTTTGGCTTTTCCGCTTGTACCTTTCTTGGTAGTCACGAGTACTACACCATTAGAACCTCTTGAACCATAGATAGATGCGGAAGAAGCGTCTTTTAAAATCTCGATAGATTCAATATCACCGGATGATAAATCCTGCAAACCACCTTGTACAGGAATACCGTCGACGATATATAACGGCTCACTGCCGGCCCGGAGCGAACCTACTCCGCGAATAACGACAGAAGCATCCCCACCCGGTTTTACGGAGCCGGTAGTTACTTGCACACCGGCGGCAAGTCCTTGCAGGGCAGTTGTCACTGTTCCTACTTTGGAGTTGGTAAGATGTTCCGATTTGATAGAGGCAACAGCACCCGTCAAATCGCTCTTCTTGGCAATACCATACCCGATTGCCACTACTTCGTCCAAGTTAATGGCGTCTGCCGCCATTTGTATATTAATGATATTTTGCTTTCCTACGGTAACTGATTGTTTTACCATGCCCACGAAAGTAAACTCCAGGACATTTCCTCTTTTGGCTTTGATGCTGTAGTTTCCGTTTGCATCACTTACGGTTCCTGTTTGAGTACCTTTTATGGTTATAGATACACCTGGCAATGTTTCATTACTCGTGTCGGTAACGGTTCCTCTGATGTTGATTGTCTGTGCATGTAATACACTGACAAAAAAGATGGCTATAAATAATATAATGTGTTTTTTCATGACGCTTATTTTAAAGGATTGTTAGTTAATAGGCCCGGATAGGAAGAACACCAATTTTCCAACCGCTTTTTGAGCAGATTTCCGAAACGATATTAGTCTCTTCGTAGAAATTCACATAATAGGCAGACCAACCGGCTTCTCCGTCACCTTCGCTTGAGGTCCAGTAGTTGTTTGCCGGAATATTGACTCCTTTTTCTGCTAATAAACTTTTCACCTTGAATACTTCGATCAGCTCTTCTCTGGAAGGGAGGAACCAGTCGGCATATACGGCATTTCCTTCAGTGACACTATTGTCCAGACAAAGTTGGGCGGCAATTTTGACTCCTTGCCACTCGGGCCAGTTGTTCGCACCCTGTAATGCATTGAACTTCTTGACTATATTTTGAGTGTTTGTATAGCCGCTTCCCATACTTTGGCTCGTTCCGGCCGCATCCGACGGATTTACTTCCGGTCCGAATTGTTCTGTGCCCGTACCGATATTACTCATGTTTACGATATATCCGTGTGCCTTTGTGGCATCTACCCAGAATACAACACCTCCTCCAAGCTTGTCTCCTACATTCGTCTCGATAGTGATTGTTCCAAGATTACTTTTCCGTTCTCCTCTGACAATCATGATAGAGTTTACTCCGTATAATCCTTCCGGAAGTATAAATTCTACTCCTTCTTCATTAAGAGTTAATGGCAGATTGTATTCGACACCTGCCGGATAGAAAGAAGCATATAATACGGCAACATCCCCTGCTTCAAATCCTTTTCCCTGAATCTCGACTTTGCTCTTGGGCTGCACATTGCCCGAAGGGAGAACAATATCAGTGATAGGAACAACGAAAGGCACTTTGAAAGTTCCGTTTAAAACGGTCTGTTTCCCTGCTCTTTCAATTATTATGGTATACTCACCGCCTGCTTCCATTGGGACGATAAACTTCAGGTAACTATCTGTAACCTCGGTGACTTCTACCTTTTCTTTCTGGTTGGTAGCGTTACTTAAATAGACTATATCTTCTTTTGCAAATCCGAGTCCGTTGATTTGCGCCACCTGACCGGGGATGATGTCATTTTCCGAAGGAAATTTTATTTCCTTTAGAATGGGAGCTATAGGGGTAGCGGTGTGTTCGTCGTCGCTATCACAACTATAAAAGTTGCATACTATCAATCCCGATAAAATAGGGATGAGTAGTCGTTTCAAATAGGTTTTCATGGTTCATTAAATTTAAAAGTTGAACGATAAGGCTAATTCTTTTTCAAGCATGAAGTGCTTCACTTCATCGAGAGTGGGAATAGACGGTTGTGCACCCGAACGTGTGACTGCAATGGCGGCCGCAGTGTTAGCAAAGTTGAGTGCTTCCTGATCTATTTCTTTCTTGGCACAAACGACTGCCAATGCGCCGCAAAAAGTGTCGCCTGCGGCGATCGTGTCGATCGCATTTACTTTGCAACCGGAAAGCTGGATTGTTTCTTTAACATTTTTCATGTACACACCTTGGCTTCCCAGTGTGATTACGACATTGCTTGTACCCGCTTTCAGCAATGTTTCAGCAATTTTCTCGAGATTGTTATCTGTATACTCAATTCCTGAGATGAATGAAGCTTCCAGCTCATTGACGACTAGTATATCAATGGCTTTCATCAGCTCCTCATCAATCAGACAGGCGGGTGCGGGGTTGAACAATACCTTTTTACCTTTTTGCTTTGCCGATAGAGCTATTTTTTTAATTGTTTCGTAAGGAATCTCAGCCTGCATGACGATGATATCAGCTTCATCGATTACTTCTGAGAAATGGGTAATTGAACCGGGTAGTAAAGAATAGTTAGCTCCGGGAGCTACTGCAATGCAGTTCTCACCACTGTGGGCCACAAAAATAAGTGCGGTTCCTGTGGGATGATTGACATCATCAATAATGTAATCGGTGGTGATACCTTCTTTTTTAAAGTGATTTTTTAAAATATCCGCGTACATATCATTCCCCAAAGAGGTGACAAACGTCACAGAGCCGCCAAGCCTGGCTGCCGCCACAGCCTGGTTGGCTCCTTTGCCTCCGAGGGACTGCATGAAATTTGCATCTCCGACTGTTTCGCCGGGTGCCGGGAGATGGCTGACTTGTGCAACCATGTCGATGTTTGAACTTCCAATAACTACTACTTTCATTTGAATCAGATTTATGTGATAGACCTAGGCTTTTCTTTATTCTATAAGTTGACTTCCCTTTTGTATGGAATAGCACTCTGGGCACCGATACGTGTGACGGCAATGGCAGCCGCTGCATTTGCGAATTTTACGGATTCGGCCAACGAATGTCCTTGAGATAGATAAACACTGAATGCTCCACAGAAGACATCTCCTGCTCCGGTAGTATCGATTGTTTCTACTTCTTTAGCAGGAATCATGGTATATTCGTCCTTTTCTTTCACATAGGCTCCGTCTTTTCCCAAAGTGATGACTACATTTTCTATTCCTTTCTCTCCGATAGCTTTAGCTGCCCGATGCGCACTTTCGATATCCATTACTTTAATTCCCGATAGCATTTCTGCTTCAATGCGGTTAGGTAATATAGTATGTACATTATTTAAAAAGGAGTTGCTCAAAGTAGAGGCAGGTGCCGGGTTGAGTATTATTTTCTTGCCGTATCGGTTGGCAATAGTAGCAGCGTACTCTACTGTATCGATTGGAACTTCAAGCTGCATAAGTATAATATCAGCTTCCTTGATTTTTTCTTCAGCCTTGTTGATATCTTCTGTTGAAAGCGAACGGCTGGCACCAGGTGCTACAATAATACTGTTTTCACCAAACGAATCGACAGAAATAAGAGCTACTCCTGACGGGCTTTTCTGATCGGTGAATATAAATTCAGTATTGATTTTCTCAGATCTGTATATTTCCAAAGCTTGCAGCCCGAATAGATCGTAACCAATCTTGGAGATAAAGGTGACTTCCGCTCCCAACCGGGCTGCTGCGATTGCCTGATTGGCTCCTTTTCCTCCGGGGTTCATATAGAAAGTTCCACCTAGAATGGTTTCTCCGGGGACAGGTAGTCTGTTGGCTTTCACAACCATATCGGTATTACAGCTTCCGATAACTACGATTTTGGGTCGATTGCTAGATATAGTTTCCATAATATTAATAATTAAGATGATGCAAATAAAAGAAATAATAATGCTTTGAGTTTTACATTAATACTTCATTTATATAATTTCAAATTAGGTATATAACTATCTGTTATACCTTTTATAGGTAAGTTGATATTTATGATATTTAGTGGATTTATATAATTTAAAATGGATAAATCTAGGAGTGAAAGAACTGTTTCTTGCATTAGAAATATAGATAATAGACTTTATCTTTTTAAAATTCTTTTGCATTTGTACGCTGTTTGAGGACTTCGGAAAGGTTCTCTTTTCGTATTTTTGATTCTATCCATGCGGTAAAATCAAAAATACGTAATAACTGATTTTCATATTTATCATTGTACAATTCCCGGATTTCCGGATAGAGTTTTTCCCAAAAAGCTTCTCTGTCTTTTCGCAGAATGGGCAGGTTACTTTTATTTAAGAACCATAAAACAATGTGTTCGGTTTTAAAGGTCTGCTCTTTGGGAGAAGATAAATTACGGGTAATGGAACGGGATTCGTATCGTATTAGTTCAAATTCTTGTGTTTCATAGTAAGCTATAAGACGTACCAGACGAATGGTTCTCATCAATGGCAGGTACTTGATGTTATGGTCTACAATGGCGTTACTGATATATTTTTTTGCGGCTTTGTAGTTCTGGTTACCGATGTGTATGAGGGTCGTATAGAGAAATAGCTCGCTTTTACGAATCGGGCTTAACCATGCTTCTTTATCGTAGAGAGTTTCCTTATAACGGTTCATTAGTTCTGTGCATTTTGGAAAGTCTCCTCTGTCTAGATAAGGAAATAGCTCATATTGAAAGAGTAAGCAGGTTGCGTTTATTTTGAATTCAAGTGAAGAATCTTCTACAATTAGTTTCCTTAATTTCTCCAGAAAGTAAGGCATTTCCTCATAACCGCCTACTGTCCGTAAACTTCCGAGCACTCCTTCGAGCACGGACAAGTAATAGATGGGGGGATTTGACCAAAATTGATGATTCTGTTCGAATAATAGGTTGAGCTCTCTATATGAATTTAAAGCGGCCCTGTAATCTCCTGCCCCCATTAAATAATTTGCCTGGAAGAGTTTATGATTTCGTGTCAACTCAAAATTACCTTCTGAATCAGAGGAAGCGGCTATATAGAGTTCATTGACCATAAGGTCATTCATATCCTGTTTTTGTTTGGATGTCCGGATGGAGCCAATGTGAGAAAGACGATATTTTAATAAGTTGTGTAAAGACGATTGTTCCGTGATTTTCCGGATTTTCTTTAGTGCTTCGTTCTGAATAAAATGCTTATGGAAAAGCTCTTGTTCCGTCATATTGGGGAAGTTTAGTCGAAGCAGGTATTCTAATTCTAACTTTAGTGCAAGGGTCAGTATTTCATTGTTTTCGTAAAATTGTGCCTGTTTGATGGTATCAGATAAGATTTCGAAACATTCCTCAAACAGTGAACGCTCATACAACATACGAGCCTTACATAAATTGTTCAATAGATCATAATAGACATCTTTCTTTTTGCGTAAAGTGAGCAGAGTTTCTACCAGTTTTTCATATAAATATTGGATAGACACTTCAAAAGAACCATTTGGCCGACGTTTATAGAACTCATCTTTTACCAGATTTCCATTTGGCTGTTTACTCTTTGTGATAATATCATAAATGACCAGATAGTCTTTCTCCTCCTTGTCTTTGACCACTTGCAAAGAGAAGTGTTTTTTTTCTGATTTTGAGAGAGAGTATATGAGAGATATAACAGAATCAACTCTTTTCATGGAGGTTCTTTCAATTGGTATTAGGCTGCAATAATCGGGATTTTCTGTGAGAAAAACAAGTGATTTCAAGAAATAACAAATCCGACTTAAGCAAACTCAAGCCGGATTTGTCTCTAAATATTAATGAATGATACGTTGCTTATGCTGCCGGATCCGGTGCTTCTCCGCTACCACCTCCTTCTCCTTTATCGTCTCCATTACCATCATCAGGGGTAGTGGAGCTATTGGTTTTCGAACTATCCAACTTCTGGATACTGATCGATTTTATCATACCTTTAAACAAATTTCCTGGAGTGAAAATAATTTTACGGTTTCTCAGGGATTCCGTAGTTACTCCTTTTTCATCATCCTGACTTTTACATCCGAAAGAAGGACGGAAAGTTCCGAATTCTCCAAGGCTCACCGAAGCTCCGATCTCCATATACGTTATCAGTGAATCAATCAATCCGTCGAGTACGGATTTTACAGTACCGCGTGGAACGAATCCAACTTTTGTTACCTGGTCGCATAGCATTTTAAAATCAACAGTAACCACGTTGAATGGTCTAGCTACATATTTTTCAGCTTTTTCCTTATCAAAGCCAAAGGTTGTTTTCTTGACTACATATTTCAGTGCCATAATTTTTAATAGTTTTAATCGTTAGTAAATCTAGTTATTATTTTGTGATCACGATGCAAAGATATGGTATCGGAATTTGCTGTGCAAGCAATTTTGAAGAAGTGCGTTAATAAAATAATTAATATTGATCCAATCGATTGTTTTATAGTTGTTTGTGTGTTTATTAATCTTTACATTAATGCGATTGGTTATATAAATAGATGCTTTAGCCTGTTTTTCTCGGAAGATTATTCATCCAAATACTGGCAATGCACATAAAAATAGCCTACTTATACATTTCTATAGATTAAAATTTTAACTAGCAGTAATTTTTAAGTTTGCCGATGTGCAGAAAGAAGCAAGGATAAAAATATCTTTGGAGGAAATGCCAATTATCTTTTTAAATATACCACCGTCTTGCCTCCTCCGTATTTTCGTATGATTCCCTCTTTTAAATAGCTATTTAACAGCTCGGTTGCTTTGTACCTACTTATGCCGGCCAGCCTCGTAAAATCGACACAGGTGATACAACCTTGCTCGTCCAGATGTTGCATAAGGAGGCTACGGCATTTGTCTTCATCGGGATTGCCATTGCTTCGGTAAGGTGATTCCATGCGTTCCAGCGGCAATGGTTCCAAACTCTCACGGAATTTCTTGTTGATGCGGAGGTTTACTTTATTTAGGTGGATGGAAGGAGAGCGGATTTCTTTCTTCTCCATTACCGGATGGTCGCATTTCAGCGATAAGGAGAAATAACCTAATTCTCCGACTTCCACAATCCAGCCTTGTTTCAACCAATGTTGTAACTCATCGGTGACTGCTTGCAAGCATCCTTCAATGGTGGCCTGACTGAAGCCGTTACTTTTAGATACTAATTCTATAAACTTCTTAGCATCAAGAGTTCCTGATGGAATCACTCGTGCGTGAAGTGGTTGCTGCTCATCCTTTTTTTGTGGGTTGCCACTGGCATAAAGATCGTAATAAACACTCATGTCTTATTTTGTTTTTAGTTATTCAGTAAATATTGTCTCCGGCTACATGATTTTATTCGTTTGACTATAGTCATTTAAAACGTTGACTATAGTGCTTCTTTTATTTGACTATAGTCTATCGAAAGAAACACTATAGTCAAATGAATTAATTTGTGCACTCAAAGGTATTAATTATTTCAGGTAAAGACACTAATTTATGCATTAAATGAGAAAATACGATATCCCCCCCTTTATATTTTCTTTTAAAAACGATACCTTTGAAGTGTTTTCTTTCTTTTTATCAAGTATGGATTGATTTCCGGCAAGTTCTCCTATATTTCCCGAATTAATATTCATTAACTTATTTGCCGTAATACTTTTTAATATCTCTTGTGTATTAGCTAATAGATATTGAACTATTAACTTTAAAGACTAATATTATGGAAAAAGATTCTCCTTTTTCATCCACCGGCAGAAGGTGTATTGTAACCCTAATGTGCATATTTGTCACTGCTTTTGTTTATGCACAACAGCAAAAAATATCGGTTAGTATCAAAGAGCTTCCTCTTAAAGAGGCTATCAGTCAGATAGCAGAGAAGGCTTCAATGCATGTAGCCTATAGCAAAGAATTTGTGGATACGAGTAGGAAAGTGTCATTGGAGGTAAAAGACACAGAGGTAAACAAAGCACTAACTCTTTTGCTAAAAGGGACTAACATTGGGTTCCGTTTCCTGGATGACAGTATTTTATTTTATAATAAAGAATATCAAAATAAAACTGAACCTGTTGATTCGCAAGGAGAGAAAAAGGAACTGTATGTGAAAGGTAAAGTTACTGACGAGAATGCGGAACCGATCATCGGAGCCACCGTATCGGTAAAAGGCTCGACTACAGGTACAATCACCGATATCAATGGTCAGTATTCCATCAAGGTACCCTATGGAAGTACACTTCGGTACTCATACGTCGGCTACCGTGAAGAAAGCGTCATAGCGAAAGCTACGACAGTAAATGTAGTGATGAAAGAGAATGCTGTCAGCCTGGAAGATGTAGTAGTTGTAGGTTATGGCGTGCAAAAGAAAGTGAATGTAACAGGTGCCGTATCTATGGTTAAAGCGGAGGCTATTGAGAACCGACCTATTACTAACGTAACTACAGGGCTACAAGGATTGTTGCCTGGAGTTAGTATTGTTTCCTCTTCGGGGCAGCCGGGTGCTGTGCCCAGCATCAACATTCGTGGTACGGGAACTATTAACAGTAGTACAGCACCTTTGATCTTGATTGACGGAGTAGCCGGGGGAGACATCAACTTATTGAATCCTTCGGACATCGAAAGCGTATCCGTACTGAAAGATGCTGCCTCATCGGCCATTTATGGAGCACGTGCCGCTAACGGTGTTATTCTTGTAACGACTAAAAAGGGAGAAAAGAAAGAGCGCGTAGTATTCCAATATAATGGATATGCCGGATTCCAGACTCCCACAGCATTGCCCGAACTTGTTAACGGAAGGGAATACATGGAACTCTCCAACGAAGCCATGAGTGCTGCCGGATTTTCCAAGCCCTATACGCAAGAGGCTTTCGATAAATATGATTCGGGACTGTATCCCAACGAATATTCCAATACTGACTGGATTGACGAAATATACAAAAGCCGGGCTTTTCAAACGGGGCATAATGTGAGTGCACGGGGTGGAAGCGAGAAAACCGGATTTTTTATGTCGTATGGTTTTCTGGATCAGGATGGACTGGTTGTAGGTGACGGATATAGTTCCAAAAGACATAATGCGCGTATCAGTGTAAACACGGAGGTGTATGATCGTCTGAAACTGACCGGACAGATGAGCTATGTCGATTTCTATAAAAAGGACTTAGGTTATAGCGGCACATCAGGAGTATTCCGCCTGTCACAGCGTATGTCTCCGTTACTTCCCGTCATGTGGCAAATTCCTGACGAGAATGGCCGAATGGTGGATAGTGAGAACTGGTCGTACGGTTCGGTGCGTAACCCCTTGCAAGTAGCCTATGAGTCGGGAATGGAAGAACGGAAAACACGTGTGCTCAATGGTATTTTCAATGCAGATCTCAAAATTATAGACGGACTGAACGTAGGTATGCAGTACTCTGCAAATATATATACCCGCCAGGTGGATGAGTTTAACCCGAAGATGTTGTCTTATTACTCGGACGGTAGCCCGTTGAAAGCAAATGAAGATGCCAAGGACTATATCTCACAAAGCCATCTCGACGTTATGACCCAAACGTTGCAATTCACAATGAACTTTAATAGGACCATAGGACGCCACGAGTTGGGAGCATTGATGGGATTTTCGCAAGAGTGGGAAAACAGAAGCACACTGGGTGCTACGCGTGATAATGTGATGGTTGAGGATATTCACGTTATTAGTGCCGGAATGATTAATTTTATGAATAGCGGAACAAAAGACGAGTGGGCTTTGCGTTCTTACTTTGGTCGTGTCAACTATGCTTTTGACGGTAAATACCTGTTTGAAGCTAACCTGCGTGCCGATGGAACTTCAAGATTTGCCAAGGGCAATCGTTGGGGATATTTTCCATCGTTTTCGGCAGGATGGAACTTTTCACGTGAAAAATTTATGGAGTTCGCTACTTCGGTATTGAGCTCGGGCAAGCTGCGTGCTTCCTGGGGTGAGTTGGGAAATCAAAACATTCCCGGTAATTACTACCCCTACTTGTCACCTATCATAACCGAAGAGTCTTATCCTATCGGAGCTTCTAATACACCTGTTATGGGACTTTGGCAAAACAAAATCGGTAATCCCGACATCAAGTGGGAAACCATCCGCATGCTTAATTTCGGGGTAGACCTTAGTTTTTTGAACAATAGACTGAATGTGGACTTTGATTGGTATAAGAAAGAAAATATTGATGCATTGGTTCGTCCCGATGTTCCGGCTATTGTCGGGGTTTCCAGTAGTAACGTAGGTTATGTCAATCTTGGTAAGATTGATGTCAAAGGATGGGAACTTAATCTGTCATGGCGTGATAAGATCGGAAGTGTAAATTACAATCTCGGGTTCAATCTGTCGGACGCCCGTAATAAGATTACCGATTTGGGTGGAACTCCGGAGTCGCTGACCAGTACGGCTTCCGGTTCGTATCGTCGGGTAGGTGATCCGATAGGTGCTTTCTATGGTTATCTGACTGATGGGCTGGCGCAAGTGTATGACTTCGAATCGGTGAATACAACTACAGGTAAGTACCAGAAACCAAAATTTCCTCTTGTTGCATCACAAAACGGCATTGTACAGCCCGGAGATATTAAGTATCGGGACATCAGTGGTCCTGACGGCGCTCCCGACGGGGTAATTGATGACTACGACAAAGTGGTGTTTGGCGAGAAAGAGCCCCATTACACCTATGCAATCAAGGGTGGTTTGGAATGGAAAGGCATTGATTTCAGTTTCTATTTGCAAGGCGTAGGCAAAGTTGCCGGTTACCTTGAGGATGAGGCTCGACATGCGTTTATCAATGACTACTCAATTCCTAAAAAAGAGCATCTTGACAGATGGACGCCTATGAATCCAAATGCTTCTTATCCCAGACTTTATCAGTCGCAGGAGCACAACAGGCTCTTCAGTGATTACTGGAAAGAGGATGCATCGTACTTGCGCCTGAAGAATATTCAGATAGGTTATCGTTTTCCTGCCCGGATGGTGGCACCTCTTGGCATTAATAGTCTTAGAGTATATGCTTCGGCAGATAACTTGTTTACTAAAACCGATTACTTCGGAGCTTATGACCCTGAAGTGAGGACCACCAGCGGAGATGTCTATCCGCAAGTAAAAACCTATGTTTTTGGATTATCAATAACATTCTAACCTATTAAACGACTATAAAGATGAAATACTCAAAATACTTTTTAATCATTGCTTTCTTTGGTATAGTTACCTCATGTAGTGATTTTCTGGATAGAACGAACCCTAACGAGCCGGACAATGTAACATTCTGGGTGAATGAAGATCAGCTTAAAAATGCCTTGCCTCCCTGTTACGAAGCTTTACAAAAAGACTATCTCGTGAATTGGAGTGAATCGACGGCCGAAACTGTCATGTGGGGGAATATTACTAGTGGACTAAGTAAGGTTTCGGGAGGCAAGCACTCTTATACTGACGGCTTCCCCTTCACTACCTATTGGACAGGAGCGTATAGCTATATTTATCGCTGCAATAATTTTCTGGACAACTATAATAAAGCGCAGGTAGCTCAAAATAAGAAGGACGTTTATGCCGCAGAAGTAAAAACCATCCGGGCGCTTATGTACTTTTACCTCACGACATTTTGGGGTGATGTACCTTGGGTAGGAGAAGTCATCCAGCCCGAAGATGCATATATCGAACGTACTCCCAGAGAGAAAGTCATCGACCAGCTCGTCGAGGATTTGAAATGGGCGGCGGAGCGTATGCCTGAAGAAAGGTATACGGGCGATAAACTGGGAAGACTCGACCGTTGGGGCGCTTTAGCCATATTGGCACGTATTGCCTTGCAAAACGAAAGGTGGGAACTGGCTGCAAAAACGAGTGAGTATATCATCGAAAACAGTCCCTATGGCCTGTATGAATATGAAAAGCTATTTCATCACGAAGGAGATGTCGAGAATGATCCGAAAAATATCGAAGCCATCGTATATAGCCTTTTTGTACCTGAAATCCGTACACAAAGTCTGCCCAATGAAACTTGCAGTCCGACAGACTATATACGCCTCAATCCAACGAAGTCATTAGTGGATGCTTATCTGTGTACAGACGGTAAACCGGCAAAAACCGGATTGGAATATTATAAAAAGACCGGTGTGCAGACCTCATCGTTATACAAGTCGCCTGAAGAGCATTATGTGGATTATTTCCAGAACAGAGATCCTAGAATGAAGATGACTTTATATGCTCCGGGTGACAAATGGCCGGGAGGAGATGACGGTGATCCTGATACGGATAAGGCCAACGAGATATTTAATCTGCCTCGTTTTGCTTCATTGCAAGATAATAACCGTGTGGGGGCAAATAGCCGTACAGGTTTCTATCTGAAAAAGTATAACGATATTGATTTGGCCGGTTCGAGTGTGGGTGGGCATGGGAATCTCAATGTCATCCGCTTTGCCGAAATCTTGCTGATTTATGCCGAAGCCACTTTCGAACTACAAGGCAAGAAACTGACACAAACACAGATTGATTACTCCATCAACAGGCTTAGAGATCGTGTGAATATGCATCGTATGAACCTTGACGAACTTGGCGCATGGGGGATGGATCTCGAAACCGAATTGAGAAGAGAACGTCGCATTGAGTTGGCAGGTGAAGGAACAAGATACGCCGATGTGATGCGCTGGCGTGAAGGCGAACTTCGCTTTGGACGTGCCATCACCGGTCCCAGCCTGAAAGTTTGTATGAATGATTTGGGCGCCAACCCGTATCCCGATACCGGAGTAGATGAGTTTGGTGATGTTATCTACGAAAAGTCTACCGCGGAAGGCGGAGCACGCTACTTCGACGCAACGAAACATTATTTGTGGCCCGTGCCTAATCCCGAGCGTCAGAAGAATCCTCTGTTAGGACAAAATCCGGGCTGGGAAAAGTAATCATAAAAAAATAGAAACCATGTATTCAATGAAGAAATATTTATTATTGTTTTTATGCCTGACTTTGGGCGTTGCCTATGCGCAAGATACTCTACGGGTGCGGGTAATGACCTATAATTTAAGATTTGGCGAACTGGCATCTTTAGAGGAACTTGCTCATCACATCAAATCCTTCAAACCTGATTTTGTGGCGCTTCAGGAAGTGGATAGCAAAACAGACCGTAAGCGTACCCCGCATCAGAAGGGGAAGGATTTTATATCCGAACTTGCCTATCATACAGGGATGTTTGGGCTTTACGGAAAAACGATTGACTATTCTACCGGTTATTACGGTATTGGGATGTTAAGTAAATATCCATATATTTCTGTCCAAAAGATAATGCTGCCCCATCCGGTCAAAGAGCATGAGAGGCGGGCCATGCTGGAGGGATTATTCGAAATGGGTAATGATACCATTGTTTTTACCTCTACGCATCTGGACGTCAACTCTCAAGAAACACGGGCGGAGCAAATAAAATTTATTACCGGGCATTTCAAAAATTATAAATATCCTGTAATTTTGGGAGGTGATTTCAACGCGCGTCATTACTCGGAGGCAATACGTGGTATGGATAGCTGGTTTGCTGCAAGCAACGATGATTTTGGAATGCCGGCATGGAAACCTGTGATTAAGATCGATTACTTGTTTGCTTACCCGCAAAAAGGATGGCGTGTGATTAGTACACAAACTGTTCAGTCGCTTTTGTCAGACCATTTACCGATTATTACGGAACTGGAATATGTGAAAGAAGCATCGAAGAAAAAATATTGATACTCACTTATAACATTTATGATTTTCTATGATACATACAATAATCAAGTATTTATTGATTTCAACAACGCTTTTTTTCTGCTCATGCCACAAGCCTAAGACGGATATTATCACCCCCGCCAAACAGTTAATAGAACGTCAGATTGGGGAAAGAGCACAGTCTATCCACTTTGAATATATCGAACCATCCGACGGTAAAGATATATTCGAAGTGATAGCAAGCGACGGCCGGCTTACCCTAAGGGGAAGTAGCTCCGTTGCTATCTGTTACGCTTTTCATACGTACATGAAAGAGGCCTGCAAGAGTATGAAAACATGGAGCGGTGAACATATAACGTCGGTGATGCCGTGGCCCGATTATGAATTGTATGAACAAGTGTCCCCTTATGAGTTGCGCTATTTCCTTAATGTTTGTACATTCGGCTACACTACTCCTTACTGGGACTGGGAGCGTTGGGAAAAGGAAATTGACAGGATGGCTCTTTATGGTGTAAATATGCCTTTGGCTACTGTGGCCAGCGAAGCCATTGCGGAACGGGTATGGCTGCGTATGGGATTGAACAAAGAAGAAATCCGTGAGTTTTTCACTGCCCCTGCACACCTTCCCTGGCATCGCATGGGCAATCTGAACAAGTGGGACGGTCCCTTATCTGATGCCTGGCAGCAGAACCAAATCGCTTTGCAGCATCAAATCCTGACCCGTATGCGCGAGTTGGGGATGCAGCCCATAGCGCCTGCGTTTGCAGGTTTCGTGCCGGAAGGATTCGTGCAGAAACATCCCGACACACAATTCCGGCACATGCGGTGGGGTGGTTTTGATGAAGAGTACAACGCTTATGTATTGCCACCGGATTCACCTTTTTTCGAAGAGATAGGCAAACTGTTTGTCGAAGAGTGGGAAAAAGAGTTTGGAGAAAATACGTATTATCTCTCGGACAGTTTTAACGAGATGGAACTGCCTATCGATAAGGCAGATAAAGAAGCGAAATATAAGTTATTGGCCGAGTATGGAGAAACGATCTATAAATCAATTACAGCCGGAAACCCGGATGCCGTTTGGGTTACACAGGGATGGACATTCGGATATCAACATTCATTCTGGGATAAAGAATCGCTTAAAGCCTTGTTAAGCAATGTACCTGATGATAAAATGATTATCATTGATTTGGGCAATGATTATCCGAAATGGGTGTGGAACACCGAGCAGACATGGAAAGTACATGATGGGTTTTACGGAAAGAAATGGATATTCAGCTATGTACCCAACTTTGGTGGGAAAAACACCATGACAGGAGACTTGGATATGTATGCAAGCTCCTCGGTCAAAGCATTACGTGCCGCAAATAAAGGTAACTTGATTGGGTTCGGTTCTGCCCCTGAAGGACTCGAAAACAATGAGGTTGTTTACGAACTGTTAGCCGATATGGGATGGTCATCGGATAGTATCGACCTGGACGATTGGATGAAGATATACTGCGAGGCCCGTTATGGAGGATATCCCGATGCCATGGAGGAAGCTTGGAAGCTTTTTCGGAAAACAGCATATAGTTCTTTATATTCATACCCCCGTTTTACCTGGCAAACTGTAGTACCCGATCAACGGCGGATCAGTAAAATCGACCTTAGTGATGATTACTTGCAGGCTATACGTTTGTATGCTAGTTGCGCTGACGAACTGAAAAGCTCTGAATTATACAGAAACGACCTCATAGAGTTTGTTTCGTATTATGTAGCGGCTAAAGCTGAAAATTTTTATAAGCAGGCCCTGAAAGATGATTCGGAGAATCGTGTTCTCGCAGCGCAACGTAATCTGCAACAAACTGTTGATTTGTTGATGGACGTTGACAGGCTATTGGCTTCTCATCCTTTATATCGATTAGAAGAATGGGTGGAACTTGCGCGCAATAGCGGAACAACTCTTCAGGAAAAAGATGCTTATGAAGCAAATGCCAAACGCTTGATTACAAGTTGGGGTGGTATTCAGGAGGATTATGCTGCCCGTTTCTGGAGCGGGCTGATTAAAGACTACTATATCCCTCGTATACAGCTCTATTTCACAAAAGACCGGAATGAAATCCGAGAATGGGAGGAGCAATGGATTACATCTCCCTGGAGTAACAGTACGACTCCGTTTGATGATCCGGTCGAGGCTGCATTGAGTTTAATAGAGAAAACAAATAAGTGATAGCTTTTATGAAAAAGATTGTATTGGCATTCGACTCGTTTAAAGGTTCGGTCGGTTCTTTCGAGATAGCGAAAGCTGCCGAAAAAGCGATTCAGGAGGAATTACCCGACTGTCAGATTATACGTTTCCCCATAGCTGATGGCGGCGAAGGGACTACAGAAGCTCTATGCTCTGCCCTTCATGCCCAAACGGTGTCATGTCGGGTGCATGATCCATTCATGAAGCCAATCGATGTATCGTATGGCATCGTAAACAATGGTGCGATGGCTATTATCGAAATGGCCTCGGCCTGCGGTCTGCCATTGATTGATTCAAATCGGAGAAACCCCATGAAGACTACGACTTATGGAGTTGGAGAGATGGTTGCTGACGCATTAAAACGCGGGTGTCGGGAATTCATTATCGGAATCGGCGGAAGTGCTACGAATGATGCGGGAATTGGTATGCTAAAGGCTTTAGGTGCACGCTTCTTAGATAGTGGAAACGGTGAGTTGGAGCCTGTCGGTGAAAATCTGATAAAAGTTCATCAAATAGATATTTCCCAATTGAATCCGGCATTGAAGGAGAGTCATTTTACGATTGCCTGTGATGTTAGTAATCCATTTTTTGGAAAAGAAGGTGCGGCCTATGTATATGCTCCCCAAAAAGGGGCAACTATGTTGCAAGTGATAAAGTTGGACAATGGGTTGCGGCATTATGCACAGGTGATAAAGGAATATACAAATATGGATATATCGCAGCTTCCCGGTGCCGGAGCAGCCGGAGGAATGGGAGGCGGCCTGCTTCCGTTTCTGAATACAAAATTGCGCTCCGGAATAGAAGTTATATTGAAAACGCTTCGTTTCGAGGAGGTCGTCCGACAGGCAGATCTGATACTGACCGGAGAGGGGAAACTGGATCGCCAGACTGGTATGGGAAAGGCGTTGGACGGAATTTTACGTGTCGGTGAGAAATGTCAGGTTCCGGTGATAGCGTTGGGGGGAGCGGTCGAAGCCACCGAAGCGCTTAATAGGATGGGGTTTACTGCCGTACTGCCTATTCAACCTTTCCCGGTAACACTTGAAGAGGCGATGCGACCGGAGTTTACGAAAGAAAACATAGAGAGAACGGTGCGACAGGTGGTGAGAATCATAAAACAATTTACTAAATAATACTCAATGACAGCGATAGGCGCATTAATCGGGCTTTCATTATCCATACTGTTAATCATAAGAAAGCTTTCTCCGACATACAGTCTGATTATCGGAGCGATAGTCGGAGGGTTGTTGGGAGGACTATCTTTAAATGAGACTGTTACGGTGATGACCGAAGGGGTGAAAGAGGTCACCCCGGCGGTATTGCGGATTCTGACAGCCGGAGTCTTGTCAGGCATATTAATACAAACCGGGGCTACCACGGTCATCTCCAATGCGATTATAAACAAAATGGGTGAAAAACGGGTATTTATGGCATTGGCACTCGCAACGATGTTGCTTTGTACGGTAGGCGTATTCATTGATGTGGCTGTGATAACCGTTGCGCCGGTGGCTCTTTCGATAGGCAAGCGTCTAAACCTGTCTCCATCTGTGTTACTTATTGCTATGATCGGGGGAGGTAAGTGTGGAAATATCATATCACCTAACCCGAACACTATTATAGCAGCCGGAAATTTTAATGCGGATTTATCGTCTGTAATGTTTGCCAATATTTTACCGGCAGTGATCGGTTTGTTTTTCACTGTTTTTGTTATTGTCCGTCTGATGCCTCAATCGGTAAAAAACAAAAAAACGATGATGCAAACAGAGGATAAAGAGGAAGAGAGAAATCTGCCCTCGTTAAGAACCAGTCTGATTGCTCCTGTTGTTACGATTGTTTTATTGGCATTACGTCCTGCGGCAGGAATCAATATCGATCCTTTGATAGCTTTGCCGGTAGGTGGCTTATGTGGTGCTATCTGTATGAAACAATGGAAAAACATTCTTCCGAGTATAGAATATGGACTGCAAAAGATGTCTGTGGTAGCTATTCTGCTGATAGGAACCGGAACTATTGCCGGCATCATAAAGAACTCTTCTTTGAAAGACTGGATTCTTACAGGATTAGATCATGCTCATATTAGTGATGCATTGATTGCTCCTATATCAGGCGCGTTGATGTCGGCGGCTACCGCATCGACAACAGCCGGAGCAACACTGGCTTCTTCTTCGTTTGCTGAAACGATATTGGCTATAGGCATTTCTGCAGTTTGGGGAGCGGCTATGATTAATTCCGGAGCTACAGTTCTTGACCATTTGCCACATGGTTCGTTCTTTCATGCGACAGGAGGCGTATGCGAACTCAATTTTAAGGAACGTCTGAAGCTGATACCTTATGAATCGCTTATAGGGATAGTGTTAGCTGCCGGAACGACTATTTTATATATAATAAGTAATTAAAAGAATCAAATATTATGAATCCGAACAAACGGTTACTTTCGCTTGATGTACTTCGGGGTATTACTGTTGCCGGGATGATCTTGGTCAACAATACAGGAAAGTGCGGGTATAACTTTGCCGCTTTTGCACATGCCAAGTGGGATGGCTTTTCGCCGGCCGATCTGGTATTTCCGATGTTTATGTTCCTGATGGGTATTTCGACCTACATCTCCTTGTGTAAGTATAACTTCCAGTGTCGACCGGCCATTGCGAAAATCATAAAAAGAAGTCTCTTATTAATATTTATTGGTCTGGTTATGGAGTGGTTCATTACATCAATCGATAGTGGTAACTATTTTGATTTGAGTCAGCTCCGGTTGATGGGAGTTATGCAACGGCTTGGGATTTGTTATGGCATTACAGCCTTATTGGCTGTAACAATACCACATAAGCGGTTTATGCCGTTAGCTATTATCTTGCTGATTGTCTACTTTATTTTTCAGTTATTTGGAAACGGATTTGAAAAGAGTGCGGATAATATCGTCGGGATTGTTGATTCGGCTATTTTAGGGTCTAACCACATGTATCTTCAGGGCCGCCAGTTTGTCGATCCCGAGGGGATACTTAGTACGATTCCCGCTGTGTCTCAAGTAATGATCGGTTTTGTTTGTGGAAAGATAATCATCGATATTAAAGACAATGACCGCCGGATGCTGAATCTATTTCTTATAGGTACCACGCTGTTGTTTGCCGGCTATTTGTTAAGCTATGCCTGTCCTTTGAATAAACGTTTGTGGTCTCCTTCGTTCGTTTTGCTCACTTGTGGGATTGCGGCATTGTCATTGGCATTGCTGCTCTATATCATTGATGTGAAGCAGAATAAAAAGTGGTTTTCGTTTTTCGAAGCATTTGGAGCGAATCCGCTTGTAATTTATGTGTTTAGTTGCATAGCCGGAGGATTGCTTGTGCATTGGCATATCCATACGGCTGTGTTCAATAATTTGCTTAACCCGTTATTCGGAAATTATTTCGGTTCATTTATGTACGGTGTATTTTTCCTGTTGTTCAATGGGCTGTTGGGATATGTTTTGTTAAAAAGAAAAATCTATATAAAATTATAAATCAGAATGAAAAGAAAAAGTGTATACACGTGTCTGGTTATGCTGCTTATGTCGTTGGCTCTTCAGGCTAAAGACAAAGATGTAGCTGTTGCGGAAGCATTATTGAAACGTTTGCTACCGTCATACATCGAGAGTTTTCAGTTTCAAAAGTTAAAAGGAGAGAAAGACTGCTTTACAATAGAGTCCGTAAAAGATAAAATTGTAATCGGTGGAAACAACGCCAATTCAATGGCGATGGGACTGAACCATTACTTGAAATATTACTGTCTCACTACAGTGTCATGGTATGCGGATATAGCCGTTGAAATTCCTGAAGAATTGCCAATGGTTGGTGAGAAGGTGGTTTCGGAAGCGAGAGTGGATACTCGCTTTTTCCTGAATTACTGCACGTATGGTTACACGATGCCTTGGTGGCAATGGAAAGAATGGGAACGTTTTATTGACTGGATGGCCCTTAATGGTATAAATATGCCTTTGGCAATTACCGGACAAGAAGCTGTGTGGTATAAAGTTTGGTCGAAAATGGGAATGTCGGACATCGAAATACGCTCTTACTTCACGGGACCGCCGTATCTGCCCTGGCATCGGATGGCTAACATAGATCGCTGGAACGGTCCGTTGCCGATGGAATGGCTGGAACACCAGGTAAGCTTGCAGAAAAAAATACTCGCACGTGAGCGTGAATTGAATATGAAGCCCGTATTACCAGCCTTTGCCGGACATGTACCTGCCGATTTAAAACGGATTTATCCCGAGGCTGATATTCAACATTTGGGCAAATGGGCCGGCTTTGCTGATGCATACCGTTGTAATTTTCTGAACCCTAACGATGCTTTGTTTGCGAAAATTCAGAAACTATTTCTTGATGAACAAAAAAAACTTTTCGGAACCGATCATATTTATGGTTTAGATCCTTTCAATGAGGTTGACCCGCCCAGTTTCGAACCCGAATATTTGCGGAAGATAGCTTCGGATATGTACGCTACATTGACGGCTGCCGATCCCAAAGCCCAATGGATGCAAATGACGTGGATGTTTTATTTTGATAAAGATAAATGGACTTCCGAGCGAATGAAGGCTTTGCTGACAGGAGTGCCACAGAATAAAATGATATTACTTGATTATCATTGTGAAAATGTTGAATTATGGAAAAGAACAGAGCATTTTCATGATCAGCCCTATATTTGGTGTTATCTGGGCAATTTCGGGGGAAACACGACTTTGACAGGGAACGTCAAAGAAAGTGGCGCACGACTTGAGAATGCTCTTATTAACGGTGGAGGCAACCTTAAAGGAATCGGCTCTACGCTGGAAGGATTGGATGTGATGCAGTTTCCCTACGAATACATTCTTGAGAAAGCATGGAATCTGAATGTAGATGATAATAAATGGATTGAATGTCTGGCTGACAGGCATGTGGGATGCGTGTCGCAGCCTGTGCGCGATGCTTGGAAACGATTATTCAATGACATTTATGCACAAGTGCCGCGCACATTGGGTACTTTACCCGGGTATCGCCCTGCATTGAATAAGAACAGTGAAAAACGCACAAGTAATGTGTACAGCAATGTTGAACTACTAGAGGTTTGGAGAAAACTGAACGAAGCACCTTCTGACCGGAGAGATGCTTTTCGTCTGGATTTGATTACTGTAGGCAGACAGGTGCTTGGAAACTACTTTCTTGACGTGAAAATGGAGTTTGATAGGATGGTTGAAGCTAAAGACTATCAGGCTTTGAAAGCTTGCGGCGAGAAAATGAAGGAGATATTGAATGATTTGGATAAACTGAATGCCTTTCATCCTTACTGTTCGCTGGATAAATGGATTGATGATGCGCGGAAGATGGGAGATTCTCCCCAATTGAAAGACTATTATGAAAAGAACGCTCGCAACTTGATTACGACTTGGGGAGGAAGCCTGAACGATTATGCCAGCCGTTCGTGGGCCGGGCTGATAAGTGATTATTATGCAAAGCGCTGGGAGGTGTATATCGATACATTCATCAAAGCGGCCGAGAAAGGTGTAGAGGTGGATCAGAAGCAACTTGAAGATGAATTAAAAGAAATAGAAGAAGGTTGGGTAAATGCAACTGATCGGAAGGATGTTCGAAAAGATATTCATTCAGCAACTGACGGATTATTATCCTTCTCAACCTTTTTATTCAGCAAATATCAAAGACTGGTGAAATAAATAAGAGGCCTGTTTTATTTGTTGCTCGCGATTCATGCTATATCAGAAAGAATTAATATATTTGAAAATAAGGACTTAATATAATAAGTTTTTTATTTTCATATTTAAAATGATTAAGATGTCCCAGAAATACTCACAGGATGAAGCCCAAGCTTTGGTTAAGGCTCTGAAAGAGGGGAACCAGCTGGCATTTAGTATTGTATACAAGACGTATGCGGCGCAGACCTTTTCTTTGGCATTTAAATATCTGCTGAATAAAGAATTGGCTGAAGATGCCGTGCAGAACTTATTCTTAAAACTCTGGCTGAAAAAAGAAGAGATCGACGAGACAAAACCCATAAACAGATACCTTTTTACGATGTTGAAGAATGATCTGCTCAATACGTTGAGAGATTCAAAGAAAAATATCTATTTACTTGAGGATTGTCTTTCAATGGTTTTGGAATTGGAAGACAATTCTCAAAATGAAAACCTTAAGCAAGAACAAATGAACATCATACAGCAAGCTCTTGAGCAACTTTCGCCGCAACGCCGCAAGGTTTTTGAAATGAAAGTTTCGGGAAAATACTCCAATCAGGAAATAGCCGATAAACTTAATCTTTCGATCAATACAATTAAATTTCAATATAGCCAATCTTTGAAGCAGATTCGCGCGACAGTGGGAGAGCTTAGCTTGTTGTTGCTTTATTGTATGATGTAGTTTTATCACTTTTTGCTGATATGGAACGTTCTTTTGAATTAACACGGTTTAACGTAGTCTGTATAATACTTTTTTGTAACAGTGTGTATTACTAATAGATATTGAAATATGAAATCAAAAAAGAAACATACAAATCAGGACTTTGAAGTAGTTGACGGCATCGGGAAATATATGGATGACGACATTCAAAGGATAATAGAAGGCAAACAGCTCGAACTGGGCGACAGAGAATTGCCTCCTTTTGATGAATATCGCATTTATAAGAATATTCAGGCAGCCGTGATGCGGGAAGAAAAACGAAAGAACAGGAGAATAAGGATGCCATTGTTCTTTAAGTGGACGGTAGCCTGTGCAATTGTTTTGCTAGTGATAGGTGCGGGATATAATTTTTATCAAAGTCATAATGAGGCAAACCTTGTTTATCGGGAGGTCTGTGCTGTAAGGGGTGAGAAGCTACTCGTATTACTTCCTGATGGTAGCCGGGTGTGGTTAAATGCCGATTCTAAATTGACCTATCCGGAACAGTTTGCAAAATACAACAGGAATGTTACGTTGGAGGGAGAGGCTTATTTTGAAATAGCAGAAAACAAGAAATCTCCTTTTCAGGTGCTTGCCGAGAATGTGAAAATACAAGTGACGGGAACGTGTTTCAATGTAAAAGCATACGCTTCGGATAAGGTAATCAAAACTACACTCGACGAAGGAAGTATAAATATCGGGCATGTGCAAAGCCGCAGGCCTATGCAGCAAATGCTTCCCGGACAAACTGCAGTTTATGAAAAAAGGAGTAATGTAATAAAAATAAAAACTGATAGATATCACGATGATGCTTCGAGTTGGAAGAGCAATCGGCTTATTTTCAGAAATGCATCATTGAAAGAGGTGCTTACAACACTCTCGCGGCATTTTGATATAGAGGTTACAGTTAAAAACGAAAAGATTGCTTCGTTTACGTACGACTTCGTTTGTAAAGGGAACGACCTGAACTATGTGTTGGAGGTGATGCAATCCATAACACCGGTTAGCTTTAAAAAAATATCAGAATATACATATACTGTTGAATAAGTAAACTTAATCTAATAATAAAAACAAATTTATGAAAGCACTTTTAAAGCCCATTGTATGGGTATGCCTTTTCTTTTTTGCGTATCAAAGTACGTATGCGCAGGCTCTTAAAATAATGAGCTATAATTGCCGGATGTCCGGGGAAATGACCGGCTACTCGGTGAAGGAGTATGCTGTATTTATCAGGAAATACAATCCGGATGTTGTAATGTTGCAAGAGATAGATTACAACACAAAAAGGAATAAAAATCAGGATTTCACCACTCAACTGGCTGCGGAGTTGGGATTGTTTTCCGTATTCGGGAAAGCGATGGATACTGGGGGTGGAGAATATGGAGTGGCTATCCTTTCAAAATATCCTTTTGTTTATATCAATAACAAAACTTTTGAAGGGATAGACGGAGCCAAAGAACCCCGGACGCTATTATATGTAGATATTCAGGAACCGGGAACTTCAGACGTAATCAGGATAGGAACGACTCACCTGGATCATTCGACAGACCTGATAAGGAGCGCAATGGCCGAACAGATTAATGAGCGGATTGGTACGGGAGATACCCCGACACTGCTGGGGGGAGATTTTAATGCCCGGACCGACTCTAATGTGATTTGTGAGGTAATGAAGAACTGGCAGAGAATCTGTGATGATACATTCACCTATCCCGCAGATCAGCCGACAATCAAGATTGATTATATATTCGGACTTCCACAGAATAAGTGGAAAGTGAAGTCGTTTAAAGTTCTATCTAATCCGGAAGTATCTGACCACAGAGCTTTGTTTGCTGAAGTTGAATTTGTAAAATGAATGAAATATGAAATCAAACTATCTATATCTGCTATTTATATGTATCATCTCTTGCCTGTTCGTTTCGTGTAGTGATGAAGATAACAAGGGAGAAGATATTCCGGAATGGAACCGGTTCAGAACAACTAACGTATTGGTTTATGCACACTTGTCAGAGCAAAATCTATTTAGTTCTTGTAGTTATAAAGAGGTGGCGTCATCTATCAGAAACACTGTTCATTCAGTGGCATTGCTGGACAGGACGAACGCTGTCTATGGGCAAACAGCAATCATAAATACGGGTACGGAGACTGCTAGAGAAAGCAAGAAAGTGCCGGTGTTTGTACCTGTCAGCTATAGTGACGGAGAAAAAAAGATAATCGGCAGTACTGTGCTTTTTCCTTCTACTATTTCCGAGATGACACAATATGTAGTAAAAAACGATTGCAGATATCTTGAAACAAAAACAGAAGCAGTGAACGGAATAGATATGCTCTTCTGTTCTGTGTCATTAAACAGTGAAGACCTGATAGCTCCGGCTGTTGACGTATTTAAGAAAAAGGTAAATGAACAGACGGTTCTGGTAGGCACTGTTAAACGTGCGTTATTGCCTAATCTTGAGTCGGCAATTACTTCTAACTTAACTTCTGATACCTATTCTTTCGTAGAAGTGGAAAATAGAAATAGAGACTCCGAGTATTGTATATTTGTCCTGACTTCACACAAATGGGCTTTTAGGAGGGTAACCGAAACAAGTGTAAGCGGAGATTTACATTGTTTTCAATTACAAATCGAATCTTTAAAATAAAAAATGAACGGTCATGAAGCAATATATCAAAAATATAATGATCCTGATACTTGCCCTTCCATGGGGTTTGTTGTTGACAAATTGTAGTGATAGTGAGTCTGATTATTCGGACGACAACGCGTATCCGCCACCTACTGTAGAACTCACTTCTCCTTCCGAAATAGATGTGGTGGAGTATAACTCGACGGTGACTGTATCTGCTAAAAGTTTCTCTGCTGTGGGTATACATAGTATATATGCTACCTTGTTGAAGATGGATGAAAATGGAGAATATGAAGAGATAAACGCGACTGAACGCCAACGTTTAAAGATAGATACTCTGCAAACTGATATGACACTTGAATTTGACTTGAATGTCAAGGTCAACACGCGTGAAGCAGCCGGGATACTGGTAACATCAACGGACGTTTTGACAAAAACGGCACAAAAGATAATACCTATTAAAAAGATAACCAAACTTCCATCCCAGATATTCACCGAACCATCAGATTTCCCTGTTTTAGTACCCGATGAAGAGGTTTCTCTGTCTGTAGTGATCCGTTCAGCTGTGGGCATTAAGTCTATAAAACATACGTTGTGTAATAAAGTACTGGGTGACCTGAAGGAATATACGACTATTCCGGTATCAGGCAATCCGTTGGAAATGGAATTTATCCTAAAAACTGTCGTAGACAATAAAGAGACCAATGGAATCAAGATTGTGGTGGAAGATATAGAGGGGTTGAAAGAGGAAAAGATTATCAATATCGAAGGTCTTGAGGGTGTTGACAATAATGTTGCGCTTGTTTTCAACGATATCGAAATGGCACCCGAATGGGAACATTCAACAGAACCGGATCAACCTTATATTTTCTCCATAGAGGGAATAATGGTACAAGGTGTGCAAAAGCATGTATTAAGCCTGAAGGAAATTAAAGGATATGGCTCAAAGGCAAACGGCGTAGACTTTGCTTTCATCAATATATGGAGAAATCCAAGCTTTGTTGCCGTTAAAAACAGAGGTTTCTCTTATGTCAGTGCGTCAAGAATTAGTGGAGGACCGATAGGGCGAGCTTACGATGTGAATGACTGGATCAAACCGGCAGGTGTTGCTACCAACAAAACGCTGTTTACCCTTATCCCTGATGATAAGGTTACTGATCTTGGTATTGATGTGATGATGGCGAACGCGGCTTCGGACGTCAAGACTTTTGAGGCGTTGAATGTATTGGAAAGTATAGCTAAAGGAGGTGCCGATATGTTAATGCAAAGAGTCAATGCGTCTGATGGATATCCGAATGATCCTTGTAGTTTGCAGATAAAAGACGGTTCTTATATTGCCTTTGTTACTGCGGCGGGCAAATACGGTGTCATTCATGTTATTGAAGCCGCAAACGATATGGATGCATTAGTTGCCGGAGGATGTAAAATAGCTACTCCTACAGGAGTGGTAGGAAGCCAGGGACCAGCCTACTCGGGAGCTGGCATAACCGGACTCACTTATGATGGTGTGGCATTACTCTATGGACGTACCTGTAAGTTGAAAATTGTGGTTCAGAAGTAATGTTGTTATAAATTAAGGAATAAAGAACAATACATTTATATTTTGATGTAAAAGTAAAGAAAGGTCGGCTCATAAAAGAAAATGAGTCGGCCTTGTTTTTAGATGTTTTTTTAAAATATTGGTTATAATAGTTTTGATGTTATCTCATTAATTTGCGTATCAAACACGAAAATATTATTTTCCTTTATGCTTTTTGCCGGAAAAGCTATAACTTCGAAGCACTTTTTAATTTGAATAATAAATGTTGGATTTAAAACAACTTACAGCTGATGTATGCCGGATTGCTACGGAAGTTGGACATTTTTTGAAAGAAGAACGAAAGAACTTTCGTCGTGAGCGTGTGGTGGAAAAACATGCACACGATTATGTGTCTTATGTAGATAAAGAATCTGAAGTGTGTGTGGTGAAAGCCCTAACTGCTTTACTGCCTGAAGCGGGATTCATAACAGAAGAAGGCTCTGCTATTTATCAGGATGAACCATACTGCTGGGTGATTGATCCGTTGGATGGAACTACGAATTATATTCATGATGAGGCTCCTTATTGTGTGTCCATCGCTTTACGTAGCTGTACCGAACTTCTTTTAGGCGTCGTTTATGAGGTTTGCCGGGATGAATGTTTTTATGCTTGGAAAGGCGGAAAAGCGTTTATGAATGGCGAAGAAATTCATGTGTCGAACGTTGAAAACATCAAAGATGCATTCGTCATTACAGAATTGCCTTATAATCATCTGCAATATAAACAGACCGCTCTTCATCTCATCGATCAGCTTTATGGAGTAGTGGGAGGCATTCGCATGAATGGCTCGGCTGCTGCCGCAATCTGTTATGTAGCTATTGGGCGTTTTGATGCATGGATGGAAGCATTTCTCGGAAAATGGGATTATTCTGCAGCGGCACTGATTGTTCAGGAGGCGGGAGGAAAGGTGACTAACTTTTATGGTGAAGATCATTTCATAGAAGGACATCATATTCTTGCAACGAATGGAAATCTTCATCCTTTCTTTCAGAAACTTCTGGCAGAAGTCCCTCCATTGAATATGTAATTGCAATATGTAGGTGCTATTGCAACTTTAAATCTCTATTATTATGAAACACACACTTCTTATCAAAGACTGGCTTAGTTCTTTCTTATCTTTGCTATTTCCCCGTTGCTGCGTTGTTTGTGGCCGGCCGTTAGCAAAGGGTGAAGAATGTATCTGTACAGAATGTAATATCAATCTACCCCGTACTAATTATCATCTTCGAAAAGATAATCCGGTAGAGCGGCTCTTCTGGGGACAAATCCCTTTGGAACGGGCTACTTCTTTTTTCTTTTATGAGAAAGGAAGCGACTTTCGGTTGATTCTTCATCGGTTGAAATATGGTGGACAAAAGGAAATAGGTGCAATTATGGGGCGGTATATGGCTGCCGAACTTTTGTCTTCCAATTTTTTTCAGGGAATTGATGTGATAATCCCCATACCGCTTCATAAGAAAAAACAGCAAATCCGTGGTTATAATCAGAGTGAGTGGATTGCTCGTGGTATTGCTGCTGTAACAGGAATCCCCATCGATACAGAATCAATATTACGTAAGAAAAATACGGAAACGCAAACGCGTAAATCTGTGTTTGAACGTCGGGATAATGTGGAAGGTATCTTTGAACTTCAGCATCCCGAAACACTTGCAGGGAAACACATACTGATAGTTGACGATGTGTTGACTACTGGTTCTACTACTCTGGCATGTGCTTCCTGTCTGGTAGATGTGGAGGATATACGGATTAGTATATTGACGTTGGCAATGGTGGAATAAATATGTATATCAGTACCCTAATTCATTATAGGTATTCAACGAAAATGAAAATAATCTGTGTGAATCTGTGTAATCCGTGGTGAACTCTAAATTAGCATTTAGCTTGTTTCGGTACGGAAATAACCAAAAATACTGTCGCTGACAATAACTCGTCAATATGCAGCTTTTATCTCTTTCTCTTGCTTATATTATTTTTTCAATTGCCTAACGAATTATCGTTTGACAACTGTTGAACGAACGCTTGACAGATGTTGAACTATCGCTTAACAATTGTCAAACGAAAACTCCTTAGGCAATGAAATAACTATTAATAGGTAAACGTTCGCTTAAAAATAACTAATAAAATCATTAGTGGTAATTGATTCCAAACGGTACGGTTATAAATTTATTCCATATCATTATATTTTAGACACGATAAGATTATCATTGAAATATATTTCAACATATACATTCCTACGATAGAAGTGTCAAAAATAAAAGAGACGAACAATTTCCTTAATTTAAGTTTAGGACTTTATCAGTCGATTCGTTTCTCGGTGAGAAACACTTCGTTTCTCTGTGTCGAAAAGGTTGTTTCTCGGTGAGAAACGGGTCGTTGGTTTTAAAGGAATCTATCGAATAGTAACTACCTGGATAACAGTATCTTACAAAACAATGTTATCTATCAGAAATACATAGGAGTTTTATTGACATTTTTTTTGCAACATCATTTATTTCTATTGTATCTATTACTGTGATAATATTTACATTAGAACTAAAATATGGCATTTATAAAAGAATCTGTTTCATTCTTTTCTTATCAGGAATGAATCTATTTTAAGAATGTGATTGCCCTGAATCAAATCTCCCAAGTTTTCGAACTGATCCGTTATGATCCGAAAAAACATTGGATCCGAAAAATAAAAAAAGAGATAAATCTTCTGATTTACCTCTTTTTTTGCTCTTCCTCTTGGACTTGAACCAAGGACCCTCTGATTAACAGTCAGATGCTCTAACCGACTGAGCTAAGGAAGAATGTTTGCAATCAAGATTTTCAACTTTGCTCTTCCTCTTGGACTTGAACCAAGGACCCTCTGATTAACAGTCAGATGCTCTAACCGACTGAGCTAAGGAAGAATGTTTTTCTCAATTGCGATGCAAAAGTACTAGGTTTTTTTGAAATATGCAATATCTTTGCAAAAAAAATATTAGGAATGGACAAAATAATAGGATTGGGCAACGCCCTGGTAGACGTACTCGCAACCCTGAAGGATGATACTCTTTTGGATGAAATGGGTTTACCCAAAGGAAGCATGCAGCTCATCGATGACGCTAAGTTACAGCAGATTAACACAAAATTTTCACAGATGAAAACCCACTTGGCAACAGGCGGATCGGCAGGAAATGCCATCCTTGGACTGGCTTGTTTGGGTGCCGGAACAGGGTTTATCGGAAAAGTGGGAAATGATAATTATGGAGAATTTTTTCGTGAAAATCTGCAGAAAAATAAGATTGAAGACAAATTATTGACCTCGGACCGACTACCTTCCGGTGTGGCATCCACTTTTATCTCGCCGGATGGGGAGCGCACTTTTGGAACTTATTTGGGAGCAGCCGCTTTTTTGAGAGCGGAAGAACTGACGCTGGATATGTTTAAAGGTTACGCGTACCTATTTATAGAAGGCTATCTCGTTCAGGACCATGAAATGATTCTTCATGCCATTGAACTGGCAAAAGAAGCAGGTTTGCAGATTTGTCTGGATATGGCTAGTTATAATATTGTGGCCAATGATCTGGAGTTCTTCTCTTTATTAATAAACAAATATGTCGACATCGTCTTTGCAAACGAAGAAGAAGCGAAAGCCTTTACCGGCAAGGAACCGGAGGAAGCTTTGGGAGTGATTGCCAAGAAATGCAGTATTGCTATTGTAAAAGTCGGAGCAAGCGGTTCTTATATCCGCAAAGGAACAGAGGAAATAAAGGTTTCGGCCATTCCGGTTCAGAAAGTGGTGGATACTACCGGTGCAGGTGACTATTTCGCTTCCGGATTCTTATATGGATTGACCTGTGGATACTCGTTGGATAAATGTGCAAAAATAGGTTCTATTCTCTCGGGAAATGTTATTCAGGTAATCGGAACAACGATGCCACAAGAACGTTGGGATGAAATTAAGTTAAATATTAACAGGATTCTGGCAGAATAACAAAGGATTAAGCTACTTTTACGACTCATTTAGATTAAAAAGAGGTATGAAAAAATTGCTGAACAGGCGAATAGCTATTGTTGCAGTAGCGGTGATAGCCACAGTTGCTTTCTTTAGTTTCAAGAGCGGAGACGACCGTAATTTCCAGATTGCAAAGAATCTGGATATATTTAACGCGATTGTGAAAGAACTGGATATGTTCTATGTAGATACCATCGATCCGAATAAAACGATTCGGGAAGGAATCGATAATATGCTTTACACCTTGGATCCTTATACGGAATATTATCCGGAAGAAGATCAGAGTGAGTTGGAGCAGATGATTAAAGGATCATTCGGTGGTATAGGTTCTTACATTGCTTATAATACGAAACTAAAGCGTTCGATGATTTCTGAACCTTTCGAGGGAACACCTGCTGCAAAAGCCGGACTGAAAGCGGGAGATATCCTGATGGAGATTGACGGAAAAGACCTTGCCGGTAAGAATAATGCGGAAGTCAGCCAGATGTTGCGCGGACAGGCGGGTACCAGCTTTAAGTTGAAGATTGAGCGTCCGAATGTGAAAGGCGGACGTACGCCGATGGAGTTCACAATTGTGCGTGAATCTATTCAGAATCCGGCAATACCTTATACTGCCGTATTGGATAACAATATAGGTTATATCAGCCTTAGTACTTTTTCCGGCAATCCTTCCAAAGAATTTAAAAAAGCACTGCTGGATTTGAAGAAACAGGGAGCTACTTCATTGGTGATAGACCTTCGCAGTAATGGCGGCGGACTGTTGGATGAAGCAGTAGAAATTGCGAATTATTTTTTGCCGCGTGGAAAAGTGATTGTGACGACCAAAGGAAAAATCAAACAGGCCAGTAACACTTATAAAACGTTGCGTGAACCGTTGGATTTGGATATTCCGATTGCAGTACTGGTAAATAGCGGAACGGCTTCTGCTTCTGAAATCTTATCAGGTTCTTTGCAGGATCTCGACCGTGCTGTGATCGTTGGTAACCGTACTTTTGGAAAAGGACTGGTACAGGTTCCCCGTTCTTTGCCTTATGGCGGAACGATGAAAGTGACTACCTCCAAATATTATATTCCGAGCGGCCGTTGCGTGCAGGCTATTGATTACAAACATCGCAATGAAGACGGAAGTGTTGGCACTATTCCCGACAGTTTAACTAAGGTATTCTATACGGCTGCCGGACGTGAAGTCCGTGACGGAGGTGGTGTAATGCCGGATATTACGATCAAACAAGAGAAATTACCGAATATCCTTTTCTATTTGGTACGTGATAATCTAATCTTCGATTATGCAACGCAGTATTGTTTGAAACATCCCACTATCGTTGCTCCGGAGAAGTTTGAGGTGACAGATGCTGATTATAATGATTTTAAAGCATTGGTGAAGAAAGCCGACTTCAAGTATGACCAACAGAGTGAGAAGATTCTGAAAACGTTGAAAGAAGCTGCCGAGTTTGAAGGATATATGGATGACGCTTCAGAGGAATTCAAAGTGCTAGAGAAGAAGTTGAACCATAATCTCGACCGTGACTTGGATTATTTCTCTACCGACATAAAGAAAATGATTGCTACTGAAATTATCAAGCGTTACTATTATCAACGTGGTAATATAATCCAGCAGTTGAAGGATGATGACGGTTTGAAAGAAGCGATGAAAATACTGAATGATCCGGTGAAATACAAAGAAATGCTTAGTGCTCCGGCTGCTAAGAAATAAAGAAATATTTTTCAAATATAGATAAACGGAAAACGCGGCTTTGTCATCGACAGGCCGCGTTTTCTGTATCTAATTGTAAATAGTCATATAAGTGTCGTTCCCGGATACAGTCATTTGTATCCTCAAACTGACACATTTATTTGCGAATCAAAGGGAGAGTGAAATAGAACCTGCTTCCCTGCCCCTCCTGGGAGCGCAGCCAGATACGTCCTCCCATTTTTTCTACTAACATTCTGCAAAGAGTCAGCCCCAATCCGGTTCCCTGAACAAAATCGTTGACCTTTCCAAAGCGGCGGAAAATAGTGGCAACTCTTTCTGCCGGAATACCGATGCCGCTATCTTTCACGTAGAACTCTACAAATTCCTCTTTTTCCTGATACCCGAAATGAATTTCTCCTTTGGGGGTAAACTTCGTGGCGTTACTAAGCAAGTTACTTATAATTTGTATAATACGATTCCAGTCACCGGAGGCATACATGTCCGCATCTACATCATCTAAAATAAGTTTGACTCCGTTTTGCGTTTTATGGCAAAATTGTTGCTCCAGTTGCAAACAGATATCTGTTAACTTGACCGGACGGATGTTGAATTTTAAGGAGTCGGCCTCCAGTGAGGCCAGATCCAGAATATCGTTGAATAGATTCAGTAACATTTCCGAATTTCGTTCGATGATTTCCGCATATTGATTCTTCTCTTCCGTAGATGTTGCGAAAGTGATTAGTTTGGAGAATCCGACAATCGCATTGAGCGGAGTGCGTATTTCATGGCTCATGTTTGCAAGAAAAGCAGACTTCAGCCGGTCCGACTCTTCTGCCTTGACTCTGGCGGCCTTCAGCTCTTTCTGTTGTTGCGCGTTCGTCTGTTCTGCCTCCCATTGTTGGGATATATCACGGCACATACACAACAGATATTCATTATCCAAAGGAAAGATGCGGTTTTCGTAGTGATGTAAAACACCGTCCAACATCAGGTCATGTCTGGCTGTGGAACTTTCTCCCGTGAGGATTACTTTATCCATATTCTTGCGGACACTCTCATAAGCTTCTTCCGGCAGAATATCTTTTACGTTAGTGGTGGTGATATTACTGGCATTGATACCTTCTACGTGGTTGGTTGCCGGCGAAGAAGCAAGCTCTATAATATTGGCATCATGGTCGAAGACGGTGAGCATATCGGGGAGGGCATCCAATATCCGGGTGCTGTATTTATCGCGAAAACGTTCTTGGGAAGGAGGCGAAGAATGAGAGGAAAGAAAATCCACCTTCTCCTCTAATTGTTCGATTATTTCTAAAAGCTCCTCCTTCGTTTTGCTCTCGTAATGTCTCATAGAAGATTTATTGTTATTCATTAGAATATTGTAGAAATTGTTTTATCTGTTGCAAATATAAGACAATATTCCGAGACGCGGATTGCCTCCCAAGTTATTATAATATAAAAAAAACGGATAGCTTTTGCCCTACTAATCAGAATGTTCTATCTTTGCATCCATTATATATAAATGATTTACAATATGTCTACAGAATTATTCTCTACTCTGCCCTATAAGGTGGCAGATATTACGCTTGCTGATTTCGGACGCAAGGAAATCGATTTGGCAGAAAAAGAAATGCCCGGCCTGATGGCTCTTCGCGAAAAGTATGGAGAATCCAAACCGTTAAAAGGTGCCCGCATTATGGGATCGTTGCACATGACCATTCAGACGGCTGTGCTGATTGAAACGTTAGTGGCTTTAGGAGCTGAAGTACGTTGGTGCTCTTGTAATATATATTCAACGCAGGATCATGCGGCGGCTGCAATTGCTGCTACGGGTGTGCCTGTGTTTGCATGGAAGGGGGAAACTCTTGCTGATTATTGGTGGTGTACATTACAGGCCTTGAGCTTTGACGGTGGTAAAGGACCGAATGTGATTGTAGATGATGGCGGTGACGCTACGATGATGATTCACGTAGGTTATGATGCGGAGAATAATGCTGCCGTATTGGATAAAGAAGTACATGCAGAGGACGAAATAGAACTGAATGCAATCCTGAAGCAAGTGTTGGCGGAAGACAGTACTCGCTGGCATCGTGTAGCAGAAGAAGTGCGTGGCGTGTCTGAAGAAACTACAACAGGTGTACACCGTTTGTATCAGATGCAGGAAGAAGGCAAACTGTTGTTCCCGGCATTCAATGTGAATGATTCGGTCACAAAATCTAAGTTTGACAACCTGTATGGCTGCCGCGAATCGCTGGCTGACGGTATCAAGCGTGCAACGGATGTAATGATTGCCGGAAAAGTGGTGGTAGTATGTGGTTATGGTGATGTGGGTAAAGGCTGTTCTCATTCTATGCGTTCTTACGGAGCGCGGGTGCTCGTGACGGAAGTAGATCCGATCTGTGCATTGCAGGCTGCCATGGAAGGCTTTGAAGTGGTGACTATGGAAGAAGCTTGCATGGAAGGCAATATTTTTGTGACTACCACAGGTAATATCGATATTATCCGTATCGACCACATGGAGAAAATGAAAGATCAGTCTATCGTTTGCAACATCGGTCATTTCGATAATGAAATTCAGGTGGATGCCTTGAAACATTATCCGGGCATCAAATGTGTGAACATCAAACCACAAGTAGACCGTTATTATTTCCCGGATGGCCACAGCATCATTTTGCTTGCTGACGGTCGTTTGGTAAATTTGGGATGTGCAACCGGTCATCCGTCATTTGTGATGAGTAATTCATTTACCAATCAGACATTGGCACAGATGGAACTGTTCAACAAGAAATATGATATCAATGTATATCGCTTGCCGAAGCATCTGGACGAAGAAGTTGCCCGCCTGCATCTTGAAAAGATCGGTGTGAAACTGACCAAGTTGACTCCTGAACAGGCTGCCTATATTGGTGTGTCAGTGGACGGACCTTATAAAGCAGATCATTATAGATACTAATTAGATTTACGATTTGACGATTTACTATTTGCGATTGATAAATGTGGGAGATCGGTATTCTACCGTTATCAATTGTAAATATTGGATTGTCAGATCGTAATTTATTTTATATTCAAACTTCAATCGTAAATAGTAAATCGTGTCATTGCAAATGAAAAAGTTTCTTCCCGACTTAATAGCCATTCTGGCTTTTATCATTCTTTCTTTCGCCTATTTTTTTCCGGCTGATATTGAAGGTCGTATCTTGTTTCAGCATGACACGGCTGCCGGAGTCGGCGCGGGACAAGAATCGAAAGAGTATTTCGAACGTACCGGAGAACGTACGCGCTGGACGAATTCGATTTTTGGAGGTATGCCTACCTATCAGATGTCTCCGAGTTACGACTCGACAACGTCCCTGAAAGGGGTGGAGAAGGTTTATCGCCTCTTTCTCCCGGATTATGTAGTGCTGACTTTTATTATGATGCTCGGATTCTATATCCTTTTGCGGGCTTTCGGAATATCGGCTTGGCTGGCAGGATTGGGCGGAGTGATATGGGCTTTTTCTTCCTATTTCTTCATTCTGATACCGGCAGGGCACATTTGGAAGTTTGTGACGTTGGCTTATATCCCACCTACGATTGCGGGTGTCGTTCTGGCTTACCGGAAGAAATACTTGTTGGGCGGAATTATTACAGCGCTGTTCATTGCCCTTCAGATTCAGTCGAATCACATTCAGATGAGCTATTATTTCATGTTTGTGATCCTGTTTTTTGTGGGAGCGTACTTTGAAGATGCTTATAAAAAGAAAGAACTGCCCCATTTCTTCAAGGCCAGCGCAATTTTGGCATTGGCTGCCGTGGTAGGAGTTTGTATCAATATCTCCAATCTGTATCATACTTATGAATATAGTAAGGAGACGATGCGCGGCAAGAGCGAATTGAAGCAGGAGGGCGCTGCGGCCAGCCAGGCAAGTAGCGGGTTGGACCGTGACTACATAACCAACTGGAGTTATGGTATCGGCGAGACATTGACGTTGCTGGTTCCGAACGTAAAGGGAGGAGGATCAGGGGCTACGATGTCGCAAAGCGAAGTTGCTATGGCAAAAGCCAATCCAATGTATAGCGGTATTTATTCACAGTTTCCACGACAATACTTCGGTGAACAGCCATGGACTGCTGGACCGGTATATGTCGGTGCATTTGTAATGTTCCTGTTCGTATTAGGTTGTTTCATTGTGAAAGGTCCTCTCAAATGGGCATTGCTGGGAGCTACTATCTTTTCGATTCTGCTTTCATGGGGAAAGAATTTCATGGGGCTGACAGACTTCTTTATCGATTACGTTCCGATGTACAACAAGTTCCGCGCTGTTTCTTCCATTTTGGTGATTGCTGAATTTACCATTCCTTTGCTGGCGATTTTTGCCTTGAAAGAGATTTTGAACAAGCCGGATACGTTGAAATTGAAAGAGAATCGCGGGGGTGTGATTGCTACTCTGGTATTGACTGCCGGTGTTGCGTTGATTCTGGCGGTTGCTCCGGGAGTCTCTTCCTCCAGCTTTGTTACAGCACAAGAAATAGCTACTTTGGAGCAAGTGCTTCCTGCCGAATCCCGTGCCCAACATCTTGCGCCGATTGTAGCCAATCTGACCGAAATGCGTAAAGCTGTTGTTGCTTCAGATGCATGGCGCAGTTTCTTTATTATCGTGATAGGTTGCGTGCTTTTATTCCTCTATCAACAGCGGAAGTTGAAAGCTTCTTTCACATTGGCTGGTATTGCGCTTTTATGTCTGATAGATATGTGGAGCATCAATAAACGCTATTTGAATGACGAACAGTTTGTGCCGAAATCCAAACAGACGGAAGCGTTTGTTAAAACACAGGCGGATGAGATGATTCTTCAGGATACTACTTTAAATTATCGTGTGTTGAACTTTATAGGCTTCCCCGGTAATACGTTTAATGAAAACAACACGGCATACTGGCATAAGAGTGTCGGTGGCTATCATGCAGCGAAGCTCCGTCGCTATCAGGAAATGATAGATCATCATATCATGCCCGAAATGCAGGAAACCTATCAGGCGGTGGCTACTGCCGGCGGACAGATGGACAGTGTAGACGCTTCCAAATTCCGTGTACTGAATATGCTGAATACAAAATACTTCATTTTCCCTGCCGGAGAGCAAGGGCAGGCTGTTCCTGTGGTAAATCCTTATGCATACGGCAATGCGTGGTTCGTAGACAAGGTGCAGTATGTAAATAATGCAAATGAAGAAATCGATGCTTTGAATGATATTCTTCCAACGGAAACAGCCGTAGTGGATGTGAAGTTTAAAGAACAATTGAAAGGTGTGACAGAAGGATATAAAGATTCTCTATCTACCATCCAGTTGACTAGTTATGAGCCGAATCGTCTGGTTTACAAGGCTTCCACTCCTAAAGACGGAGTTGTTGTCTTCTCCGAAATATATTATCCGGGATGGCAGGCGACTATTGACGGTCAGCCCGTCGATATTGCCCGTGTAGATTATATCTTGCGTGCGATAAATGTACCGGCAGGAGAACATACCATCGAAATGTGGTTTGATCCACAAAGCATACAGGTTACAGAAAGTATTGCTTATGCAGCATTGGCTTTGTTGCTGATCGGAGTTATGGTCCTTGCGTGGACGCAGCGGAACAAGATTGCGAAGAAGTCTTAAGCGAAATGTAATAGTCATTAACCTTCATAATGTATGGTAAGGTTATAAAATAAGGGCGGCACTCCTTCTCACAAAGAGCGCCGCCCTTATTTTACATTCACTAAAAAAATATGAAAAAACAAACGCTGTTCATAGAAACATATTAAGTGTGATGTTTTATGAGAGTAGTTGTTTATTGTTTGTTCATTGAAAAAGGAAAATATGAATATAAACAAATAGTTTGTGGATAGTCTTATTATGCTGTAAGCTACTAAATTTGTAGCCAATAATAGAGCATTATGTTATGAAAAGACTACTATTCATTTTTTCCTTTTTTTTCTTGTTCGTGTTACGTGGGAACACACAGGAGGTAGAGATTCTGACATTAGAGGATTGTCTCCGCATTGGTATTGACAATAACTTGTCGTTAGAAGGGAAACGTAAAGAAATACAAAAAAGTAAATATGGCGTATCTGAAAACCGTTCGAAGCTGCTGCCGCAAATTAATGCGATAGCCGGTTATAATAACAATTTTGATCCTCCGGTGTCAGTCACAGACGGTTCATCTTACGGTGTTCCTTATAATATAACGCAGACGCTGCAACATTCTGCTAATGCAGGACTGGAAATGCAGATGCCGCTTTTCAATCAGACTCTTTATACTTCTATGTCCATAGCTAAAGTGATGGAAGAAATCAGTCGTCTGTCTTATGGAAAAGCCAGGGAAGATGTTATTCTTCAAATCAGTAAGATGTATTATCTCGGACAGGTCACGGCCGAACAAATCATGCTGATAAAAGCAAATATCACCCGTCTGGAAGAATTGAGAGATATTACACAGGCTTTCTTCGATAATGGAATGTCTATGGAAGTCGATCTGAAAAGAGTCAATATCAATTTGGAAAATCTGAAGGTGCAATATGACAATGCACAAGCAATGATGAAACAGCAATTGAATATGCTGAAATACATTATGGATTATCCGGCTGAAAAGGAAATCGCGTTGACACCGGTAAATACCGATAGCATTACTACGGTAGCCCTGACCGGCTTGTCGGAAAATATCTATGAACTTCAACTCTCACAATCGCAAGTGCAACTGGCGGAACGGCAAAAGAAGATCATTGCTAATGGATATATCCCTTCTCTTAGTCTGACAGGCAGCTGGCGATATGCTGCATATACGGATAAAGGTTATCATTGGTTCCACTCCGGTCCGTCCAATCAATGGTTTCGTTCCTATGGAGTGGGGCTAACCTTGCGTATTCCGATTTTCGACGGACTGGATAAAACCTATAAAATAAAGAAGGCGATGATCGATATAGAGAACAAAAGACTGGCATGGGAAGATGCCCGGAAGAATTTGCAAACTCAATATCTGAATGCTGTGAACGACCTGATGAACAATCAGCGTAACTTTAAGAAACAGAAGGATAACTACTTGCTTGCCGAAGATGTGTACGCAGTCACTTCCGACCGTTACCGGGAAGGCATTGCTTCTATGACGGAAGTGCTGCAAGATGAAATGCAGATGAGCGAAGCTCAAAACAACTATATCAGCGCACATTATAACTATCGGGTGACTAACCTGATGCTGCTTAAACTAACCGGACAAATAGAATCATTAGTCAAATAATACGCAAATAACAATCATAAATATGGAAACAATGGAAAATAACCTTCCTTCCGCTACTCATCAGGAGAAAGCAAAAAAAATGAAGAAACTTCGTCGCTGGCAGATTGCTATCAGCCTTCTCGGAGTGGCTATTATTGTTTGGGGAGTGATTGAAGTGATCTGCCTTTTTTTGAATTATAGCCAGACGGAGACTAGTAACGATGCACAAATAGAACAATATGTGTCTCCTATCAATCTACGTGCTTCAGGTTACATTGACAAAATCTACTTTACAGAACATCAGGAGGTACATAAAGGAGATACTTTACTGGTACTGGATGATCGTGAATATAAAATTCGCGTAATGGAGGCTGAAGCTGCCTTGAAAGATGCGCAAGCCGGTGCGACCGTCATCAATGCTACACTCAATACTACGCAGACAACAGCATCTGTTTACGATGCGTCTATTGCCGAGATTGAAGTACGTTTGGCGAAACTGGAAAAAGACCGGAAACGATATGAGAACCTCGTGAAACGAAATGCGGCTACTCCTATCCAACTTGAACAGATTGTTACTGATTATGAAGCTACGCGTAAGAAGCTGGAAGCTACGAAAAGGCAGAAAAAAGCAGCTCTTTCCGGTGTAGATGAAGTGTCCTACCGTCGCATGAATACCGAAGCGGCTATTCAAAGAGCAACAGCTGCGCTCGAAATGGCCCGGTTGAATCTTTCCTATACGGTTGTAATAGCTCCTTGTGACGGAAAACTCGGCCGTCGCTCATTAGAGGAAGGACAGTTTATTTCGGCAGGGCAGACCATCACCTATATTCTTCCTGATACCCAGAAATGGATCGTTGCCAATTATAAGGAGACACAAATCGAGAACCTGCATATCGGACAGGAAGTATTTGTCACAGTAGATGCCATTAGCGATAAAGAGTTTAAAGGCAAAGTCACCTCTATATCAGGAGCTACCGGCTCCAAATATTCATTAGTGCCGACCGATAACTCCGCAGGCAACTTTGTGAAGATCCAACAGCGCATCCCCGTACGCATCGACTTTACCGATTTATCAAAAGAAGACAACGAACGATTAGCAGCAGGCATGATGGTAGTAGTGAAAGCCAAACTCTAACCACCGTGCACCTATAATTCATAAATCATAATTCATAAATCAAAAATTAATGCCCTCTTATCCCAAAAATTATCCTTTCTATAGCTGGATGCCCAAACCGTTGGGTATTATCATTCTGTTATTTTTCTTTCTGCCGATTCTTACGGTAGGCGGGGTTTATTCGGTGAATAGCACCGAAATGATGAGCGGGCTTGGCATTATATCCGAGCATATCCAGTTTGCCAACTTTGTTACTTCTATTGGTATGGCAGCCTTTGCTCCTTTCCTATATCAGTTGGTGTGTGTGCGGCGGGAGAAGATGATGTGTATTGTCGGGTTTGCGTTCATGTATATATTCAGTTATATCTGTGCAAAGACAGACAGCGTTTTTCTGTTGGCGCTTTGTAGTCTTCTGACGGGTTTCTTGCGTATGGTACTGATGATGGTCAATCTGTTCACACTTATTTGGTATGCGGGTGGAATGGAAGCTACCCGCAATATTACTCCGGGGTTGGAGCCGAAAGATACTGCCGGTTGGAATAAATTGGACATTGAAAGATGTGTGAGTCAGCCGGCTGTTTATCTGTTTTTTATGATTCTAGGACAGTCGGGCACAGCATTGACGGCTTGGCTGTCCTTTGAATATGAGTGGAAATATGTGTATTACTTTATGATGGGGATTCTCCTGATCTCTATTTTGCTCTTGTTTATTACCATGCCGAATTATAAGTTTCCCGGAAGGTTTCCTATTAATTTCCGTAAGTTCGGCAATGTCACTGCATTTTGCATCTCGCTGACTTGTCTCACGTATGTGCTGGTTTATGGAAAAGTACTCGACTGGTATGATGACGAATCTATTCGTTGGGCGACAGCTGTAAGTATTCTGTTTGCGGGAATTTTTCTATATATGGATGTAACGCGCCGGTCGCCTTATGTTTTGCTGGATGCGTTCAAACTGCGTACTATACGTATGGGAGCATTATTTTACTTATTATTGATGGTGATAAACTCCAGTGCTATGTTTGTCAATGTGTTTGCAGGAGTGGGGATGCATCTCGATAATCTGCAAAATGCTTCATTAGGTAATTGGTGTATGGTAGGTTATGCTATTGGTGCCGTGATTGCTATGGTGTTGGGAGGTAAAGGGTTACATTTTAAGTATCTGTTTGCGATGGGATTCTTCTTCCTGTCTTTATCAGCTGTTTTCATGTATTTCGAGGTACAAACGGCAGGAGTTTACGAGCGTCTGAAATATGCAGTTATCATCCGTGCCACAGGCATGATGATTCTGTATGCGCTGACGGCTGCTTATGCCAATCAACGTATGCCTTTTAAATATCTTTCCACCTGGATCTGTATTATGCTTACTGTGCGTATGGTTGTGGGACCGAGTATCGGCGGAGCAATTTATACAAATGTTTTGCAGGAGCGGCAACAACACTATATAACCCGTTATGCGCAAAATGTGGACCTGCTTAATCCGGATGCTTCCACTTCCTTCCTTGGTACGGTACAAGGTATGAAATATCAGGGAAAGAGTGAGACGGAAGCCCGTAACATGGCTGCTATATCTACCAAAGGGCGTATTCAGGTGCAGGCCACGCTCTCTGCACTCAAAGAGATGGCGGGATGGACAATTTATGGTGGGTTAATTTGTATGATATTTGTGCTCGTTGTTCCTTATCCTAAACGAAAATTGCTAACTTAGCGTCGTTTTTGATAATGATCTGTTAATATATTGGTATGATGGATAGCGGACAAGATCGTTTATTGCAGTTTGATCGCGATTTATTAAGTGGGAAAAATATATGTAGCTCTGAAGGGATATTTGTAAATTTTCCACCCTCACTGAAGAAACCTTTCCAAATGAAAGGGCTGGGGCTGATTATTTGCCGCCAGGGTAATTTCCAGTTTTCGCTTAATCAGAAAAAGCATTTCGCAGGAGCAGGCGAAAGTTTGTTTATTCCCGAAGACGGCGAGTTTCAGGTTTTGCAAGAGTCGGAAGACATGGAGATGCGGATTTTGATTTATCAGATAGAACCGATCCGGGATATTATGGGGAATCTGGTTGTTTCCATGTATATGTATTCCCGTCTTACTCCCGAAGAACCTTCTTGTGTCTGGTCTACTGGTGAGGAAGAAGAGATCGTAAAGTATATGTCCTTATTGGACAATGTGTTACAGTCGGAAGAAAATTCATTTAAACTTTATGAGCAGAAATTACTTCTACTTGCATTGACGTACAGGATTTGCTCTATTTATAATCGCAAACTCGTCAATGACGGGCGGGAAGTGGGAGGACGCAAAAACGAAGTCTTTATTCATTTGATCCAGTTAATCGAAAAATATTATATGCAGGAACGGGGTGTTGAGTTTTATGCGGATAAATTGTGTTTGTCTCCTAAATATCTTTCTGCCGTTTCTAAAAGTATCTGCGGATATACCGTGCAGGAACTTGTATTCAAAGCTATCATTCGTAAGAGCATCTCATTGCTTAAAAATACGCAGAAAGATATTCAGGAGATTTCAAATGTCTTCGGTTTCCCCAATGCTTCTTATTTCGGTACGTTCTTTAAGAAGCAGGTTGGGGTTTCACCGCAGCAATATCGGAAGAATCTTTAAACGTTTATTCTTTTTCACCATAGGCAAGATCGCCCGCATCGCCCAGTCCCGGAACAATGTAAGAATGTTCGTTGAGTTCGGGATCGATGGCAGCGCACCAGATTGTCGTCTTGTCTTCCGGAAATACATTCTTTATATGATCGATAGCCTTTTGGCTGGCGATAATCGAAGCAACATGAATTTCGGCAGGGTGTCCTTTGGTCAGCATTGCCTGATAACTAAGTTCCATACTGCCTCCTGTCGCCAGCATAGGGTCGGTGATAATCAGCGTTTTGTCATCAATGCGGGGAGAAGCGATATATTCTATGTGTATATCGAATTTTAGCGTATCTTTATATTTGCGGTAAGCGGAAACAAACGCATTCTCCGCCCCGTCGAAATAACTAAGGAAACCTTGATGGAAAGGCAGACCAGCACGCAGGATCGTACTGATTACTAAATTGTTGTCCGGCGTACTGACCGGAGCGATTCCCAGTGGTGTCTGGATGTTCTTTACCGAGTATTTAAACTCTTTACTCATTTCATAAGCCATGATTTCTCCGATCCGTTCGATGTTACGGCGGAAACGCAGGCGGTCATTCTGAACTTCTACATTTCTAATTTCGGATATGTACTGGTTTAGAATCGAATTAGTTTGGCCAAAATCAATTACTTTCATATTATATTTTAATCAGATTTTAATCTCATTTTCACAGCATTGCTAGCATACTGACTTGCAAAGTAAACGATAATCTTTCAAATTGCAATATTCAGTTTGCAGATATTGTTAGGAATTTATAAAAGAGTTTCAATTAGGGAAAAATTTCTCTAATACCTTCTTCCTTTCCAAAGAAAGTATTACTTTTGTAGCCGGATTTACAAGGGGGTATCCAAAGCTCCCCATGTTAAGGTGAAAAGAGATAGAAAACAAAATACCAATTTTAATTAATTCAAAAGAAAATGGCAAATTTAGATTTAAGCAAGTACGGTATCACAGGTGTGACCGAGATTGTGCACAATCCGTCTTACGACGTTTTGTTCGCTGAAGAAACAAAACCAGGTTTGGAAGGTTTCGAAAAAGGCCAGGTAACTAACATGGGCGCTGTAAACGTAATGACCGGCGTTTATACAGGACGTTCTCCTAAAGATAAATTCTTCGTAAAAGATGAAACCAGCGAAAATACAGTATGGTGGACTTCTGAAGAATACAAAAACGACAACAAACCAGTTGATGCAAAATGCTGGAAAGCCGTAAAAGAATTGGCAACTAAAGAATTGTCTAACAAAAGACTGTTCGTTGTTGATGCTTTCTGTGGTGCTAACGAAAACTCTCGCTTGAAATTGCGCTTCATCATGGAAGTTGCATGGCAAGCTCACTTCGTAACAAACATGTTCATCCGTCCGACAGCTGAAGAATTGGCTAACTTCGGTGAACCTGATTTCGTTATCATGAACGCTTCTAAGGCTAAAGTTGAAAACTACAAAGAACTGGGATTGAACTCAGAAACTGCAGTTGTATTCAACTTGACTGAAAAGATCCAGGTGATCCTGAATACTTGGTACGGTGGTGAAATGAAGAAAGGTATGTTCTCTTACATGAACTACTTGTTGCCTTTGAACGGTATGGCTTCTATGCACTGCTCTGCTAACACAGATAAAGAAGGTAAGAGCTCTGCTATTTTCTTCGGTCTGTCTGGTACAGGTAAGACAACTTTGTCTACTGACCCGAAACGTCTGTTGATCGGTGATGACGAACACGGATGGGATGACGAAGGTGTATTCAACTTCGAAGGTGGTTGCTACGCTAAGGTTATCAACTTGGATAAAGAAAGCGAACCAGACATCTGGAATGCTATCAAACGCGATGCGCTGTTGGAAAACTGTACAGTAAACGCTGAAGGCGAAATCAACTTCGCTGACAAGTCAGTAACTGAAAACACTCGTGTTTCTTATCCTATCTACCACATCGAAAACATCGTTAAACCGGTGTCTAAAGGTCCTCACGCTAAACAAGTTATCTTCTTGTCAGCTGACGCATTCGGTGTATTGCCTCCAGTATCTATCCTGAACGCAGAACAAACTAAATATTACTTCTTGTCAGGTTTCACAGCTAAATTGGCTGGTACAGAACGTGGTATCACTGAACCGACTCCGACATTCTCGGCTTGTTTCGGTGCTGCTTT
>ERZ808029.113-NODE-113-length-80823-cov-28.980110_pt1 | contig 80823 bp, 74 predicted proteins | sample MGYA00380185_ERZ808029 | MGnify/ENA primary metagenome ERZ808029 (study PRJEB31490, sample SAMN06133404) | mouse gut metagenome | isolation source: M2_3 | host: mice | place: China: Chengdu | collected 2015-05 ... | reverse complement strand
CTCGGCATATACCCCAAAGCACGCTGGCGGAGATACTCTGATACGGAAATCCCGCACTTTTTGGCGTTCTGCTCAATAATATTTTTTTCTTTTTCGCTTACACGGATAAATAAATTTTTGTTCTTGGCTTCGTTCATTACATCAATCCTTTCTACTACAATATAAATATGGTTAATATCCCTTACAGCCAGTAAGGAATTACCCATCTTGTTGCTTAAGCTGTATAATGATGGAGCAATCGGTATATCGTCTACCTTTCTTGGACTTCGCGTCCGCATCAAAGACTGATAACCAGCTCCTCATTCGCAGCGTTCGTTTTATGCAGGTTGAACTGCCAATAGGTACGTTCGTGTCACACCACAGTAGATTGAATAGGCAATGAGTAAAACTGGTTCTTATCCATTGCAATACATCTTAAGGAGTGACTAATTTATGAACGCAGTAGGTATCGATGTTTCCAAAGGTAAAAGCATGGTGGCAATCTTACGCCCTTTCGGTGAGATTGTTTACAGTCCTTTTGAAATCAAGCACACATCCCATGATATTAATTCTCTTGTTGATCTCATCCATTCCGTTGATGGTGAATCCCGTGTCGTGATGGAGCATACTGGACGTTATTACGAAGTCCTTGCTCATCAGCTTTCCGAGGCAGACATTTTCGTCAGCACAATCAATCCCAAACTAATCAAAGACTTTGATAATGATTCTCTTCGTAAAGTCAAATCCGACAAAGCAGATGCAGTGAAGATTGCCCGCTATGCTCTTGACAAGTGGCAGAATCTGAAACAGTATAGTCTTATGGATGAATTACGCAACCAACTTAAAACCATGAACCGTCAGTTTGGTTTCTATATGAAGCACAAAACTGCCATGAAAAATAACCTTATTGGCATCCTTGATCAGACTTATCCTGGCGTAAATACTTACTTCGACAGTCCTGCACGAAGTGACGGCAGCCAGAAATGGGTTGATTTTGCATCTATATACTGGCATGTGGACTGTGTTCGTAAAATGTCTTTAAACGCCTTTACTGACCACTATCAGAAATGGTGCAAACGCAAGAAGTACAACTTCAGCAAATCAAAAGCCGAAGAAATCTATGGAAAAGCTAAGGAACTTGTTCCTGTACTTCCCAAGGATGAAATAACCAAACGAATCATCAAACAAGCAGTTGAGCAACTCAACAGTGCTTCCTCTACTGTTGAGGAACTGCGCATCTTGATGAATGATACAGCCTCAAAGCTCCCTGAATATCCCATTGTTATGGCAATGAACGGCGTCGGTCCATCTCTTGGTCCACAGCTTATTGCGGAAATCGGAGATGTTACTCGCTTTACTCACAAAGGTGCTGTTACAGCATTTGCTGGTGTTGACCCTGGTGTAAATGAATCCGGAACCTTCTCACAGAAAAGTGTTCCTACATCAAAACGCGGCTCTGCTGATTTACGGAAAACGCTGTTTCTTGTAATGGATGTTCTTATCAAAACAATGCCACAGGACGATCCTGTATATCAGTTTTTAGACAAGAAGCGTTCCCAAGGTAAGCCTTACTACGTTTACATGACTGCCGGAGCTAATAAATTTTTGAGAATCTACTATGGGCGAGTGAAAGAATATCTTGCATCACTTCCTCAATCAGAATAATATATACATACCTTTCTGATAGACCAGCACAATGTGGTGGTCTTATTTTGATACCCTTTTGCAACCTGTATAAAATTTTCAAAGTTCTTTCAATTTAGCCTTGACTTTTTATTTGCAGGCTTTGATTTTGTAAATGGGTTTTAGGGTGTCCCTAAAGAACAATCGGCTCTTAAAGCCGGTTGGGGCGGAAACTGTCAATACAGTTTCCCTGCTTGCTGCGGTATGCGACACTCTTTCTGCCGCATACGGTTGTTGTTTTCCGCCGGTCTGTCTGAATGTCGTTTTTCTGTCCCTGCCCCCGTTTCAGGCGGCGTTGTTTCGCTTACTCTCCGAAAAGAGGTTATCGCAAAATCATATCCCATCCAGCCGGTCATTCAACTGTAACCGGCATTTGGGCAACGAAAAAAAGCCGGTACATCAATGTGTACCGACCAACACAAAAGGATAGACTTATCCCTTGCGGTTTTGGTTTCACAATGATGTAACCGGCTTTGAGATTCAAAGTCGAAACTGTCTGTTACGCTTATCTGTTGCCGACAGTTCGAAGCAGTTTCAGAAGCGACGGTATTTCCTTTTCGCATACCGCAGGCGTGTGCGGCGTAAAGCCGTACTCCCAAATTTTGTGAGGATATGTAATTGGTTGTGGTTCTCCTAAGAGAATTTTTTATTATACTCTGCGGAACGAGTGTATGTCAATACTTTCTAAAAAGTTTTTGAATATTTTTTTCGGAAGGTGGGCATACTATTTAATTTCAAATAAAAATCATGTTCGTTTATCTTTAGATAAAAGAGCAGAGCCGACAGGCTGTGATTGCTCACAAGCCTGCCAACTCTGCGTATTATGTGTCTGGCTTTTTGGTGAGATGTTGTCCGCCCGATAAATGGGAGATTATAGCAAATACCCCGTAGCGATGAAAAGATAGCTATACAAGTATTTTCTATTTAATCTTAAATACATTACCCCACTAAGAACAGAAAATATCATAGTAGAAATTCCGTTCCATATTTCTAGCCCTACTCCTCTTGATACAAAATGAAACGCCCCCCATGTCATAGCTAAAATAATACCACCAAAAGGAATGAGGCTTTCTTTTTTCAACAAGGTTTCAATCGCTTTTTGCCCATATATTATGATTAGAACAACGAGTACCACTTCAAATATATAATACAAATATTGCGCACAAAATTGAAATATGTTTTTACCCTGTGCTTCTCCAATAATCTTTAATGTATGCCAATCAATAAAAGTCATAATTTTGCAGCCAATGAAGCAAGCAAGCGTTACTATCCAATTTTTCAAGGAAATCTTGTCCCCTTTGTTCCCTCTTTCTGGAAAATGATAATATTTCCTTGAAAAAAGCAGGAGAACACCAATGAAAAATGCCCACATGAAAACCATTATAATACAATGGATACTTCTTTGGTGCGTTGTATAATTTTGTATATCTACATGTAGAAATATCACTTCAATTCCGAATATTGACAGGAATTCAAGCATAAATGCTCCAAATGAGAGCAGGCTCATCCATAAATATTTTGTCCATTTTACTTCTCTAACCATTATTCTCACCTTATGAAATTTCGTTTTCCTTTTATACTTGACTTCCCGACAAATTATGAATTTGGTTAATGTATATGTTCATCATAAAACCCAACAAAATCCTCGAACAACTCCAAATCCAATGAATCACACCATTTTTCCCTGTCAAGGTTTTGATATATATAATTAGCTTTATCCTCCGAAAACCGTTCCCTGTTTTCCTCTGTGTTATAGTCATAGTCAAGCGTTTTGAGCCATTCATCAAATTTCGCATTAAACTCATTGCGATATGTGTCGTCATTGAAATAGTTATGTCCTTTATTCTCAAGAGGAATAAAGCTAAATCGGGAATCGTCCTTGTATTTTTCGTAATAAATTTCGTAGCCGTATTCGGCTGGAACAACTTCATCATCAAAGCTATGCACAATCATAATAGCGGCATTGCTTTTTGAGAAGCCGTCCAACGCAGTATTTGAGGCATACCCGCCATATTGAATCCTCTCATGCAGTTTCACAAATGGTAACATCAAATAAATACCATTTCCTACCTGTTTTTTCCCCTCGGCTTCAAACAGATTCGGTGAAGCGTTAAAACCCGAACACGCTATAACGGCTTTTACTTCGGGGTGGTATGTAAGCACACTGCAAACACTGTAGCCGCCCCAGCTATGCCCGAATAAAACGATTGGCAGACTTGGGAATTTCCCGCTTTCCTCCACAAATGTAATTGCATAGTCAAGGTCAATTACTCCCTGTGGAAGCCCTCCGACTCCCTCACCCTCGCTTTCATCATTTCCCGTAGCGTCATAGGAGAAAACATAATATCCATGACAGGCAAAATAATTCACGCAATCCATATAAGAATTATGTCCACCTCCACCAAAGCCATGTGCCATTACAACAATACCACGCTGGTTTTCTCCCGAACTATACATATATCCCGCCAGTTTCTGCCCCCCGTTGGAACTAAACTCATATTTCGTGCGGTGCAATCCGTCAAAGTCATCAACGTAGAGCATAAGCGGCTCATAGCTCTCAAATCGCTGGTTAAAATTCTCGTTATATACCATTACAGTCAATATCCAATCGCCAGCAATTATTAGTGTGACCACAATAGATAATATAATAAAGAGAATCTTTCTCTTCTTAGATTTCGGTTTCGTATTTTTCATATCCATATCCTTTTTGACTTATTGTTGTGTCGGAAAATTCCGATTTCTCGCTTTGTTAATCAACTTATTTCGATTTAAGTCTTTCCTAATATGCTTAGTGTTCCTTTTTTCGGCAAAATAGAAATGTGTGATTTTTATGATTTCTGTATAACCTTTAGTGTTTTTTGAATATCCTTATAAACTAATGACTGCATACTATCCTCATAAATAGAAATATCTGCTTTATGAAGTGCGGAAAGAACATCATTCTTCAATTCAGGCTTATGTTTTGCAATAATGGGTAACAATTTGATACATTGCCTTGCTGTAATAGGTTTGGCATCTGTTATATGTTTCAAATATTTATCAATAACCTCATCAATCTTATAATCTTTATCCCATTTCGCATTATAAGCAAGTAATGTAAGTCCCCTTGTGCGAATATACGAATTATCGCTGTCAAGCATATCGCTTAATCTATCCATATAGGGATAGACACAATCAGTTTCTTCGCTTTGTTTTTGCAATTCCTGTAACGCCTTGTATGCAACATTATTATTTTTATTAAACAGTAGTTCAAATGTTTCTGCTATATTGACTGACATGGTAATCTCCTTTACAAATGAGGGTTTTTATAATTTTTACAGTGTGATTATCCAAAAACATACTGCTGAAATTGCAGAAAGCGGTGTCATGATATACTTTTCTTTTTTGCTTTTGGATATAAAATTCATAATTGTATTGAATGAGAGATATACTGCCATGATGATACAGATTATCTTTGTTGCGTTCTCTGAAAACCAAAATGGTATAAGTCCTCCCATTTGCAATACTATGACCACAAAAAATATCTGTAAAATAAGCTGCATAACCAAAATAATCCTTAGTTTCTTAGGGAAAACTTTATATTGTCCTCCCATTGTCAACTCTCCTAATGGGAAACCACAAACTATAAGAAATGATAATACAATCACTATTGAAAAGACACCTGCTCCTATAATAGCTACCATAGTCAACCTCCAAATACCGATTTTTCGTTCTATTTAGCTTTCCGATAAACTGGAAGTTATCGCTTTCTGATAATCCAATCGTCATCTTGGTTTTTTCTCTCTGCATAGTAACCGCAAGGCATATCCTTTAAGGTACTGACAGAGTTATCTAAATCAAAAACCCATTTTAAAGATACTAACTTTGCTTCATCTGTTTCATGTGTTTCTCCGCATAGAAATTGCCACATTCCGTCATCTTCATCATGCGATACATATAGAATAGGTGCCTGACGCTCCAATATATGGCAACAGATAATCGTAGCAGTATCAGGTGAATCATAAAAAGGAAATTTCATGTCTGTTACTCCTTTCAAATCTCGACTTCTCAGTTTGACTTTTTTCCTATTATACACAAAAACATGAGATTTTTCAATTCACAAACTGTCGTTGCTTAAGTTTGAATGGCATTGTCGCTTATTGCGGAAACGCTATCATTCACCTATGAATAAATTATCTCATTTTCAACAATTTCTCTTACACATGCCAGAATGTTATTCATCTTTTGAAACCATAAGAATTGATTTTCGGTTTTCAATTGTTCTGTCACACCCTGCCTGTCGGAATATTCCGTTACCAGCCGAGAAAACATTTTATCAGCCCGCTTGTCAATATCAGCAAGGTAGTCGTTCAGCTTTCCACCTGTTAGTAGGTTCATATACAAAACCTTATGGCATTGTTCCAAATACTTTGCGTGCCGCTGTCCCCATAAGCCGATTAGCTTGGCTTCTTGTGGCGGTATAAGATTTGGCAGATTATAATCGCCAACTTTTGAATAAGTGCCGCCCATCCGTTCAAATATTGTTTTTTCCATAAGTTTAACCCTCTGTCATTCTGATTTTGAGAGCGTTGGAAATAATTCTCCGTTCTTTTTCGTCAATCACTATGTAATATTTTTGACATCGCATATTTCCCGTTCTCTTTCTCCTAAAGTATGGCAAAGGATTTCTCCCTTTGCGAATGTGCGATTTTATTGTTGACATTAAAGAAAGCCAGTGCAAGAAGCGTTTCTGCTTTTTACGCTGGCTTTTGCCTTTGCTATCGCCCATAAGCTGTAATCCAATAATGTTTTCAAATTATCTCCTTATGTGGCAACAGCCTTTGCGGTTTTTCTTTTGTCGTTTTTTGCCGGATTACGCCGCAGGGCGTTATTCATCATCGGTTGCCGCTCACCGCCTTCCAACCTGAATTTTCAACAAAAAAATTCAGATTGGAGGAAAGGACATGGAGGGTAATCGCCCAAAAAGAAGAAAGGATAAGTACAATCCTTATACGATATTCGAGAAAGACGGACAATATTACATTTCATTTAAAGACGGACAAGGTGCTTTACATAAACTTGAAATCAGCAAGGTGCTGTATGACACGTTTGATTCTTTTGAATTAAGCGATCTGGTGTATCTTAACGTGGTGGACAGGCATATTGAGCAATCCGAAGTATGGGAAAACACTTTGAATATGAGAGCAATGGAAAAGCCGGACAGCATGGAGGAAATCGTGTTCCGCAGGCTTCAGAAAGAAAAGTTACATAAGGCAATTAATGAACTGCCGGAAAAACAGAAGAAAAGGCTGATACTGCGTTATTTTCAGGACTTGACATATGTTGAAATCGCAGAGCGGGAGAAGTGCTCAATCAGAGCAGTAGAGTACAGTGTCCACGGGGCAATTCAAAGCCTGAAAAAGTTTTTTGAAAAAAATTAAAAAAGGACTTTCGGGTTTTGCCTGATAAGTGAGGAAACAGGTGAGGGAGATAAAAATTCCTTTACCTGTTTTCTGCATTTATGCGGTGAATGGGTTTGCACCGTGAAAATTTCATACCCATTCATCAAATACATTCCTGTTGTTATCGTGATGAGCGTAAGCCACGTTAGCAGGTACGCCATGAGCTGGATGGAGATAAAGGCAACGAAATCGCACAGACAGAAAGACAATGGTTTGCGGCTGTCCTATCCCCGTTTAAGGAGCGGAAAATACCGGGCTATAACTATCAGTTTGCTACTGATAAGGCGATAACAGGCAGCAGGGACAATGATACTCCCGTCCAGTCACAGGTCGAGCGTAAATACCCATCAGGTATACAAACGCCGCAACCAATGAGGGCGGCTCCGGGCGATCCCCGGAGGGGTGCTATTCCCGTGGAGCTGGCCAGCAGCCAGTCGTTTGGTGACTTCCCTATGTTTGCCGTAAAAGCGGTAGATATGTAAGCCGGGGTGTCGAGGACAAATAGGCTTATCAGGCTAAAAGTGGTAGCCGGACACAAAACATGAAAATATTCTGAAGAATAATCAAAAAGCCATGCTTTTGTGTTCGGCTGATACATACCTGAAATGCAGTTTTTTCGGCAGGTAAGATGTATTCTGCAAATTTATATTTTCCGCCATGAAAGAAAAAGCAGACTGGATTCAGGAAGTAAAGATTATGGAGGACATTTTTATTATGGAAGAAAGAAAAATCAGACGAGGGGATATTTACCATGCAGACTTAAATCCCGTTTTCGGAAGTGAGCAGGGCGGATACCGTCCGGTATTAGTGATTCAGAATAACAGAGGGAATCAATACAGCCCAACCGTAATTGTGGCGGCAATTACAAGCAGGCCAAAGTCAAAAATGCCCACGCATGTCCCGGTTCCGGCAGATATGCAAGGTCTGGAAAAAGATTCTGTTGTGTTGTTAGAGCAAGTCCGAACACTGGACAAAAGGAGACTGGGAGATTATATCGGGACGCTGGACAGACAGCAAATGTTGAAAGTTGATAAAGCGTTATGCTCCAGCACCGGGATGAGAAAACGGGATAAACCGATTTTAATGTGTTTATGTCCCATATGTGCAAAACCCTTTTATGATTCCAAAGAGCATTTTATCCAGAGGGCAGATAAAAATCAAAATTTAAAGGATACCTGTATGTTTTGCAACAGCAGGCAGGGATACGATTATTTAATAAGGAAAAGGTATTGCAGTGAGAACAAGGATAATTGAAAAGTCAAGGATGCGATTTGAAAATTCGCACATTAGACGGGAAGGGATTGTGAAGCTATGATAATAACAAGCAGTCCCTTCCCGTGTTTCGGGAGGTGACTGAGATAGATACCATGAATTTGCAAAAACAGGTTTATGACGCTGATGACATTCAAAAGTTATTGGGTATCGGCAGAAGCAAGGCATACGCATTTCTGGATGAAGCCTATGAGAGTCAGAAACCGTTCAGGGTGATAAAAATAGGAAAGCTGTACCGGGTTCCCAAAGAGGGATTCGATCAATGGTTAAATGGAGCAAGCTAAACGTGCGGAGGTGATAGGAATGGGAAAGAAAACACAGGAAAAGAGTGTTGCTTTTTTTGAACGAAATTCATGGTATCACCGTACAAAGGCACTGCAAGACAACGGCATTGTTAAATATGGAAAGAAAGGCGGATTTTCCAGTCAGGCAGAGGCGGAGACCAGTTATCGGAAATGTGAGGAAGAATTTAATGCGCTGTTGCGGAAACAGCAGCTTTCCAGTAAATCCAATAAAGACGTTCTCTTTAAAGATTATCTTATCTACTGGTTTGAGGAAGTGTTTTCAAAAAGAATCGAGACTACAACAAGAATGGTTGGGGCATACGCCTTATATGACTTGATTATCCCCAACATTGATTATGACATAAAGATGAGGTTCGTCAGCGTGGAATATCTGGACGGACTTCTGGAGAGGACGTCAAAGGCTTGTGTTTCGGCAGGAAACAAGGGGCGGGAAATTCTGAATCTGGCCATGAAAGAGGCAGTCATAGAGGGCTATATCAATGTGAATCCCGTGCCGGAAACAAAGCTGTATAAGCGAAAGAAACCCAATATCGTGATTCTCAGCAGGGAGAAAATAAAAATACTTCTTCAGGCGGCTTCAAAGGATAACTGGTATCTGGAAATTCTGTTGGGACTGTTTTGCGGACTGCGGAAAGGCGAAATCTATGGGCTGAAATTTTCCGACTTTGATTTAGAACGCCGTAGTGTGAAAATCAGCAGACAGATTGTTGCAAACCCTATTATAAAAGAGGGGAGCAGGATTGAAGAAAATATTTTAATTGAACGTGATCCCAAAACGCCCAACAGTTTCCGGGTACTGCGTGTGCCGGAGGTCATTATTACAGAGCTGGAGAAAAGAAAATGTCAGATAGATATGTATAAAGAAAAGATGCAGGAGGCTTTTATTGATAACGATTATATCAGTTGTCAGGCAAATGGAAAGGTACATAGCCTGTCCGCCATGAACAATGCTTTGACAAAGCTGTGTGTGCGGAATGGGCTTCCTGCCGTCACCGTGCATGGGCTCCGCCATATGTTTGCGACAATTTTGGTGGAGCAGGGGGTTCCGCTGGCGAAAATATCAGGGTTATTGGGACATAGTTCTGTCAATACGACTTTTGAATATTATTGCGACGTCATGGATGAGAAAGAAAAGATTATTGCCTTTATGAATGACGCTTTTATTCCTGAAGGCAGGGAAAGGACAGAATAACATGGAATTTGATTTGAAATTACAGCAGTTTGTGGACTGGAAGGTTTACAACGTCACGCCGATTAAGAATAAGTTTGGTTATCGTGTGGTGCTGATTTATGCGGACGGGACAAAAATACCACAGCAGAAATCCGGGTTTGCTACAAAGAAAGCGGCGAACACGGACAGGGACAAGACGCTGGGTGAATTATATTCTGGCACATATGTGGTATATACCAGCGTAAAAGTGAAAGACTTTATGCTGTTCTGGCTTGAAAAAGAAATGCGCCCACGCATTACAAGCGGTTCCTATGAAACCTATTCCAATATTGTGAATAACCATGTGATTCCGGCGATGGGCAACATCAGAATGACGGAAATCAAACGGAGCCATATCCAGAGCCTTTATTATGAAGAAGCGGAAGCTTCCGTTTCTATCGCAAGATTGGTAAAAACGGTGATGAATACGTCCATGCAGTATGCTGTGAGTAAGAAAATCATTTCCATAAATCCAACGATTGATGTGGCTTTGCCAAAACAGGTAGAGAAGAAAGCCTATCATACCCGGAACATTGATACACAAAAGACACTGAATATGGAGCAGGTTTTAACGCTCATTGAAGCGAGCAGGGAAACGCCAATCCATATGCAGGTACTTTTTGCAGTGCTGTTGGGGTTGAGGCGGTGTGAAATCAATGGGGTGAAATATTCGGATATAGATTATATCAACCGGACATTAAAGGTACAGCGGCAGTTAGGCAAGAAACCAAACACGACTGCCGGGGACTTCCCGGCTAAGACGTTTACAAAACAGGAAATTGGCTTGAAAACGCCGTCCAGCTACCGAACCATCCCCATACCGGATTATGTGTTTGAAGCCATTCTGGAAGAGAGAAAAGTGTATGAGAAGAACCGCAGAAGGCGGTCAGGCACATTTCAGGATTTGGATTATATCTGCTGTTCTACTTATGGGCGTCCGAGAAGCAAGGATTTTCACTGGAGGCATTATAAGAAACTGTTGGAGGACAATGGATTGCCCGATATAAGATGGCATGATTTGAGAAGCACCTTCTGTACCATTTTATTAAAGAACAACTTCAATCCCAAAGCGGTATCACAGCTAATGGGACAGCGAAAGAAATGATCACCATAGATGTTTACGGAGATACCGCCGAAATCATTGAGGACTGTTTAGATGATCTCCAGCCGTTTATTGATGAAGTAATCCCGAAGGAAGAAAGCGAAGGCGGTACAGATTTTTCAGAAGATAATTATATAGAACAAATCAGTGAATTTCTTGCATGAAACTAAGATACTGGCATAACTGAATGGCATAAAAAGATATAAAAAAGCACAGAACAAAAGTTCGATTTTGGTCTGTACTTTTTTTGACTTATGTGTTATAATGAAAAACCAAATGACTGGATAATACTATCTGTACTGGCTGGTGTTATTCAGTGTTGTTACGTTTCAAAAATACGGTTTTGTGACCTGCATTCGTGTAATTGCTATTTTAACGCTTATTCGCCAGCTTTGCAAGCCCATTTTACACGAATCGAAAATCAAATTACACTAATTTCGGGCGAATAAGCAAACTTTTTTCGGTCACAAATTGGAGGTTTTCATATGCCAGAGTTCAAATTACAAGCCCCCTACAAGCCCACAGGCGACCAGCCGCAGGCCATCGCCGAGCTGGTCAAAGGCTTCAAGGAGGGCAACCAATTCCAGACTTTACTAGGGGTTACGGGTTCCGGCAAGACATTTACGATGGCGAATGTCATTCAGGAATTGCAGAAGCCGACGCTGGTTATCGCCCACAACAAAACGCTTGCGGCGCAGCTTTACGGAGAATTCAAGGAGATGTTCCCTGAGAATGCAGTAGAGTATTTTGTCTCCTATTACGACTACTATCAGCCAGAAGCTTATGTTCCTTCTTCTGACACTTACATTGCTAAGGATTCTTCGATCAATGACGAGATAGATAAATTACGCTTGTCTGCGACGGCGTCTCTGAGTGAACGTCGGGATGTGATAGTGATATCAAGTGTATCTTGCATTTATGGATTGGGCAGCCCGGAGGACTATTTGAATATGATGATTCCGCTTCGGCCGGGAATGATGAAAGATAGAGATGAGCTTCTAAGGGAGCTTATTGATATTCAGTATGCGAGAAATGAGATGGATTTTCATCGCGGCACATTTCGTGCACATGGGGATGTAGTTGAGATTATTCCTGCCCAGGAAAGCGATATGGCGGTAAGGGTGGAATTTTTCGGGGATGAGATAGACCGTATTACCGAGATTGATATTTTGACGGGAGAGATTAAGAGAGCGGTATCGTTTGTAGCGATTGCACCGGCATCTCATTATGTGGTTCCGATGGAGCGTATTCTGAAGGCGACAAAGGATATAGAAGAAGAGTTGGAAGAGCGGATTGCTTATTTTAAAGGGGAAGATAAGTTGTTAGAGGCGCAGAGGATTTCCGAGCGTACCAATTTTGATATAGAGATGCTCAAAGAAACAGGATTTTGTTCGGGAATCGAGAATTATTCAAGGCATTTGTCCGGTCTTCAGCCGGGACAGCCGCCCTATACACTTATGGATTTCTTTCAAAATGATTTCTTGATCATCATAGATGAATCACACAAGACGATTCCGCAGATTGGCGGCATGTACGCGGGAGATCAGTCGAGAAAATCGACGCTGGTAGATTTTGGTTTCCGGCTTCCGTCTGCAAAGGATAACAGACCGCTTAGCTTTGATGAGTTTGAAGACAGGATCGACCAGATTATGTTTGTATCAGCAACACCGGGCAACTATGAAGCGGAGCATGAATTGCTTCGGGCAGAGCAGGTGATTCGCCCGACAGGGCTTTTAGATCCGGAAGTAGAAGTGCGGCCTGTAGAAGGACAGATTGATGATTTGTATGGCGAAGTGAATAAAGAAATAGAAAAAGGGAATAAAGTTCTTATCACGACGCTGACAAAGAGGATGGCAGAAGATTTGACGGATTACATGAGAGAGCTTGGAATCCGCATCAAATATCTGCATTCGGATATTGACACGCTGGAGCGTACCGAGATTATACGTGATATGCGGCTTGGTGTGTTTGATGTGCTTGTAGGGATTAATCTGTTGAGGGAAGGATTAGATATTCCTGAGATTACGTTGGTGGCGATTTTGGATGCGGATAAGGAAGGATTTTTGCGTTCAGAGACATCGTTGATTCAGACCATAGGCCGTGCAGCGCGTAATTCAGAAGGACATGTGATCATGTATGCGGACAAGATTACGGATTCTATGAGACTTGCGCTTGATGAGACGAAGCGCCGGCGCGCGATTCAGATGAAGTACAATGAAGAGCATGGCATTACGCCAACAACGATTAAGAAATCCGTACGCGATGCGATTTCTATCTTTAAGAAGGTCGCAGCAGAAGAACTTCGTATGGAAAAAGATCCGGAATCCATGAGTACGAAGGAATTAGAAAAGTTAATAAAAGATATTGAAAAACAGATGAAGAAAGCAGCTGCGGAATTGAACTTTGAAGCGGCAGCCGAGTTGAGAGATAAATTAATAGAATTGAAGCAGAGGTTAAAAGGGTAGAATGGCAAAAGACAACAAACAATATATTAAGATTCGAGGGGCAAATGAACATAATCTGAAAAATATTGATATTGATATTCCAAGAAACAAGATGGTTGTTTTGACGGGATTGTCGGGTTCGGGAAAATCGTCCCTTGCATTTGATACGATTTATGCGGAAGGTCAGAGGAGATATATGGAATCCTTATCTTCTTATGCGAGACAGTTTTTGGGGCAGATGGAAAAGCCGAATGTGGAAAGTATTGAAGGATTATCTCCGGCCATTTCCATCGACCAGAAATCGACGAATCGTAATCCGCGTTCGACGGTAGGAACCGTGACAGAGATTTACGATTATTTTCGTTTGCTCTATGCAAGGATTGGTATTCCGCATTGTCCGAAATGTGGAAAAGAAATCCGTAAACAGACTGTGGACGAAATGGTAGATCAGATTATGGAGCTGCCCGAGCGTACGAAGATCCAGCTGCTTGCGCCGGTTGTAAGAGGCCGCAAAGGAACACATGCAAAATTATTTGAGCGTGCGAAAAAAAGCGGATATGTCCGTGTGCGTGTAGACGGAAACCTATATGAATTGTCGGAGGAGATTGTGCTGGACAAGAATATTAAGCATAATATTGATATTATTGTAGACCGTCTTGTAGTGAAGGAAGGGATTGAGAAGCGTCTGGCAGATTCTATTGAGAATGTGTTGGCATTGGCGGAAGGACTTCTTACGGTAGATGTGATTGATCAAGAGCCGATTAATTTTAGTCAGAGTTTCTCGTGCCCGGATTGCGGTATCAGCGTGGATGAGATTGAGCCGAGAAGTTTTTCTTTTAACAATCCGTTTGGGGCGTGTCCGGTCTGTTTTGGACTGGGCTACAAGATGGAATTTGATTTGGATCTGATGATTCCGGATATGTCGCTCAGCATTGATGAAGGAGCGATTGCGGTTATCGGATGGCAGTCCTCTACAGAAAAGACGAGTTATACGAGGGCGATTCTGGAAGCGCTTGCAAGAGAGTATGATTTCCGGCTGGATGTTCCGTTTGAGTCCTATTCAGATGAAGTGAAAAAGATTCTTATTCATGGGACAGATGGAAAAGAGGTAAAGGTATATTATAAAGGACAGCGTGGAGAGGGAATCTATGATGTTGCCTTTGAAGGGATTATCCGCAATGTAGAAAGGCGATATCGGGAGACGAGTTCCGATACGATAAAGGCAGAGTATGAGACTTTTATGAAGATTACGCCATGTCATGAATGTCATGGTCAGAGACTGAAAAAAAGTTCATTGGCAGTTACGGTAGGAGATAAAAATATTGCAGAAGTAACCGGTATGTCAGTAGAGAAGCTGCAGGTATTTTTGGAAAACTTACAGCTGACACCGACACAGGAGTTGATCGGAGGGCAGATTTTAAAGGAAATCAGAGCGAGAATTGACTTCCTTGTAAATGTGGGGCTTGAATATTTAAGTCTTGCGAGGCCTACCGGAACATTGTCTGGCGGGGAGGCGCAAAGGATCAGACTTGCTACACAGATTGGTTCCGGACTTGTAGGTGTGGCATATATTCTCGATGAACCAAGCATCGGACTTCATCAGCGGGATAATGACAAATTGCTTGGCACTTTAAAACATTTGAGAGATCTTGGCAATACATTGATTGTCGTGGAGCATGACGAGGATACGATGCTGGAAGCGGACTGCGTGGTAGATATTGGACCGGGAGCAGGAGAGCATGGGGGAGAAGTTGTAGCGATCGGAACGGCAAAAGAGATTATGAAGAATAAGAATTCGATTACGGGTGCTTATCTGAGTGGAAGAATTAGGATTCCGATACCAAAGGAACGAAAGAAACCAACAGGATATCTCAAAGTAATCGGGGCTGCAGAGAATAATCTGAAAGGGATTGACGTAAAGTTCCCGCTTGGCGTACTGACTTGTGTGACGGGTGTTTCCGGTTCCGGAAAGAGTTCGCTTGTGAATGAAATCTTATATAAAAAATTAGCAAAAGAATTAAATCGTGCAAGAACGATTCCGGGAAAGCACAAACGAATCGAAGGATTGGAGCAGGTGGATAAGGTTATTAACATTGATCAATCTCCAATCGGAAGAACTCCGCGTTCGAATCCGGCGACATATACAGGGGTTTTTGACTTGATTCGTGATTTGTTTGCGGCAACTCCGGATGCAAAGGCGAAAGGATATAAGAAAGGCAGATTCAGTTTTAATGTCAAAGGGGGCCGATGTGAAGCTTGCAGCGGTGATGGAATCTTGAAGATCGAGATGCATTTTTTGCCGGATGTCTATGTGCCATGCGAAGTTTGTCATGGAAAACGGTATAATCGAGAGACACTTGAGGTAAAATATAAAGGAAAAAGTATTTTTGATGTGCTGGATATGACGGTGGAAGAGGCGTTGACATTTTTTGAGTCTGTGCCAAGTATTCGCAGAAAGATGGAAACGTTGTATGATGTGGGACTATCTTATATAAGGCTTGGACAGCCATCAACGACGCTTTCCGGCGGAGAAGCGCAGCGTATCAAGCTTGCGACGGAATTAAGCAAGAGAAGTACTGGTAAGACAGTATATATTTTAGATGAGCCTACAACCGGACTTCACTTTGCAGACGTGCATAAATTGACAGAGATATTGAGAAGACTTGCGGATGATGGCAATACAGTGATTGTCATCGAACACAATCTGGATGTGATTAAAACGGCGGATCATATTATTGACATTGGACCGGAAGGCGGAGAGCGCGGCGGAACAGTGATTGCATTGGGAACGCCGGAAGAAGTTGCAGAGAATCCGATATCATACACAGGAAAATATATAAAGCGTGAAATTACACGTAATGAAAGTACAATGGGATGAAAAAATACTTTTCATTCATTTGGAATTTTATTATAATGGTACATGCACAAACGTACCTGCGTGACACAAAGGATAAAATAGACGAGAAGGATAGATGATGAAAGGAGAACTTTGATGTCAGCAGATATTGGGATTGACTTGGGAACAGCGAGTATTCTTGTGTATGTAAAGGGCAAAGGAGTTGTGCTTAAGGAACCATCAGTGGTAGCTTTTGACAAGAATACCAATGATATTAAAGCAATTGGTGAGGAAGCGAGATTGATGTTGGGGAGAACACCCGGGAATGTGGTGGCAGTGCGTCCATTGCGTCAAGGAGTGATTTCTGATTATAGTGTCACAGAGAAGATGATCAAATACTTTGTGAAAAAGGCACTGGGAAAAAAGACTTTTAAAAAGCCTCGGATTAGTATCTGTGTTCCAAGCGGTGTGTCGGAGATTGAAAAAAAGGCAGTAGAGGAAGCTGCATTTGCGGCGGGAGCGCGAGCGGTATATCTGATTGAGGAACCGGTGGCGGCAGCGATCGGTGTAGGAATAGATATTAGGAAACCTTGTGGAAATATGATTGTAGATATCGGTGGAGGGACATCGGATATTGCGGTAATTTCTCTCGGAGGAGCTGTGGTTAATGCTTCGTTAAAGCTTGCGGGAGACGATTTTGATGATGCAATTGTACGTTTTATGAGGAAAAAGCATAATTTGTTAATTGGGGAACGTACGGCAGAGGAAATTAAGATTAAGATTGGAACGACCTATCCGCTCGTGGAAGAAGAGGTATTAGAAGTGCGAGGAAGGAATATTGTGACAGGATTACCAAAAACAGTGACGGTAACTTCGACGGAGACGGAAGAAGCTTTTCGCGAGACGGCCGGACAGATTGTAGAAGCCGTAATCGCGGTGCTTGAAAGAACACCCCCGGAGTTATCGGCGGATATCCTTGACAGGGGGATCGTGCTTACAGGAGGCGGAGCTTTGCTGCGAGGTCTGGAAGAGTTGATCGAGGAAAAGACCGGAGTTGATACAATGACTGCCGAAAAACCAATGCAGGTTGTTGCGATTGGAACGGGGCAGTTTGTAGATTTTGTGAGTGGAAAAAAAGAAATATAATAAGGGGGTGCTGCATTTGGCAGCGCCCTTATTTCACAGGTAAATCAAGTTTACATAATAGTGTTTACGGAAGGAAAGAGAAATGGAGACGATCAAAGGATATGTGGAGCATATCGTATTTCGAAATGAAGATAACGGATATACGGTATTTCATCTGGAAAATGAGAATGGAGAGTTGACTTGCGTTGGGAATTTTCCTTATATCGGAGAAGGGGAGATGTTGGAGCTGACAGGGGATTATACTCAACATGCCGTTTATGGACAGCAATTCAAAGTGGAAACGCATGTAGTGAAGGAAGCGGAGGATGTTGTCTCAATGGAAAGATATTTGGGTTCTGGCGCAATACATGGCGTGGGAGCAGCTTTAGCAGGGCGGATTGTTCGAAAATTTAAGGAAGAGACCTTTCGTATTATTGAAGAGGAGCCGGAGCGTCTGGCGGAAGTAAAAGGGATCAGTGAACGGAAAGCGCGTGAAATTGCAGAACAGATGGAAGAAAAAAAAGATATGAGAAAGGCCATGATCTATTTGCAGAAATATGGGATATCGATTACCCTTGCGGCAAAAATCTATCAGCAATACGGGCAAAGCGTATATCGAATCCTAGAGGAAAATCCATATCGGCTGGCAGACGATATTCAAGGCGTTGGATTTAAAACGGCAGATGAAATTGCCGGGCGAATCGGAATTCATACAGATTCTGATTTTCGCATCCGAAGCGGCATTTTTTATACGTTGATTCAAAGTGTGGCAGAAGGACATGTGTATCTTCCGAGGCAGGAGCTAATGGAAAAGGCAAGTGAGTTGTTGGAAGTGCGCCTGGATGATATTGAAAAATATCTGATGGATTTGGCAATGGAGCGTAAAATCGTAATGAAAGAAGTCGGGGAGACTCCTTGTGTATATGCGGCTTCTTACTATTATATGGAACTAAATATTGCTAAGATGCTTCATGATCTGAATGCAGAGTATAAAGAAGTGGAAAGTGTAGTTGAGAAGAAACTGCAAAAGATAGAAGAGCATGCCGGACTTGCTTTGGATGAAAGACAACGTCAGGCAGTTGTGGGAGCGGTTCAGAATGGTGTATTTGTGCTCACCGGAGGCCCTGGTACGGGGAAAACGACAACCATTAATGCAATGATTCATTATTTTGAAAATGAAGGATGTCAGTTGTACCTGGCTGCGCCGACAGGACGTGCAGCAAAGCGAATGACAGAGGCGACCGGGTATGAAGCTCAGACGTTGCACCGGTTGCTGGAAGTGAGCGGGAATCCGGAGGATGAAGAGACGAAAAGCGGTTTTTCGCGAAATGAGGAGAATCCGCTGGAGGCGGATGTTATTATTATAGATGAAATGTCGATGGTGGATCTGCCATTGATGCACGCGCTTTTGCGTGCGATTGTCCCGGGTACAAGATTGGTGCTTGTAGGAGATAAGAATCAGTTGCCATCAGTAGGGCCGGGGAGCGTATTGAAAGATATCATACAGTCGCAGAAATTTGTGAGGGTAGAGTTGACAAAGATTTTCCGACAAGCGGCGGAGAGCGACATTGTGATGAATGCACATAAGATTAATCAGGGAGAACCTCTTATCTTAGATAACAAGAGTAAAGACTTCTTTTTTTTAAAAAGGCAGGATGCGAATACGATCACTGCGGTGGTGTTGGCGTTGATTCAGAAAAAACTGCCTAAATACGTGGATGCGAGGACTTATGATATACAGGTACTGACGCCGATGAGAAAAGGAATGCTGGGGGTAGAGCGTCTAAATCAGATTCTGCAGCAATATTTGAATCCGGCAGATAAGAAAAAAGAAGAGAAGGAGTATGGAGAGAAGGTATTTCGTGTCGGTGACAAAGTCATGCAGATTAAGAATAATTATCAGTTAGAGTGGGAGATTCGTACGAAATATGGACTTGCTGTGGATAAAGGCTTGGGTGTATTTAACGGAGATATGGGCGTGATTACAGAAGTGAATACATATGCCGAAACACTGGAAGTAGAATATGATGAAAAGAAAAGAGTATCCTATTCTTTCAAAAACCTGGATGAACTGGAACATGCGTATGCGATTACTATACATAAAGCGCAAGGCAGCGAATATCCGGCGGTCGTGATTCCGCTGCTGACCGGGCCAAGACAGTTACTCCACAGGAATCTTTTGTATACGGCGGTCACAAGAGCGAAGAAGTGCGTGACGTTGGTGGGAAGTGATGAGACGCTTCAAATCATGGTTCAGAATACGAATGAACAGAAACGATACACAAGTCTTTCGGAGAGAATCCGAGAATTCTGTTAAAATAATAATATATGAATCTGCGATACCATGGCGGTGTGTATCAGGCAGGAAAAAATTGAATAAAATCATAGAGAATGTATTTGCATTGAATTATTTATTAAAGGAATTGCTTTACCCGCATAAATGTCCGTTTTGCGGAACGGTCACAACGGATTCCATTTGTGGTGTCTGCCGGCAAAATGTCATATTTGTAGAGGAGCCAAGATGTAAAAAATGCGGAAAACCTGTACGGGCAGAGGAGCAGGAATATTGCAATGATTGCAAAAAACGGGAACATGCTTTTGAAACAGGAATCAGTATATTTTTGCATCAAGGAACAGTAGCGCAGTCCTTATATCGGTTTAAATATCATAATAAAAGAATCTATGCGAAAGATTATGCAAGATTATTTATGGAAATTTGCGGGAAAGAAATCAGGAGATGGGGAATAGATGTTTTAATCGCGGTTCCGGTACACAGGAAAAGAAAGCGAAAAAGAGGATATAATCAGGCAGAAATCCTGGCAGAAGCAATTTCGGAAATATCGGGGATTCCATATATTGCCGATGCAGTCGTAAGGGTGAACGAAACGATTCCTCAAAAGCGGTTAGATCCATCCAGGAGAAGGAGAAATATGGAACATGCATTTCGGATGCAAAAAGTATTGCCGGCATATTCACATGTGCTTATCATTGATGACATTTATACAACAGGTGCAACAATAGACAGTTTGGCGAAGAAATTGAAAAAGCAAGGCGTAAAAGTGTACTTTTTTACTATAAGTATTGGACAAGGTTTCTGAGAGTATGCTATACTGAAAAGAGTGTTTATAAGAAAATGAACGGGTGCCGAGGTGATGAAATGTTAAATGAACAACGAGTAAAGCTGATGACAAAAATGGCCTCTTATGAAAGCAAAGAAGGGAAAGAGGATTTAAAAATCAGCGCTTACTATCGAAAGGATTATGTAAGTATTCATGTGATATGGACGGTAATATGGTCAACAGTTGGATATATTATTGCTGCGGCGATTGCAATGATAGCTTTTTGGGAGAAACTGTTGGCGGATATGAATACAAGAAAGATTATCCTGTTAGCGATAATAGCGATTGTAGTATATTTGATCGTACTTATCATAAGTGGAGTGGTGACAAATAAAATCTGTAAAGAAAGGCATAATCGTGCCAGACAGCGTGTGAAGAAGTTTAACCATGATTTGCTTGTATTGAAAAAGATGTATGAAAAGGAGAACAGATAAATGAGCGCGATTTTTGTGTGGAGAGACAGATTGCAGAATACATATGCAGGGTATGCAAAATACATTGACAAAACAGTTCAGTTTATTTTGGCATTGGCAGCATTTATGATGATCAATAATTATTTTGGGCTTTTTGAACCGATTACAAAGCCGATTGTAGCAGTGGCGCTTGCGGTCATTTTTACATTTCTGCCTATGGTAGCAGTTGTATTGGCAATAGCATTTCTGATTGTAATACATATGTGCACAGTATCTATGGGAGTAGCAGGAGTGTCAGCTGCGATTTTTCTGCTCATGTTTATCTTTTATGTGCGTTTTTCGCCGAAGACAGCAATTGTGATACTTTTAATGATACTGTCAACCATTTTGAAAATTCCATATGCGATACCGATTATCTTTGGATTGATAGGTGCACCGGCATATGTGATACCGATTGTGTGTGGAACCATTTCCTATTTCATGGTAGAATTCGTGAAAAATTCAGTGGCGACCATTAAAGGTGCAGATGGTCTGGTAGGGCAGGTTACCGTATTTTTGCAGCAGGTATTTCGTAATAAAGAGATGTGGATCATAATTGCAGCAAGTGTTATTTGTCTGTTTGTAGTATCTGCATTAAGGAAAATGTCTTGTAATCATGCGTGGGAGATTGCAATTGTATCAGGGGCAGTTGTTAATGTGGTGACATTGACTGCAGGATATATTGCATTGAATGTAAAAGCGCCTTATGCTGAAATGATCGTGGGAAATATAATCGCAGTTTTTATTGGATTGGCAGTAGAATTGTTTGTATTTACGGTAGACTATTCAAGAACTGAGAATCTTCAATTTGAAGATGATGAGTATTATTATTATGTAAAAGCAGTTCCAAAGATTTCTATATCGGCACCGAACAAAACGGTAAAAAAAATTAATGTAAGGCAGGATGTGCCGGAAGAATCATTGCAGGAGATGACTTCTGATGATGTAGATGAACTGCTTCTGAAGAGAAGTCTGGAAGAAGAAGTAGGGCAGGTAAACTTAGAAGATTAATTAAAAAGGGTAAGAAAAGGGAGGTGACAGAATGTGGCAGCGAATAGAAGCGATGCTTGAAAACAGCAGCTGGGAAATATCAATTCCGCATATTTATATAACGGATATTATTGAAATTCTTATTATTGCATATATTGTATACCGGATTATGGTCTGGATTAAGAATACGAAAGCCTGGATGCTTTTAAAAGGAATTACTGCATTGGCTGTTTTTATTCTGGTTGCCGCCATCTTTAAGATGCAGACAATTCTCTGGCTGGCAGAGAAATCAGTGAATGTGCTGGCGATTGCGGGGGTTGTTGTGTTTCAGCCGGAACTTAGACGGGCGTTGGAAAAGTTAGGCGAACATAACTTTATTACTTCTATTGTTCCGTTTGCTCAGACAAAGGATGAGGAACGTTTTAGCAATGAGACAATAGATGGAATTGTAACAGCAGCGTTTGAAATGGGAAAAGTGAAGACGGGGGCATTGATTGTAGTAGAACAGGCAATTATGCTCACAGAATATGAACATACAGGTATTGAGCTGGATTCTGTGGTTTCCAGTCAGCTGCTGATTAATATTTTCGAGCACAATACTCCGCTTCATGATGGAGCGGTAATCATTCGAGGAAATAGAATTGCAGCGGCAACCTGTTATCTTCCTCTATCTGATAACACGAAGCTGAGTAAAGCGCTTGGAACGAGACATCGTGCAGCGGTCGGGATGAGTGAAGTCAGTGATGCGCTTATCATTGCAGTATCGGAAGAAACAGGAAAGGTATCAGCAGCATTAGGTGGTCAGCTTGTACGGGACATAACACCGGAATATCTGACAGAGCGCCTGATTTATATTCAGAATAAAATAGTAGATACAAAACGGTTTGCTTTATGGAAAGGAAGACAAAAACATGAAGGAAAAAATGATTGAGAACTTCCCGCTTAAAGCGATGGCGCTTTTGTTCGCGATAGTTTTATGGATTTTTGTGGTGAACATCAATGATCCAATCCAGACAGGAACATATTCTAATATAGAGGTGAATATTACGCATCAGGAAGTGATTACGAATACGGGTGATACTTTTTATGCGACAAATAACAGTAATGTGGTGACCGTAGTGGTGCGTGCAGAGCGTTCTGTTCTGGAGGATATCAAAGCGAAAGATATTATAGCAACGGCGGATATTCGGGAACTGACGCTGGATACGCTTGTACCGATTCGCATTTCTATACCGAACTATGAAGGGAAGTATAAGGAAGCATACGCGGCGCCGCATAATGTACAGATAGAAAGAGAAAAAAGTGTAAGCAAAAGTTTCCCGATTTCTGTGACGACAATCGGTGAAAGTGACTATGAAAATGCGATTGGTGAATTGAAAGCAAGTTCGGAGAGTGTTGAAATTGCAGGCCCAAAATCATTGGTGGGAAGAATTGAAAAGGTGGTTGCGCAAGTAGATATCAGCGGCTTGCGTGAAGATTCCCAATTGAGTGCGAAGCTTATTTTGTATGATGGAGGAGAGAATGAAATTGACCAGTCTCTTCTTTCAATCAAGCCGGATAAATCCGGAATTAAAGTACAGATTCGATTGTTGAAATCAAAAACAGTTCCGATAAGGATAGATATGTCTGAGGTTAGTGTGGCAGAAGGGTATATTTTCTCGGGAATTACTCATGAACCGGAAAAGGTTCAGATACAGGGTGAGGCAGAAGATTTAACGCAGATAAGAGAAATTGTTATACCGGCAGGAGAACTGACAGAGAATGACGTGGCGGAAAAAATAGAGCGGACAGTGGATATTACGGCGTATCTCCCGGAAGGAATTGAACTGGTAGATGAGAATGCGAAAAACATTGTGATTAGTATTTCGGTAGACAGGGCCAGTACCAAAACGATTGAAATTGCGATTGATGCGATTGAGAACAGGAATGCACCGGAAGAATTTGTTCTGGATTTTGGGGATAATTTGTCCGTTCCTCTTGTGTTTTCAGGGAAAGATGAAGAGCTGGAGGCGCTTACTGTAGAAAGGTTATATGGAAAGGTGTCTATTGACTTGAAAGGCATTACAAAAGAAGGAAGTTATGAGCTTCCGATTAATGTAGAGAATATAGGAGAGTGCCGATTGGCAGAGGATGCTAAGTTGTCGGTAATCGTAACAAAGAGATAGGAAAGTGGTAGTGTCAAGTGAGTTATGAAAAACTGAGTTAAAAGAAAAAGGCTCAGATGAACCTTGAAAATCGTAGATATTTTGTCTGAGGTAGGTTTCCGCCACCCTTGACAGCACGCAAAAGAACTGCTGTAGGTGAACTACCGACGGCGAAGAACTCAAGAACAGTTAGAAATCCTTCCGTCGAATACAGCAGTATAGCAGTTCTTTTGCGTGCCTTCAAGGGCAAACCGAAAGCATCACTTTCGGTGGCTGGTCATATTACCTCAGGCTTGGAATCTAAGAACAGTTAGAACCTTTGGTTTGAAGATTTAAGATGGTTTGCTGTCCCAAGAAGATGAGCAGCTGCCATTTACCTGGCATATTATCAGCACCACTTAGCAGATCAACTTGATTCAGAACCTGATAATGATTGTGTTTGTGCGGACGCAGAAAGTTATAGTAAGCCACCCATAAAGCTAAATCGTAATTGGCACCTTCGTAATTATCAAATCCATTTGTGATTCGGTAAGAGGCCTTGTAGGTGCGGTTCAGACGCTCAATCATCTGCTTGTAAGGACGGAATTCTTTTGAAACCTCGTCACCGTTTGTTAAGCCGATTACCTGTGTGATGCTGAACTTGAAAGTATCTTTGAATTTTTTGGCAAACTCCATGGCAGCTAACGGATAGGCACTGTATCCATCAGCAATGAATTTGAAGTTTTGGGGTAATTCTGTCAGATGGCGAAATGCCATGCGCATGGCAAGGATACAAGGACCGACACTTCGGTTATCCGATACTTGATATCCGATAATGGAGCGGCTTGCAGCATCCATGATGAACCAGATGTAGGCTTTGATTCCACGGACTTTGATATAGGTTTCATCAGCAGTAAACACATCGCCTGTTTTGTAATCGTAGTTGTCGACGAATGGTTTGATACAGATAGCGGCTGTCTTGCAGTAGTTCGCAATCTGTTGATGGGAGATGCTGATGTTATAAAGGTCTTTCAATGCTTGTGAGGTTTTCCTTAAAGATAACCCGAGATTGATATGCAAAGTCAGGCAAAGGGACATAACGTGAGCATTGTGTTTTGAAAACTTCAGTGAAGATGCATTCTTTGGAAGGGAGTTTAAATCCATAGCAAAGAAATCCACAGTGAATTCACGGTAGATGTAATGTAGCTTATATTTGGTTTTGCCGTGTTCCTCTTGAAGGTCTTTACGATCCACTTTGGAAAGGTTGTGTAGATAGTAAGGACATTTGGAATTTACGCATTTGTGTTTGCGGAAAAATTTCCGGTCTATCTTTGGAACTAGAGTATGTCCGCAGTGTGGACAGATAAACCGCATCGGAGTGGTGACGGAATCACCGGTAGAAAAGGTCTGTCCGCAGACTTTACATTGATACTGACCTTTTCCACCATTATTGTCGTAGATGAAATGGTGAGGAGCGCCGCATAAAGGGCAGACAGTGTCTTCGGGAATCGTTTTTCCGTTCTGACGTTGAACGGGCTTGAGTGGCTTGTGATATTTCCACTGATAGTACTCAAGAAGAAACTGCCAGTCCTGTTTTATAAATGTTTTGATGACAGGAAGTTTATCAACCTTGAACTTCTGGTATTTAGGAGAATGGGAATCGTCAAAAGCCCACTGTTTGAGAGGAATATATCTGCAGATGAAATTTAAAAGCCAGCAGATTTGTTGATGTTGGTATTGAATAACAGAAAGTAAGTATTGTATAATGTCCATGAGCATTGGCTCCTTTCGATATTTTGGATTTTTGGTCGAGGACATTATATCAAAAAAGGGAGGTCAATGCTCTTTTTATTGCAGATTTCCCTAAAAATCAAGGTTTTAAATAGATTTAAACAATAAAAAATAGGTAGTTTTTGACACTACCAGGAAAGTAAAAGAGGCAAGGATATGGTTAGTAAAAAGGTAATAATTAAAAATACAACCGGTTTGCATCTTAGACCGGCGGGTCTTTTCTGCAGAGTAGCAGTGAGATATAAAAGTAGAATCACATTTCATTTCAAAAATGTTACAGGAGATGCGAAAAGTGTGCTGAGTGTATTGGGGGCATGCATTAAATGTGGGGATGAGTTGGAATTAGTCTGTCAAGGAGAAGACGAAGAAGAGGCTTTAAAAGGTATGATAGACATTATAGAGAGCGGCTTGGGAGAATGAGCAAGAGAGAGGAATCGGGAAACTGATTCCTCTCTTTGGCTATTTTGTGCAATATAATTGCAATCTGCGACAAAAATCGGTAAAATATGACAACTCGATTCGTGTGGTGGACTCAAAGAGTATAGTTTACTTATATTCATATGCGATGTAAGGAATCTATAGCGAAGAGGGATCCATTATGAAAAGAGAATATGTATTTGTGCAGGATGAAGACAGGTTTTATGAGAGAGTATATGTGGAAGATATTTATTACATCGAAAAGATTAAATCAACTCATTATTGCAAAGTGATTTATAAGACAGGCGAAGGAATAGTTCGGGCCGATATCAAACATTTAGAAGGGAATCTGGGAGCGACTTTGTATAAAGTAAAAGCATCTACGCTAATCAATCTAAAGCATGTATGGAGAATTTATATGGATAAAAGGTTAATTTATTTTACAAAGGATATTTATTGTACATTTTCTGCAAAGAACAGTAGGCGTATCAAAGAAGAACTCAGAGTGAATTTTGTGGCAGGACATTGCTAAGATGTGGACAAAAAAGCAAAGCTATATTATAATATAAAAGACTATGAAAATCTTTGGATTCAGGAATACAAGGAGATAAACAATGAACAAAACTGCATTAGTTATTATGGCGGCAGGACTTGGCAGCAGGTTTGGCGGCGGAATCAAGCAACTTGCACCGGTAGGGCCAAATGGCGAAATAATCATGGATTATTCTATTTACGACGCCTTGGAGGCTGGTTTCAATAAAGTTGTATTTGTAATCAGAAGAGATTTGGAAAAAGATTTTAAGGAAATTATTGGGAAACGCATTGAAAAAGTAGTAGAAGTGGAGTATGCATACCAGGAATTATCAGATATTCCGGCACAATTTTATGGCAAACTTGAAGAAAGAAAGAAACCATGGGGAACAGGACAAGCAATTTTGTGCTGTAAAGATGTTGTGCAGGAACCATTTCTTGTAATCAATGCAGATGATTATTATGGAAAAGAAGCGTATCAGGTAGCATATCAGTATCTGTCAGGCAAAAACACAAAAGATGCTTTAGATATCTGCATGGTGGGATTTGTTCTCGAGAATACGTTGAGCGAACATGGAGCAGTGACAAGAGGGGTCTGCAAGATAGATGAAAACCATATGCTGACGGATATTGAAGAGACATTTGATATTCTAAAGAAGGGAGAAGCAGCAGTAGGAAGAGTAGATGAACAGGAATATTCACTTCCTCTTCATACACCGGTATCCATGAATATGTGGGGGCTTCATCCGGAATTTTTCCGTGTGCTGGAGCAAGGATTCAGGGAATTTTTGAAGGATTTAGAACCGGAAGAAATAAAAAAAGAGTATTTATTGCCAAAAGTGATTGGAGACTTGATCCGCAAGGAAAACGCCCAGGTTAAGGTGCTGGAATCTAAGGATCAATGGTTTGGAGTGACGTATCAAGAGGATAAAGAATATGTGGTACAGTCCATACGGGATCTGATAGAAAAGGGAGTGTATCCGGAGAAGTTATTTTTATGATGCATTATGACATGAAATAGGAGGAGTATAATAATGAAGAAACGAATGTTAATAGTGGGGTTGATCTTAGGATTAGTTGTGGGAGCAGCCGCATGTGGAAGCAAAGTGGGAAATGATAATGAGAATATCGGAACCAATCAGAATGTGGAACAAGAGAATATAGATAAGAAGGATGCAGATAAGGAAGCTGTGGATAAGGACAAAGAGAATTCGGCAGAAGCTCCAAAGCCATCGGATGAAGAATCCACGTCACAGAAATTGATTTGTTATTATGTTGATCCGGAGACAGGAAATGTTATATCGGAGGAAATCGAGAGCGGAATCATAAATGGACTTGCAATCTGGATGGAGCTGCAGAATAGAGGGGTTATAACAGATGATTGCCAGGTGAATAATTTTGAGCAGAATGAGGATGATAAAAGTCTTCATCTGGATGTAAATAAGGCGTTTGGGGATTATGTCAGAGGAATGGGAACAGCAGGAGAGACGGAAGTGCTGAAATGTGTTGTGAATTCTTATCTGGATACTTATCATTACGAGAAAATAAAGATCACAGAAGAAGGAAATGTATTTGAAACAGGACATGCGGTACTGGATGGTTACATGGGTAAACAATAGATAATAAAATAAGGAGAAGAGTATGAAGGGAATACTTAAGAGATGGATTGCATTAAGCCTGTCATTTATGCTTATGTGTGCGGCGATTCCTGTGCGGGCACAGGAAAATGAGATGGACGTGCAGGCGGAAACGCAGACTATGGAATCTGAAATTGAGCAAAGGATAAATTTTGTTTATATTGAAAGTCCATACTTGGAAACATCAAAGACTCAGAAAATGGTTGTTTCATGGGGAGATGGAACAGAAGAGATCGAGAGTATTACTGCTAATTTGACTGGTGAAAGCGGAACAGAAGAATGGGAAGCGACGCAGCATAGTGGGAATTTGTATTTGTTTGAAAAGGAATTCTCGGAAGATCAGAATGGTACATATGAAGTTACGGAATTGAATGTAAAAACAGCGGACGCTACTCAGACATTTGCATTAGCCGATTTAGGAATAGCGGCAGAGTTTGGCGTAAATGAAACTTATGATGGAATTGAGGAATTGAAACCATTAGATGCACAGGAAACGCAAGAACTTGAAACATCTGTGGTGATGATTGATCAAAATGGCGAGACAGAAGTACATGATGGTATTTCAGAAGCGCTTAGAGAAGTTTCAAGGGAAATGGAAGGTCCAAGCGCTAAAATGCGTGCGGCATCTGTGGACAGCAGAGATTCAGAAATCGTAGTGGCATTAGATCCGGGACATGACAGCAGCCATTCGGGTGCTTCTGCGAACGGTTTGCGTGAGGAAGTGCTGACTTTAAAAATAGCAAATTATTGTAAGACAGAGTTGGAACAATATGAAGGAGTCAGGGTGTACATGACAAGGACGGGAGCTGCTTGTCCTTATCCGGAAAGTACAAGCTCCGGAGATGATATTGACCGGCGTGCCAAAGCGGCTGCAAAACAAGGAGCGCGTATTTTTGTGAGTTTTCATCTGAACTCATCTACGGCCTCAATCGCAAAAGGTGCAGAAGTGATTTATCCAAACAGCAGTTGGAAGCCACAGGTAGGAGCGGATGGAAAAGCATTAGCAACTGCAATCTGGGATGAGCTTGGGAAACTGGGATTGGATAAAAGACCAATTTACAGCAAAGATACGACGCTTAATGAAAAATATCCGGATGGAAGTATTTCTGATTATTTTTCTGTTCAGATTTCTTGTAAGGAAGAGAATATTCCGGGAATTATTGTGGAGCATGCTTTTATTTCAAATAGTTCTGATGCGGAGAATTTCCTGAAAACAGAAGCAGGCTTGAAAAAATTAGGCGTTGCAGACGCGACAGGAATTGCAAAGTTTTTGGGATTGAAGAAAGAGAGTAGTAATAAGAATGGGTGGATAACGGAAGGTGGACAGAAGTATTATTATGTGAATGGTGAAAAGGCATCAGGTTGGAAGACCATAGGAGGAAAGAGATATTATTTTATAGCGCCGGATTATCATATGCATACAGGCTGGCTTTCATTTGGAAGTACCTATTATTACATGATGTCGGATGGGCATATGCATACGGGCTGGTTATCGTTTGGAAGTACTTATTATTATCTGAATAGTAATGGAGTGAGAGTAACAGGCTGGCAGACCATAGATGGGAAGGAATACTACTTCGATGAAAATGGAATCCGTCGGGATAATGTAAAAAAAGAAGGCTGGCAAACAGAAAACGGAAAAAGATATTATTATAAAAATGGTGTGAAAGTAACAGGCTGGCAGACCATAGGAGGAAAGAGGTACTATTTTATAGCGCCGGATTATCATATGCACACGGGCTGGCTTTCATTTGGAAGTACCTATTATTACATGATGTCGGATGGGCATATGCATACGGGCTGGTTGTCGTTTGGAAGTACTTATTATTATCTGAATAGTAATGGAGTGAGAGTAACAGGCTGGCAGACCATAGGAGGAAAGAAATACTATTTCGCCAAAGATGGAAAAAGGCAAACCGGCTGGCAAACCATAGATGGAAAGAGATACTATTTTATAGCGCCGGATTATCATATGCATACAGGCTGGCTGTCGTTTGGAAGTACCTATTACTATATGATGTCGGATGGGCATATGCATACGGGCTGGTTGTCGTTTGGAAGTACCTATTATTATTTGAATAGTAATGGAGTGAGAGTAACAGGCTGGCAGATCATAGGAGGAAAGAAATACTATTTTGCCAAAGATGGAAAAAGGCAAACCGGCTGGCAGACCATAGATGGAAAGAGATACTATTTTATAGCGCCGGATTATCATATGCATACGGGTTGGCTGTCGTTTGGAAGTACCTACTATTATCTAAATAGCAATGGAGTGAGCGTGACCGGCTGGCAGACCATAGATGGGAAGGAATACTATTTTGACGAAAATGGAATTCGTCGAGATGCTGTAAAAAAGGAAGGCTGGCAGACAGAAAATGGAAAAAGATATTATTATAGAAATGGCGTAAAAGTGACGGGCTGGCAGACCATAGGAGGAAAGAGGTATTATTTTATAGCGCCGGATTATCATATGCATACAGGCTGGCTTTCATTTGGAAGTACCTATTACTATATGATGTCGGATGGGCATATGCATACGGGTTGGCTATCGTTTGGAAGTACCTATTATTATCTGAACAGTAATGGAGTGAGAGTGACAGGTTGGCAGACCATAGGTGGTGTTCGTTACTATTTTGATTCGAATGGTGTCAGGGCAGAGTACTATAATATTGAAGGAAAAACACAAACAACAGTTTCGCAAATGGTAAAATTTTATCAAAAGAGCGGTAAGAGATACCCGTCTTCCGCTTTGGGAAAAGGGGGAGCTTCGACAATACAAAGTTTTTGTCAGCTATATTATGAAGAGGCGGCGAAAGAAGGTATAAGAGCAGAGGTGGCGTTTGCTCAAGCGATGGAAGAAACCGGCTGGCTTCAATATGGCGGAGACGTTAAAATTGAGCAATTCAATTTTGCGGGGCTTGGTGCAACCGGCGGAGGAGTTCGAGGAGAGTCGTTTAAAGATGTTCGGACTGGAATCAGAGCACAAATACAACATTTAAAGGCTTATGCTTCGACAAAACCGTTAAACGGAGTGTGTGTGGACAATCGTTTTAAATATGTAAAGCGTGGATGTGCACCGTATGTAGAAATTCTGGGAATTCCGGATAATCCGGACGGACTTGGATGGGCCGCAAAGAAAGGCTATGGATTTGATATCCGCGGTATGATCGATGTAATGTTAGGCTTGTAAAAAATAGAAAGAAGAGAGTATATCAGTGATAGACTTAGAAAAGGGCAGTGGCGCATATGGTGATATGAGTCACTGCCCTTTTCTAATTATAAAAATTCCGAAGATAGATGTTGTATAAGTAAGTGAGATTTGGTATTATAATATAGTATGTAAAAAATTGTAACATTTTAAAGGCAAATGTAAAGAGGTAGAAAAATGAAAGATATTATAAATATGAGAACGTCTAGGACAAGAATGTTTTTTCTGTTTATCGTAGATGTGTTTACGATTATTTTGAATTCGTATTTGGCATTAATCATACGGCATGAACTGCATTATAGCTGGATTCCGCAAACTTATATCGACAGCATTAAAAGTTATATGTTGATCAATATCATAACTACGATATTGCTGTTCGTGGTAATGAAGCTGTATAGAAGTGTATGGTCATTTGCAAGTGTACATGAATTTGTCCTTGTGTTTGGTGCATGTATGTTATCAACTGCTTTTCAGGCACTAGGTATGCAGTTTTTAGTGTTGGACATACCAAGAAGTTACTATATCTTCTATTTCTTTTTCTTGCTTATGACAACAAGTATAACCAGATTTTCATACCGAGCCCTTCGGCTGATCAGACAAGGATTTAGCCAGACCAATGAAGATATTTTGAACACGATGGTAATCGGGGCAGGGGAAGCTGGCAGCATGATTATTCATGAGCTGAAATACAGCAGACAATTAAACCGCAGGGTAATGTGTATTATAGATGACAATCCATCCAAAAAGGGAAAATATCTGCATGGAGTTCCGATTGTAGGAAATAAGGATACGATTATCGAGAATGTAAAAAAATATAAGATTAATGAGATTGTATTAGCGATTCCTTCTGCGACACAGAAGGTGACAAGAGAGATTCTTCGCATTTGTAATACAACAGAATGCAAATTGAAAGTACTTCCGGGAATGTATCAGTTCATTACGGAAGAAGTGAGCGTATCAAAATTAAGAGAAGTTTCGATCGAAGATTTGCTTGGAAGAGAGGCAATTAACATTGATTTGGACAGTGTGACCGGATATGTAATGGGAAAGACGGTTTTGGTTACTGGGGGAGGCGGTTCTATCGGAAGCGAGCTTTGCCGTCAGATTGCAAAATATAATCCGAAATGTCTGATTATTTTTGATATTTATGAAAACAATGCATATGAGATCCAGCAGGAATTAAAGAAGAAATATCCGCTGCTTCACTTAGAAGTCTTAATCGGCTCCGTCAGAAATACGAAACGTATTGAAAGCGTTATGGAATTATATCGTCCAGATATCGTGTACCATGCAGCGGCTCATAAGCATGTGCCGCTTATGGAAGACAGTCCGAATGAAGCGATTAAGAATAATGTGTTTGGTACCTATAAAACCGCGAGGGCGGCAGATAAGTTTGGAGTTAAAAAATTCGTTTTGATCTCAACGGACAAAGCTGTGAATCCGACGAATATTATGGGGGCTTCAAAGAGAATGTGTGAAATGGTAATTCAGACATTCAGCAGATATTCCAAGACAGAGTATGTTGCAGTACGTTTTGGAAATGTACTTGGAAGTAACGGAAGCGTTATACCATTATTTAAAAAACAGATGGCGGCCGGAGGACCGGTTACGGTTACACATCCGGATATCATTCGTTACTTTATGACGATTCCGGAAGCGGTATCTTTGGTACTTCAGGCAGGAGCTTTTGCAAAAGGAGGAGAGATTTTTGTCCTTGATATGGGGGAACCGGTGAAGATTGCAGATCTGGCTAAAAACCTTATCAGGCTTTCAGGATATACATTAGGCGTAGATATGGAAATCAAGTATACAGGATTAAGACCAGGTGAAAAATTATTTGAAGAATTGCTCACGAACGAAGAGGGTTTACAAAAAACACAAAATGAATTAATATATATTGGAAAACCATTAGAGTTTGATGAGGTACATTTTTTAAGTGAACTCAAGAAATTAGAGCAGGCAGCGATAGATGAACGCTTCGATGTAAAACAGATTGTTGCGGGAATTGTTCCGACTTATCATATCAAAGAGGAAGACAAGAAACGCGACAGCGCAATATATGAAGAGTTTTGCAAATTAGGAAGAGCCAGTCATGAAGGCCCGGTCATGGAGGATTAAATATGAAGACAATGAATATACCATTTTCACCTCCGGATATTACGGATGCAGAGATTGCAGAAGTGGTAGATACATTAAGAAGTGGATGGATTACAACAGGACCGAAGACAAAATTATTTGAAAAGCAGGTGGCAGAATATTGCCATACGAGTAAAGCAGTTTGCCTTAATTCGGCAACGGCTTGTGAGGAACTAGCGCTTAGGACGCTAGGGATCGGGCCTGGGGATGAGATTATTACAACTGCGTACACGTATACAGCATCAGCAAGTGTAGTTTGTCATGTGGGAGCCAAGCTTGTATTGGTGGATACGCAGAAAGATATCTATGAGATGGATTATGAAGAGCTGGAAAAGAAGATCAACGAGAAAACAAAAGCAATTATTGCGGTAGATCTTGGTGGTGTTATCTGTGATTATGGGAAAATATATGAGATTGCAGAACGAAAGAAGAATTTATTCCGGCCATCTAATGAGATACAGGAAAAGTTAGGAAGGATTGCCGTACTTGCGGATGGCGCGCACTCATTTGGGGCTGTGCGCGATGGAAAGCGTTGTGGAGAGATCGCAGATTTTACAACGTTTTCTTTCCATGCAGTGAAGAATCTTACGACGGCAGAAGGTGGCGCATTGGTGTGGAAAGCGATCGAAGAAGTAGATGATGAGAAACTGTACAAGAATTTCATGCTCTTATCTTTGCACGGACAGTCCAAAGACGCTTTGACAAAAACAAAACTTGGTTCTTGGGAATACGATATTATTGCACCATATTATAAATATAATATGACCGATATTATGGCATCTCTTGGATTAGCACAGTTAAAAAGATATCCGGATATTTTAAAAAGAAGAAAAGAGATTATTGAAAAGTATAATAAAGGGCTTGAAGATGCCCCGGTTAAGATAATGGAGCATTATAATGAAAGCATAGAATCCAGCGGTCATCTGTATATTGTGAGGGTGGTTGGCAAGACCCGGGAGAAATGTAACGAGATTATTATGAAAATGGCGGAAAAAGGAATTGCAACGAATGTGCATTATAAACCTCTGCCTATGTTTACTGCATATAAGAATCTTGGATTCGATATTAAGGATTATCCGAATGCATATGCATTATTTGAGAATGAGATTACATTGCCGCTTCACGCAAAATTGACAGATGAGCAAGTGGATTATATTATTGAAAATTTTAAAGAGTGTTTGGAATAGGGATTAATATAGTATGAAAAAGTGGGAAAACCTTCCGGGAGACTTGAGGGTTGATGAAGTAAGAAAATATTATGAAATATTACAAAAGCATAAAGGCGGTTTGTTTGCTAAGAGAGTTTTTGATGTTGTTACAGCAGGAATTCTTGTAGTAATTCTATCGCCTGTTTTGCTTGTTTTAAGCATTTTAATTAAGGTGGATTCCAAAGGACCGGTTATGTTCAGACAAGTAAGGATTACGACATACGGGAAGAGGTTTCGTATTTTCAAATTTCGGACTATGGTAAATAATGCCGATAAGATTGGGACACAGGTAACCACCAAAGGAGATGCCAGAATTACCAGAATGGGAAAGATACTTCGCGGATGCCGTCTTGATGAATTGCCGCAGCTGTTTAATATTTTAATCGGAGATATGACATTTGTAGGGACAAGACCGGAAGTAGAAAAGTATGTGGAACATTATACAAATGAGATGAAAGCAACGTTGCTTTTGCCGGCAGGTGTTACGTCTCGTGCAAGCATCGAATATAAAGATGAAGATCGCCTGCTTGAATCGGCTGAAAATGCGGATGAAGTGTATATAGAGCAGGTTCTTCCGGAAAAAATGAAATATAATTTGAAAGCGATCGAGCAATTTAGCTTCTGGGGTGATATAAAGACAATGTTTGCCACGGTAGCGGCTGTTATCAAATAGTGGAGGAGACTGCATATGAACGTCTGGATTGTAAATCATTATGCAATCCCGCCGAGTATGGGCGGATTAGTAAGACATTATTATTTTTCTAAATATTTACAGAAAAAAGGTCATCAGGTAAAGATTTTTACTGCCAGTAAGGTGCATAATACAGAGATTAATATGATTACGGATAAATCTTTGTATAAGGAAAAGATGATGGATCAGGTGGAATATACGTTTGTAAGAAGCAGAGACTATAAGGGAAATGGAATAGATCGAATCATAAATATGATTGATTTTCCTTTTAAAATACGAAAGGCGATGAAAACGTTTTACAAAGAGCAAAGACCAGATGTCATCTATACATCTTCCCCAGATCTTTTTGTCGCTTTTTTTGCATTACTATTTGGAAGAAAGCATGGCATCCCGGTAGTTGTAGAAATAAGGGATTTGTGGCCGGAATCGATTGTAGAATATAACAAAATGTCAAAAAAAAATCCTGTTATTCAAATATTGTACCAATTAGAAAAATGGATTTACAAGAAAGCAGACAGAATTATATTTACAATGCCAGGAGGGCAGGAGTATATTCGGGATCGCGGATGGGATAGAATAATTAATCTTGACAAAGTATACCATCTTAATAATGGAGTGGATATAGAAGAATTTGAACATAATAAGATGATATACAAGTTAGAGGATAGTGACCTGAATAATCAAGAAGTATATAAGGTTATTTATGTCGGATCGATTCGTTTGGCAAACCATCTTGGAGAATTGATTGAAGCAGCTCAAATTTTAAAAGAGCGGGGAAGAGACGATATTCTTTTTTTGATTTACGGAGAGGGAACAGAAAAACAAAAATTACAGGAAGAATGTGAAAAGAAACAGCTAAACGTGAAATTCAAAGGGAAAATAGAAAAAAAATATATCCCATATGTCTTAAACTGTTCTGACTTGAACGTAATCAATGTGAAAAATACTGGACTAACGAAATACGGCTGCAGTTGGAATAAATTATTTGAATATATAGCTAGTGAAAAGCCGTTGCTGTGTAATTTTCCTCAAGGGAAATATGACCTAATCATCCAAAACGGTTTGGGTGTGAGCCGAAAATTTGAGACTAGAGAACAATATGCGGAACAAATTTTACAGTTTGTTGATATGGGTCAAAATGAATGTGAAAAAATCATGGAAAATTCAAGAAGAATCAAAATGCAATATGATTATAAAAAGTTGACAGAAGAATTAATTAGTATTCTTGATAGAAATAAGTAAATAAGGACTGATAAAAGGAAGAACATAGTTGGGGAGAAAGCATGACAGAAAAAAAGTATTGTATTTTTCATGTTCCAAATCATATTGACGAAAACGCAAAATCGGGATCGCATGTTCGACCGCGGAAAATGTTAGAGGCGTTTGAACGGATTGGCTATGAAGTTGATGCTGTAATGGGGTATGGAAAAGAGCGAAAAAAGCAGATTGAAAACATTAAAAAGAAAGTTAAAGGGGGGCGGAAATATGAGTTTCTATATTCGGAAAGCAGTACAATGCCAACTCTTCTAACAGAAAAGGATCATATACCTAGATATCCGAATTTGGATTTCGGATTTTTTAAATTTTGCAAAGCTCATGGCATTAGGATAGGACTATTTTATCGAGATATTCATTGGAAATTTGAAAAATATAGAAAAGAAGTTCCCAAGGTAAAGCAGATTGTGTCAATACCCCTTTATCGGTATGACTTGCGTAAGTATGGACAATTAGTAGATATTTTGTATCTGCCGTCATTGAGAATGGAAAAACAGATTTCTGAATATCAATTTTTAGATATTCGAAAACTGCCTCCAGGGGCAGTAAAATCTGACGAAATTATAGAAAAACGAAGACAATATTTTCAGAATCGAGAGCAGGGGAAATTAAAACTTTTTTATGTAGGTGGAATAAGAGGGATTTATGACCTATCGGAACTATTAAAGACGATTGCATCTAAAGAATATATAAATTGTACTATCTGTTGCCGGGATTTTGAATGGGAACAAGAAAAAGAGAAATATGCACCGTATATGACAGAACGTGTAAGAGTTGTGCATGTATCGGGAAAAGAGCTGGAAAAGTATTATCTGGAAGCGGATATTTGTAGTTGTTGCTTTGCTCTGACAGAATATATGAGTTTTGCGGTTCCGATTAAATTATTAGAGTATACATCTAATGTTACCCCAGTGATTGTAACCAAGGGAACAGAAGCAGGAGACTTTGTAGAAAAGTTCCAAAATGGCTTTTGTATCAATTATAAACGAAAAGAATTAGACGCGCTTTTTGAGTATATATACCAAAATCAGGAGATTTTATTGGAGAAACATGAAAAAGCATTAAAAGCATTAGAAAATAATACATGGGAAAAAAGAGCAGAACAGATTCAGAATGAATTGAAAGAAAAGAGATAGTTATGAGAATTTTATTTTTATCGGCAGCAAACAGTATACATACGGTGAAATGGGTAAATGCATTGGCAAAAAGGGGGCATGAGGTGCATTTGATATATAATGCGGGGCATGAGCCTAAAAATGATGTTTTGTCAAATGAGATTAAATGCTATTGCCTTAAATATTCCGGTGGAATTGGATATTATCGAAATGCAAAAGAACTTCGGCATGTAACAAGAAAAATTGAACCAGATGTAATTAATGTGCATTATGCAAGCGGCTATGGCACCCTTGCCAGACGAGCAAAGATAGGTCCGATTTTATTGTCTGTTTGGGGGAGTGATGTATATGACTTTCCATATGAAAGCAGAATGAAAAACAAAATACTGAAGAAGAATGTAAAATATGCAAAAGCGTTAGCTTCTACGAGTTTTTGTATGGCAGAACAGTTAAGAAAAGTGATGCAAGATAAAAAACTTGAAATTGCAATTACGCCGTTTGGAGTAGATATACAAAAGTTTGATTTAAAATGTTATCTGCAAAAAAGTGATAAGACAGAAATTATTATAGGTAATATAAAGCTTTTAGAAGCAAAATATGGAATTAAAGAATTAATTACTGCTTTTGTAAAGTTAAAAGATGAGATGAAAAATGAAAAAGCTCTAAAATTATATATTTATGGTGATGGCTCCTTAAGAGGAGAATTGGAGGAATTGATTCATTCTTTAAATATGCAGGATGCAGTGTTTTTAAAAGGAAGAATAGCGAATGCAAAGGTGCCAGAAGCTTTAAATGAGTTTGATATTTTTTGCGCATTGAGTCAATTAGACAGTGAGAGTTTCGGAGTTGCAGTTGTAGAAGCTATGGCAATGGGAAAACCGGTAGTTGTCTCGGACGTAGATGGATTTTGTGAAGTGGTAAAAGATAACGAAACAGGATACATTGTTCAAAGAAAAAATATTGAGGAAATTGTTGCAAAATTAAAGAAACTTATATTGGATGAAGAGTTACGAGAACAACTTGGAAAAGCAGGAAGAAAACGAGTAGAAGAAAAATATGATTGGGAAAAAAATGTAGATACCATGCTTGAAGTATACCAAAAGGTTATAAGATAGAAACGATAGGGATATGAAAAGGAGATAAGAAAATGAAACAGCAATTATTAAAAAAGATTGAAGAAAAGTCAATTACCGTAGGCGTAGTAGGATTAGGATATGTAGGGCTTCCGCTTGCGGTAGAAAAAGCAAAAGCGGGATTTAAAACAATTGGTTTTGATGTACAGGATGAAAAGGTTCGATTAGTAAATGAAGGACACAATTATATTGGGGATGTTGTAGACAGTGATTTAAAAGCGCTGGTAGAAGAGAAGATGCTTACAGCTACAACAGATTTTAGTTTTGTAAAAGACGTAGACTTTATTGCAATCTGCGTTCCGACACCACTTGACTCTCATCAGCAGCCTGACATCAGTTATGTAAAATCTTCTACAGAAGAAATTGCAAAATATCTTACAAAAGGAACTATGGTGGTATTGGAATCCACTACTTATCCGGGAACAACAGAAGAACTTATTAAACCAATTCTGGAAAATGGCTCTGGATTAAAATGTGGGGAAGATTTTTATTTGGGATTTTCACCAGAACGTGTAGACCCAGGTAACTTGATTTATAAAACGAAAAATACACCAAAGGTAGTAGGCGCGATTGGTAAGGATGCTACAGAAGTTATTGCAACCATGTATAGAGCCGTATTAGAAGGCGACGTATGTGAGGTGTCTTCACCTGCAATCGCAGAAATGGAGAAAATTCTGGAGAACACATACAGAAATATTAATATTGGTCTTGTAAATGAGCTTACTATGCTTTGCAATAAATTAGGTATCAGTATGTGGGAAGTTATTGATGCGGCGAAGACAAAACCATATGGTTTCCAAGCGTTTTATCCAGGTCCGGGACTTGGTGGACACTGTATTCCGCTTGATCCATATTACTTATCCTGGAAAGCAAGAGAGTATGGCTTCCATACATCCATGATTGAAAGTTCTATGATGATTAACGATCAGATGCCGGAATATTGTGTAGAACGTGCAAGTAAAATTTTGAATCGTCATGCAAAAGCAATGAATGGAGCGAAGGTACTTGTACTAGGTGTTGCGTACAAACAGGATATTGATGATTACAGAGAAAGTCCGGCACTTCGTGTGATTGAAGTATTGCAGCGTGAGCAGGCAAATGTAGAGTATTATGATCCATGGGTAGCAGAATACAAGTACAAAGGACAGAAATATCAGGGAATCAAAGAAATTACACCTGAGATTATTGCATCTTATGATTTGATTATGGTTACTGCTGCACATACTAATGTAGATTATGATATGGTGCAGAAGAATGCAATAGCAATTTTTGATACGAAGAATGTGATGAAGAATATTGAAAATAGAGAGAATATTGAAGTATTATAGGAGAAATAAAATGAAATATGCATTGATCGGATGTGGACGAATTTCCACAAATCATGTAAAAGCTGTTATAAATAATAAATTGGAATTTGTTGCGGTGTGTGATGTTGTACCGGAGCATATGGAGGAAGTGTTAGCAAAACATAATCTTCAGAATGATACAAGCATCAAACGTTACACTGATTACAAAAAAATGATAGAAGAAAATGAACTCGAATTAGTTGGTATTGCAACAGAAAGTGGAATTCATGCAGAAATTGCATTATATTGTATTGAGCATGGAATCAACGTAATCATCGAAAAGCCGATGGCAATGAGCATGGAAGATGCAGATAAGATTATTAGGCTTTCTGAAGAAAAGGGAGTAAAAGTATCGGCGTGCCATCAGAATCGTTTTAACGTTGCGGTACAGGAGATGCGTAAAGCAGTGGAAAGCGGACGCTTCGGAAAACTTTCTCATGGTTCTATCCATGTTCGTTGGAATCGTAATGAGGGATATTATACGCAGGCTCCGTGGAGAGGAACCTGGGCACAGGATGGAGGCGCACTGATGAATCAGTGTATCCATGGAATTGATTTACTGCGCTGGATGATGGGCGGTGAGATCGAGGAAGTATATGGTGTTACAAGACAGCAGTTCCATCATTATCTGGAAGCAGAAGATATTGGTATGGCAGTTGTGAAGTTTAAAAATGGAGCAGTTGCAACAATTGAAGGTACTACCAATGTATATCCTCAGAATCTGGAAGAGACGTTGTATTTGTTTGGAGAAAATGGGACTGTAAAATTAGGAGGAAAATCAACCAACAATATTGATGTCTGGAATTTTGCGGATGAGACAGAAAAAGATCAGGCAAACAAAGGCTTAGAAGAGGAAACAAGTAATGTGTATGGAAATGGTCATACAAGTCTTTATGCAGATGTGATTGATGCGATAAAGAATGATCGTACACCATATGTGGATGCTTACGCAGGAAGAAATGCATTGGAACTTGTACTTGCGATTTATAAAAGTCAAAAAGAAGGAAAGGCAGTAAAACTTCCACTAGTTAATTTTGCGAGCACAGATATGACAGGAGAATTTTAATATGAATGATTACTTTGTACATGAAAGTAGTTATATTGATGAAAATGTAAAGATTGGACGAGGAACTAAAATCTGGCATTTTTCACATATACAGAGTGGAGCAGTTATTGGAGAGAACTGCAGCTTTGGACAAAATGTAAATATCGCAAACAATGTTAAGATTGGTAATGGCGTGAAAGTACAAAATAATGTATCTGTCTATGAAGGAGTAGAGTTAGAAGATCATGTATTTTGCGGACCTTCCATGGTTTTTACAAATGATTTAACACCAAGAGCAAAGTATCCAAAAGGAAGTGCAGGATATAAAAAAACTGTATTAAAAGAAGGGGCGACTATAGGTGCCAATGCAACAGTTGTATGTGGACATACTATTGGAAGATGGGCTATGGTTGCGGCAGGGGCAGTCGTGACAAAGGATGTTCCGGACTATGCACTTGTAGCAGGAGTGCCAGCCAGGCAGATTGCCTGGGTTTGTGAATGCGGAGAAATTCTTGGGGAAACTTTTATATGCGAAAAATGCGGACGAACATATGAATTGAATCAGGAGAAAATGCTGATCGAAAAAGGGGTTAAATAGTATGAAATGTGAAAAGTCAAAGAAGATTACATTGGCAGAAGGCGTTTGGTATATTACGCTGGTCTTGCAAATGGTAGAAAGCGCTCTGGATTTTTCTTTTAGTATATTTAAAATTACATATATTTGCTGTATGCTTCTTTTAGCGAGAGAAGTGTTTATAAACGGCAGGAAAAATATGACCAAAATTTGTCGTGATATAAGTGGGATTATTAAAACAAATATTATTTTTTGGGGATTTTTGAGCTGTTATATAATTTTTGACATAATAAGCTTTTCATATACGCAAGATATCTCATATGCGCTTACGAAATATATCGTAGCGATCATGATGATAGTGTTTATAGGAATGTATTTGGTTATCTGGGCAGTGAAACAAGATGATATAAAACAAATGATGAACAGGGTTTTATTTTGTGTAGCACTTTCAGGACTAATTATTTCAATTATTTCAATTGTGAATTATTTTGTTGGATTATTTCCGGTTATATATGAACGCCGGCTTTCAACGATAACAGATTATAATCAGTTTTCAACGCTTATTATTTTGGGGTTTACATCAGGAATCTGGTATATTATGCGGACGTATTTAAAATGGGAAAAACGCATTGGCTCAAAAATGCTTTTTACCGTAACGTTGCTATATTCTGTTTTTGAGTTGTCCGTGATATATTTAGCGGGCTCCAGGAGAAGTTTTATTATAGAGTGTGCATCAGGAGTTGTAATAGTAGGAATTCTTATATATGTAAATATAAAATTTAAAGCAAAAAAGGGAAAATGGATAGTGGGCTTAATTGCTGGAACCCTGGTGGGGGTATTTGTTTTTTCTGCATGTATGAATAATATGTTTGATTATGTTTACAATTATGGGAATAGTAAAAAAGAATTCAAGGAAAATAACATTAACTCCAGCATGAAGACAATTGTCAGCGGAGAAGCTGGAAATAAAAGGAATGTTATATGGAAAATTGCTATAGATGAGTTTCAGAGATTTAGTACGAAAGAAAAACTTATTGGAAAAGGTTCTTCCTATGGATCTGATTTGTATGATACACCAAGGAATGAGGAAATATTGATGCGAACCTATGCTTCGTTAAAAGACAAGAATGTTTTCCGTACGCATTGGATGTATCCGCACAATTTTCTGCTTACTGATTTAGTTACAGGTGGAATTGTGAAATTATTATTAGGCCTTGGGATTATGATATCACTTATAGTATATGTGTTAAAAGGAATAAGAAAAAATTATCAGTTTTGGTTTGCAGGGATATTGATAGGAGTACCATATTTTAGCATATTATTATCATTCCCACATGGAATTCTTGCTTATAAGAACTTTTGGATTGGAGTTTTTATTATTGTACTTTTGACGAATACGAAAAAGGATTGTCCCAAAGAAATGGAGATAAAGAAAGTATAGGGGGAGAAAGGTAAATGCAATTTAGAGATTTAAAAGAACAGTATAGAGTATTAAAAGAGGATATAGATCAGGCCGTGCTGAACGTAATGTCAGACTGTAATTTTATTGGTGGAAAACAGGTGGCAGAATTAGAAAGAGAGTTGGCAGAGTATGTAGGTGTGAAACATTGTATCACCTGTGGAAATGGAACGGATGCCCTGTCTATGGTCATGATGGCATGGGATATAAAAGAAGGGGATGCGGTATTTGTACCGGATTTTACGTTTTTCGCTTCTGGAGAGGTTGTAGCGTTTGAAGGGGCCACTCCTGTATTTTATGATGTCTGTATGGATACATTCAATGCTGATACAGACTCATTGAAAGCAGCAATAAAAGCGGTAAAGGAAGAAGGAAAATTAAATCCAAAGGCAATCATTGCGGTAGATTTGTTCGGACAGCCGGCAGATTATTCCAGTTTAGAGAAAATAGCAGAAGAGAATCACTTATTATTGCTGGAAGACGGTGCTCAGGGATTCGGCGGCAGAATAGGAGAAAAAAGAGCGTGCAGCTTTGGAAATGCAGCTACAACGTCTTTCTTTCCTGCAAAGCCTTTGGGATGTTATGGCGATGGCGGAGCAATCTTCACAAATGATGATGTGGTTGCAGAATATTTAGAATCTATCCGTGTACATGGAAAAGGAACATTTAAATATGATAATGTGCGCGTTGGATGGAATTCAAGATTGGATACTATACAAGCGGCAATTCTTCAAGTGAAATTAAAAGCATTTTGTGAATATGAAGTAGAAGCTGTGAATAAAGTGGCTGAGCACTATACCAATCTTTTGTATGGAGTTGTAAAAACTCCGATAGTTCCAAAAGAGATGTATTCAAGTTGGGCTCAATACACGATTCAACTAGAATCAAAAGAGCAAAGAGATGAGATTCAAAAGAAATTGAAAGAAAAAGATATTCCTACTATGATATATTATCCGAAAGCAATGCACAAACAAACGGCTTTTGGTAATTTGAAAGAATATGTGGAATGTAAAAATACAGAGAAATTATGTGATACAGTTTTGGCTCTTCCGATGCATCCATATATGAAGACGGAGGAAATAGAATTCATTGCAGGTGAGATTAGAAAAATTTTAGATAGAAAGTAACAAAAATGGAAAAGAACATACAAAAAAGTCAAAAGTTAAAAGAAAAACTAAAAGAACTGTTTAGAAAAGGATTTTTTCATGTATTTATTGGAAATACTTTGGTAAAAATGATTGCCTTTATATCCAGTATAGTAGTTGTGCGGCTTGTGAATAAGCAGGATTATGCCTATTTAGCATATGCAGACAACCTATATAATTATGTTATTGCATTTGCAGGGATGGGAATGTCGTCAGCTATTCTTAAATATTGTGCGACAGCTAAGAAAAAATCAACGGACAAGGCATATTTTTTATTTGCAATGAAGTATGGCACCTTATTTCAGAGCATTTTAGTTCTATTTGTTATGGCATACGTGACTTTTTTTGAAATTCCATTTCCAGAAGCGAAAGGAATGGTTTATGTATTGTGTTTGTATCCTATTTTCATGAATGTACTTAACACAATTATGAATTATTGCCGTGCTCATGCCAACAATAAATTGTTTGCGAATATGTCAGTTGTACAAACTACAATTATATTTATCGGAAGCGTAATGTTTGTAGTGATCATAGGGGTAAAAGGAATTGCGATTGCACGTTATCTGGCAATTGGAACAGCAATTTTACTGGCGTATAAATTTTTAAAGAAACAGTTGCAAGGTGAACGAGCTCAAAAACTATCATTTCAGGAAAAAAAAGAATTTATTGTAATGTCATTATCTCTTATGATTTCCAGTCTTTTTTCACTGATCATGCCTATGAATGAAATGACATTGATTAATGAACTATTAAGAGATGAGATTATAACGGCTAATTATAAAGTCGCAATTTTGATTCCAGGACAGTTATCTTTTGTCACACAATCGATTATTATTTATTATTTTACGATTATTGCGAAAATGGAGGATAAGGAAGAAATTTGGAAACTATCAAAAAAGGTAGGCTTGGTATCATCTGCATTGATTGGGGGCATTACAGTATTAGGTATCATATTAGGACCTTTTGTTATAAGAATGGCTTATGGAAACAGGTATGAAGATGCAATTATACTTTCTAATGTCTTTTGGATTGTGAATGCCATTAATGCATCTGTACGTATGATTCCAATGAATTTCCTTCCGGCAATCGGAATAGCGAAGTTTAATGCAATTGTTGCAGGTATATCATGTGCTGTTCATGTGTTACTAACCTATATGGCAATACAAGTATGGGGAATTTGGGGCGCCGGTGTAGCAACAGGTATTGTATATTTAGGATCTGCAGTTGTTTATTGGGGATATCTTAGAAAAAAATGTCTGGAGAATTGAACCATAGGTAAAGTTTGAAGCAACGAAATAAACGGGAGGAAGAAAATGACAGTATCATTTTGTGTAATTGCATATAATGAGGAAAAAGCGATTTGTTCACTGTTTCAAGACATAAGAAATCAGGATTATCCTCATGAAAAAATGGAGATTATACTTGTCAATAGTATGTCTACAGATAGAACAAAAGAGTTGATGCAGGAGTTTGCAAAAGAAGATAATGGGTTTATCAGAGTTGTTGTTGTTGATAATCCTAAGAAAATTCAGGCGGCAGGCTGGAATGTTGCAATTCAGACATCTCAAGAAGAAATCATTATTCGCATAGATGCACATACCATGATACCGAAAGAGTTTGTGACTAAAAGTGTGGAATGCCTGAAAAAAGGTGAACATATAGTAGGAGGATCAAGACCAAATATTTCGGAAGAGAATACACCGTGGAAATATACGTTGCTGTTAGCTGAGTCATCAATGTTTGGAAGCGGTATCGCGCCTTACCGGAAAGGACATAAAAAGAGGTATGTGAAATCAGTTTTTCATGGCGCATATCGGAAAGAAGTATTTGAAAAAGTGGGACTTTTTAATGAAAAGCTTGGAAGAACAGAGGATAATGAGATGCATTATCGGATTAGAAAAGCAGGATATAGGATTTATTTTAATCCAGAAATTAGTTCATATCAACATACACGCAATACCTGGCGAAAGATGTTGAAGCAAAAGTATGGAAATGGATATTGGATTGGTCTTACTTTAGGAATTGAGCCGAATTGTTTTTCGCTTTATCATTTTGTGCCGTTGTGTTTTGTAGTAGGATTGATTGCTAGTATAATTTTGATGAGATGGAGTATGTGGCCAATCGGTATATTAGGGGTTATATATTTGATCGTTAATTTGTTTATGTCTTATATTGCAGTGAAAAATGAAAAGAAATATATTCAATACTTGATGTTACCATTTATTTTCGCTTCTTTGCATATAGCGTATGGATTAGGTACATTAGTTGGAATCATTCATATGCCGTTTTGGAGAAGAATAAAAGAATAGGAGTAAAATATGGATGAAAGCAAAATGAAGAGAAAGATAAGTTCATGGACTGTTCTGCAAAGTATCTGCATGCTTGGTGCGCTTATATCTATTACAGCCGGGTATTGGTCTCAATCTATGAATACGTTTGCGTTGGGACTTTTGTTTATGTACTTAAACAGTATGCTCTTTGCATTAAAGAAATGGAACAAGAGATTTGTATTTGGAATGCTTCATGTTACATTTTTTACATTTTTGTTGTCAAGACCGATTATTGGTATGTTCAGAGGAACAAAATGGTGGAATGCTTCTTCGCAGCAAGCAGAGAATATCTGGTTTGCATTAGGGCTTTTATTTCTGGCGCTAATTAGTCTCTTTGCAGGCGGGGTTATTATAGAAAAATATGATGACAGGAAGCAAAAATCCAGAATGAAGGCTAAGGCGGCAGAAAGATCAAAAGATAAGTCTTTGGTCGCATTTTTACAACTAGTATCATTATGTGTGTTTGGGGTGTCTATCATATTTTATCTGATACAGCAGATAGAGCCGCTTTTGATAATTGGACGAGGAAATTACTTAGAATATTACAATGGGTTTCAAAGCAAGCTTCCAGGTATCATACATACAATTGCCTCTTTTCACAAGTATAGTTTATGTATTTTTCTGGCAACGCTGCCTAAAAAAGGTAAGGCTTTTGTACCATTGGCGATTTTCGAGATATCAGCAATTCCTTCATTGCTTTTAGGACTTCGTAATCTGATTATGTTAAATAGCTTGTTTATTCTGATTTATTATTGGCTTAGAGATAAAATAAGAGAAGAGGATGAAAAAAAATGGCTTGGTAAAATAGAAAGTATTTTACTTATCATTACAATTCCGGGCACGCTGATTTTTATGGCAGTATATGCACCAATCCGTGTGGGAAATGCTGTTAGTATTAAAAATCCATTTATGATATTAACAGATTTTTTTATAGGACAGGGCGTAAGTTTTGATGCGATGGCAATTGCTTATGGGTATCGGGCAGGTATCCGGACTCTTAGACCAAAGAATTATACGTTTGGCGGAATGATTGATTATATCAAGCATGGAACAATTGGTCAGAAATTATTTGGAAGTATTCCAATCCCATCTGGAAATAATGAAATCGCAGGAAAGATAAGCAATAGTTTTTCACACAATTTTTCGTATATATCTTATCCGGAAGAATATTTTAAAGGGCATGGGAGAGGTTCTTCCTATATTCTTGAAACATATTTTGATTTTGGATACATCGGAGTAATCATATTTAGTATTATTTTAGGTATTATTACGATTGCAATGGTACACTGGTTTGGAAAGAAAGTTTTATCAAGTACGATAATTCTGATCTGTCTGACCACGATTTTCTTCATGCCAAGAGCAGAAGCTACAGGATGGCTTACTTTTATTATAACGTTACAGTTCTGGGCATGTGTAGGAGCATGTTATTTGGGAGCATTTATATGTACGAAATGTGGCTGGATACAGAAAATTTTAAAATTTCTGCATCTGTATCCTAAGGAATGTCAAGGTGAAATCAGTTAGGAGAGATTGCTATGAGCGATTTTAATCAGGAACAATTAATGGCATTGCAGAAGAAAAGTCTTGAGATGGCAAAATATTTTGCAGATTTTTGTGAAGAGAATCAATTATTATGCTATCTGTGTGGGGGCGGCTGCATCGGAACACTGCGGCACAAAGGATTTATCCCATGGGATGACGACCTTGATTTTTTCATGCCGCGAAAGGATTATGAGAAGCTGATCAAGATTTGGAATGAAAAAGCAGATACGAAAAAATATTATTTGAGTGTATCGGACAAGCATCATGTGGATCGGAACCTGTTTTTTACGATTCGGGATAAAGAGACGACGCTGATCAAACCATATCAGGATGATCTGGATATGCCGCATGGAGTTGCATTGGACGTGCTGCCCTTAGATGGATATCCGGATTCGAGATTCAAGAGGAAAATGCAGTGCTTTTGGGCGTTGATCTATTCGATGTATTGTGCACAGACGGTACCGGTCAATCATGGAAAACTTATGACGATAGTGGGGAAAATGGCGCTTGCGATGGTTCCGTTTAAGAGAGTGCGTTATCATATATGGACATTTGCTAAAAAGCAGATGACGAAATACCGTATCGAAGAGAGCAAGTTTATTACGGAATTGTGCTCCGGTCCGTATTATATGAAGAAAAAGTATCCGGCAGGAGCATTTCGAAAAGCGGTTTGGAAGGAGTTTGAAGATACGAGTCTTCCGATACCGGTTGGCGCAGATGTGTATCTTAGGATTGCATTTGGTGATTATATGCAGATGCCGCCAAAAGAAAAACGAAAACCACATCATGATTTCAAGTATCTTGATTTGGAACATAGTTATTTGGACTATAAAGGGAAGTATTATTGTGTGGAGGAAGGAAAATGATTTTTGCAGGGATTTTAGCTGGGGGCGTTGGCTCCAGAATGAATATTGCAGATATGCCGAAGCAGTTTTTGGATTTGGGCGGAAGACCGATCGTTATCCATACGTTGGAGAAGTTTTTACTAAACGAACGGATTGATGAAATTTATGTAGGCGTACATCCAAGCTGGCTGACGCATATGGAATCGCTTGTGGAAAAATATATCAGAATAAAACGGGAATGTGTTCATATCGTGGAGGGCGGAACGGATAGAAACAGTACGATTATGAATATCGTAGATGCAATTGAAGCAAAGCACGGAGTGTCCCAAGAGCATTATATTATTACGCATGATTCGGTGCGCCCATTCCTTACATCAAGAATTATTAACGACAATATTGATGCGGTTTTGAAATATAAAGCGTGTGATACTGTGATACCGGCAACCGATACGATTGTAGTCTCTGAAGATGGAGAGAGCATTTCAAAGATTCCGGTGCGTGACAAGATGTATCAGGGGCAGACGCCGCAAAGTTTCCAGATCACGTTGCTGCGAAGATTATATGAAGAGTTGAATGAGGCGGAAAGGGGCATTTTAACAGACGCCTGCAAGATAGCAGTGGTAAGAAACCATCCGGTCTATCTTGTGAAAGGAGAACCGTCAAATATGAAACTTACAACAATTAGCGATTACAATGTCGCGCAGGCAATGGTTGGAGGAAAATTCATTGATTAATTATATTTATCAGCTTGTGGCTCCGGGAGCATTTGCAATCAAATATGAGGAGATGGATTTTGGCAAAGATGTGGTGATCAAACCGCGCTACATGGCGATTTGTCATGCGGATCAAAGGTATTATCTGGGATTAAGAGACCAGCAGGTGCTGAATAAAAAGCTTCCGATGGCGCTTATTCATGAATGCTGCGGAGAGATTGTGTATGATCCGAGTGGGACATACGGAGTCGGAGAAAAGGTAGCTTTGATTCCAAATGTGAAAGGGTGCGAAGACCCGGTTATTTTTGAAAATTATGCGTCGGATGCCAGATTTTTATCAAGTGGAAGCGACGGATTCTTAAGAGAATATATTAATCTTCCAGTTGACAGAGTAGTTCCGTGTGGAAAACTGTCTCCCAAGCTTGCAGCTGTAACGGAGTTCGTCAGCGTAGCAGCGCATAGTGTGAGAAGATTTTCCGTGGTTTCACATGAACGCAGAGATACGATCGCCGTGTGGGGAGATGGAAGTCTTGCTTTTGTGATGGCAAACATTCTTCGGTTGGAGTTTCCTGAAAGCAAGATTGTAGTCATCGGGAAGAATTCAAGAAAATTATCGTACTTTTCATTTATAGATGAGACGATACTGGCAGACTTTATTCCGGATACATTTTCATGTGACCATGCATTTGAATGCTGCGGCGGTGAAGGCAGCTACTACGCGATCGAAGACATTATTCGTTATATAAGACCACAGGGAAGCGTGATGTTGATGGGAGTAAGTGAGAACCGCGTGGCGATCAATACGCGTGACATCTTGGAGAAAGGTTTGACGTTTGTGGGAAGCAGCCGTTCGGGAAGAGAAGATTTTGAAAAAGCGGTTGCCTGTATGCAGGATAGAAAATTTCAGAAACGACTGGAATTAATTGTATATGAAGATGAAAAAGTAAATTCGGTCGGAGATCTTCACAGGGTATTTCAGACTGATGCACAGACACCATTTAAGACAGTGTTTGAATGGGGATTATAGGAGAGTGGCAAATGGCAAAAGTAAGTGTGATCGTTCCGGTATATAATGTGGAAAAATATATACGAAAATGTCTGGATTCCATTGTGAGCCAGACATTAAATGATTTGGAGATTATTCTTGTAAATGATGGTTCTACAGATACAAGTCCTGCTATCTGTGAGGAATACAAAAGAAAAGATGAAAGAATAAAAATGATTACACAGAAAAATCAAGGGTTAAGTGCGGCACGCAATGCAGGGCTTAAGGACGCAACGGGAGAATATGTGATATTCATTGATTCCGATGATTATATCGCGGAAAATATGTTGGAAATTTTGGTGGAAAATATAACAAAGAGCAGCGCAGATGCAGCAACGTGCGGAATCTACAATGTGTATCAGAGTCATATGAAGCCACAGTATCATAAAAAAGAAAAATATACTTGTGATAACGTAGAGGCATATCGTCAGATATTGATTGGTCAAAAAATACCGGCAAGCATCTGTAATAAGCTTTTAAGAAAAGAATGCATAAAGGATTTATGCTTTCCGGTTGGAAAACATTATGAAGATGCATTTTTCCACATTGATTTGATGCAGCAGGTGAAAACGGTTTGCGTTGATACGCAGCCGTTGTATTATTATGTTCATAGAAGCGGAAGTATTACGACGAGGAAATATCAGAAGTCAAGTTATGATATTGTGGAAGCATATGAGAAGAACATAAAAATGGTACGGGAAAAATATCCAGAATTGATACCGGAAAGTGAATTTCGCGTATTCTGGGCATATTTTGTTGTGTTGGATCGGATGCTGCAAGAAAAAGAATATCGAAACATTGAACAATATAAGCATGTGAAGCGGTATCTGAAAAAGCATGTGAAAGATATTATAAAGAATCCGTATTTTACAAGGAATCGTAAAATAGCGGCAATGGTATTGAAATTTAATTTAGAATTATATAAAATGTTATCCAGAAAAGATCAGAAAAATAAGATGGTGATTTCTTAGCGGCGTATGCTGCCATGGGGAGATAAGAATGAAAAGGATTTGTTTTGTGGATTTTGATATGTCGGTAACCGGAGGGGTGGAACAAGTTACGGCATCGTTGGTAAATGCGTTATGTAAAACATATAAAGTCTATTTGTGGGCAGCTACGAACATGAATGGGGAATTGGCATATGAGATTGATCCAAGGGTTGTGTATACACAAATGGAAGGAAAAGAAGAGAGGCTCCGTAATCTTATTACCAGGAGCTTTAAGCCTTTTCGGAAATTTATAAAAGAGAATCAGATTGATATTGTCGTGATGATGGGAAATTACCCTGCGCTTATCGTAGGGGGGACAAGACCTTTTACCAAGGCGAAATACATTTATTGCGATCATGGTGCCTTGATGAATCAGTGGCATCAGAAGGATATCACACTGATTCGTTTTTTTGATGCACGAATGTCGCATAAAGTGGTTACGTTGACAGAGAAAACAAGAGACGATTACCGCAGACAATTTCATCTTCCGAAAAAAAAGGTGACTTGTATCGCTAACTGGATTGATACGGAGAGATTAAAAAAAGAAAAACCGTATGACATAAAAAGCAAAAAGATACTTACTGTCGGGCGTTTTGGAAAAGAGAAGGGATATGATCTTCTGGTGAAAGTGGCAGAGCGGGTATTGCCAAAGAACCCCAAGTGGGAATGGCATCTTTACGGAACCGGAGAGACGTTTGAAGAAATAAAATCTCTTATAAAAGAAAAAGGTCTGGAAAATCAATTGATTTTAAAAGGAAATGTAAAAGATGCACATCGGATATTTCAGGAATATGCATTCCTTGTGCTGACTTCTTACAGAGAAGGGCTTCCAATCGTTCTTTTGGAGGCGGCAGCTTTGGGATTGCCGATGGTAAGCTTTGATATTGAAACCGGACCATCGGAGATCATCGAAGATGAAAAGAGCGGATGCTTGATTCCACCGTATGATACGGCGAGAATGGCAGCGGCAATCGGAAATCTTATGCAGGATGAAGAAAAGAGGAAAAGATATTCGCAGGGAACAAAAGACATTGTGGAGAAATTTGCAAAAGAACGTATCCTGCAAAGATGGATTCAGTTATTTGAGCATATGTAAAAGGGAGTAACAACGAATGAGAAGCAGGCAGGCATTTAAAAATATGGCGGCGAGTCTTATCTTACAAGTAATTGTATTCTTGTCAGGAATTATCCTTCCGAGGTTTTTTCTGGAAGCATACGGTTCTTCGGTAAATGGACTTGTAACATCTGCAAATCAGTTTCTAATGTACTTAGGACTGGCAGAATCAGGAATCGGTACGGCTTCTGTTGTCGCGCTCTATAATCCGCTGGCTCATGGAGAGAGGCAGCAGGTAGATGCAATTCTATCGGCAACGAGACGGTTTTATAACAAAATAAGTTATATATTTGCTGCCCTTGTGATAGCATTGGCAGCTATTTTCCCATACGTTATCAAAGAACAGCTTCCATCATCTCTTGTGCGAAGTATTGTTATCGTGCTTGGAAGCAGCATGTTCGTAAACCTTTATTTTATCGGGAAATATAAAGTATATCTGACTGCAAAGCAGGAAGGATATATTTTATCGATCGTGGAAGCTGTGGGAACGCTTCTGAATATGATTGTCAGCATCGTGTTGATTCGGATGAATTTCAATGTAATTGTGGTAAAGACGGTGGCAACGGTGGTATTTATCCTGCGCTTTCTGGCAATCAAATATTATATGGACAAACATTATAAAGATTTGGATTATCATGCAAAACCGGATTATTCCTCGTTAAATCAAAGGGGACCGGCGCTTCTTCATCAGGTAGTCGGAATTATCGTCAACAATACGGATGTAGCGCTGATGACAGTGCTCATGGGAGCTCGTTCCTTGCTGGAAGTCAGTGTTTATGGCATCTACAATATGATTGTTTATGCATTGAATATGCTTTTAAACGCATTTTCCAATGGACTTACTGCGGGATTTGGAGAAGTGATTTCGAAAAAAGAAGAGGACACACTGCGTGAGAGTTTTTCAAGCTATGAATATGTATATTTTATTGTACTGTTTATTATCTGTACCTGTATGGGAGTATTATTATTGCCGTTCGTGACGGTATATACGATAAATATGACAGATGTGAATTATATCCGTCCGCTGACAGCAGGGCTTTTTGTGGTGATTGTGTTTTTGCAGAATGTAAGGATTCCCGGTCTTACGATTATCTGTGCGGCAGGGCATTTTAAAGAGACGCAGGGACAGGCGGTTTTAGAGGCAGCTATCAATTTAAGTGTATCGATTGCTCTGATTGGAAAATTGGGACTTAACGGTGCACTGATCGGAACGATTTGCTCTTATGGGTATCGCGCCGTAATCATCATGCTGTACAATGATAAGTATCTTGTGAAGAGGAGCAGAAAAAAGACATTTTTACGCATTTTGAGAAATGCCATCTGTATGGCTGCACTTATCCTGGCAGGGCTGTATGTTGTTCCTCAGGTTATGGGAGGATTTGGAGCCTGGATTATGTATGGAGCTGTCATGGGTGTGATAAGCGTATGTGTATTCGTTGGAGTGAATTATGTGTTTGAGGCAGAAGAATTTAAAAAGCTGTTTGCGCGATTCCATTCGATAAGATAGTTTGTTGACATAAAGGAGGAGTTTATGCTATTTTCAAGTACGATTTTTTTATTTCTCTTCTTACCATGTGTGTTGCTATTTTATTACATATTGCCAAGATGTGTAAGAAATTTTTTTCTATTTTTAGTCAGCCTGATTTTTTATGCATGGGGAGAACCAAGAGTCGTGTTTATTTTACTTGGTACGGTAGCAGTGAATTACTTGGGCGGATATCTGGTGGAAAGATTCCGTGGACAGAAACGCAAAGTATATAGTATTATTTTTGTAACCGTAGCCGTTGATCTTGGGATTTTATTTATCTTTAAATATTTGAATTTTGTGACAGCCAGTCTCCGTGAGATAGCAGGCATGGAGATTGTAAAGACGCAGATTGCGTTGCCAATCGGGATTTCATTTTTCACATTTCAGGCATTGTCTTATGTCATTGATGTATATCGAAAGAATGGGAAGATGCAGAAAAATCCTTTAAATGTCGGATTATATATCACATTTTTTCCGCAATTGATTGCAGGACCGATTGTACGGTATGAGACGGTAGCAGATGAAATTGATCACAGGCGGGAGAATTGGGGAGAATTTGCCAAGGGAACCAAACGTTTTTTGCTTGGTCTAAGTAAGAAAATCCTTCTGGCGAATACATTTGCGGTTCTGGCAGACCGAATTATCGATGGTAGTGCATCTACAGTGATGCTAGCATGGCTGGGAGCAATTTCCTATACAATGCAGATTTTTTTTGATTTTTCTGCGTATTCTGATATGGCAATTGGACTTGGACTGATGTTCGGCTTTCATTTTTTGGAGAATTTTAATTATCCATATATTGCAAAGACAATTACGGAATTCTGGCGAAGATGGCATATTTCACTTAGTACTTGGTTTCGGGATTATGTTTATATTCCGTTGGGTGGTTCCAGAATATCCAAAAGCAGAACGATATGGAATCTTGGAACTGTCTGGATTCTGACTGGAATATGGCATGGTGCCAACTGGAATTTTGTACTTTGGGGTGTTTATTATTTTCTACTTCTTACAATAGAAAAATTATTGGATATACCTCGAAAGACATCTCGCAATAAATGGAAATATGTATATCAAGGTACAACATTGATTCTGGTAATCATCGGTTGGGTGGTTTTCAGAATTGAAGATATGCATGCACTGGGGCAGTATCTTTTGACTATGTTTGGAATAAGAGGAGACTTAGGCATGGATGAGACGGCATTGATGTACTTAAGGGAGAACTGGTTGTTTATGATAGTTGGATTACTATGTTGTACGCCAGTGATGAGAAAGGTAAAAGAAAAGGCAGAACAAAAGACGGATTTTTATATTTTTTATACGATAGGAAGTTGTCTGGCATATAGTGTTTTGTTTTTGGTATGTACGACGTATCTGATAAAGGGAAGTTATAATCCGTTTATCTATTTTAATTTTTAAAAGAGGCATTTATGAAGAAAAATATAGAAGAAAAAATGATTGCAATCATATTTCTTGGCATTATGTATGGAATATGTTTTTCACATTTAAAGACTCATGTTTCTGATTTCCTGAATGTGGCGAAGGCAACCATAAAAGAAGGGATTACATTATCCAATATCGAAAAGGCAAGGGATTTATACGAGGAAAAAGACGAGGCTTTGTACACACAACAGGAAATATGGATAGAAGGGTATGGATTGGTGCAAAGAACCCTTGGAAAAAGAGAGATTAATAATTTTGAATTGCTGAAGGATGGAAGCGGGCAATTATACATGCCGTTGACGAAAAGCAATATAGATAAAGAAGCAGTGGCACAGGTCGAAAAGTTGAATCGGTATTGTGAAGGCAAAGAAATTTCTTTTTTATTTGTGCAGCTTCCATACAAAAATTATGATAATATAAAAGAATTACAAAATTATGGAGATGATTCTACAGAGGAGGATTTTGACTGGTTTGTGGAAAAAGTAAAGACAAAAGGAATTTCGTGTCTGGATTTAAGGGAAGATGAAAAAACGAAACAGTATTATCGTACAGACCATCACTGGACGGTAGAAGCTTCTTTTTATGCGGCAAAAGACATTGCAGATAGAATGACAGGATTAATCGGTCAAGTAATTGATATGGAAGTTTATGAGGGAGAAAAGTATGAGACGGAGATATATAAAGAAGCATTTTTAGGCTCCTATGGAATCAAAGTAGGCAAATATTACGCAGGTGAGGATGATTTTTCTCTTTTAATTCCGAATTTTCCTACAAGACTTAAATATGAGCATCGAATTGATGGAGAATTGATTCTTGCAAAAAGTGGAGATTTTGAAGAAAGTTTTATTGACAAAGAGCTATTGGAGAATAAAGGATACCATAATAAATACAATGCTTTGTTACATGGTGGGTATGTAGAAAACATCATTTATAATGAGTTGGCCAAAAACGAAACTAAAGTTCTGGTGATAGGGCATTCTTATGGAAGGCCTTTGGTTCAGTATTTGGGGTTAGGGGTGCAAGAGCTGCGCTATCTGGACCCGCAGGATGGGCGTTATAACGAAAACATTTTGGAATATATTGAGAAGTACGAACCTGATATAGTAATCGATATGTATAATCAAAAATTAAATCTGGGGTAATATTAGTAAATAAAAAATCCGAAAAATATCAGCAAATATAAAGGGGAGTTAATATGGCAGATAAGAAAAACGTAAGAAAAAAGAAAACCGGAAAGAAAAGAACAGCAAAACGATTTTTATTTTTATTTGTAGAAATTATTGTTTTGGCGGCATTATCTGTTGTTGCCTATGCAATGTTTAAATACGATAAATTTCAGAAAGTGTCTCTGGACGAAGGGGATATTCAGGTTAATGAGGGAGTAGAAAAAGAGGGATATACCACCATTGCGTTGTTTGGAGGAGATTCACGAGACGGTGTGCTGGAGGAAGGAACGCATGCAGACTGTATTATCGTAGTTTCGATCGACAATCAGACAAAAGAAATCAGGATGTCTTCTATCTATCGGGATACATATCTTAAGCAGCAGGATGGAAACTATAAAAAAGCAAATAATGCATATTTTGTAGGAGGTCCAAAAGATGCAATTAATATGTTGAATGAGAATCTGGATCTGGCTATCCAAGATTATGCCACAGTAGATTTTAAGGCTCTTTCAGACGCTGTCGATTTACTGGGAGGAATTGAAATAGAGATTACGGAAGAAGAAGTTGGTGAAATCAATTCGTTTATTGATGAAACAGCTATGGTAGCAGGAAAAGAGGCAATACATCTTACAAAGCCTGGAATACAGACGCTGGATGGGGTGCAAGCGACTACTTATGCGCGAATCCGTTCGACGGCAGGAGGAGATTACAAGCGTGCAGAGCGTCAGCGTATAGTCATAGAGAAGAGCTTAGAGAAGGTGAAAACGACCAATGTTGTACGACTGAATTCTATGATTGACGTAATATTGCCTCAGGTATCTACCAGTTTTGGATTGACAGAGCTGGTGGGGCTTGCAGCAGATGTGACGCAATATTCGCTTGGAGAGACGGCAGGTTTTCCATATGAACTAAAAGGAGAGACATTTCCGGCATGCGGTTTTGTTAATGTTCCGCTTGGACATGCAGAAAATGTACAAGAGCTTCATGCATTTTTATATCCAAAGGAATCTTACCAACCGTCTGAGAGGGTATTAACGATCGCAGATGAGATTGCGAACAATACCGGATATACCAGAAGTGATGTGGGTATAGTTGAGTAGAAGAAAAATGTAATAGTTCAGCCATGCACAAAGTCACAGAAAAATCGTGGGAAAATCAGCTTGGAAAAAGTGGACATTTCAAAGAAAAAAGTGTATGATTAGAAAAGGGAATATAAGCTTAATATGATAAGGGGCATGTATTTTCAAATAACAGAAGAAAGAGGAATACATATGAAGATGATGAAACGAATTGCAGCGTTAGTACTTGCAGTATGCTTAATCACCCCGTTTATGCCTCAGATAGTGCAGGCAGCGGAGGGTAGGATTATGTTTTCAGATCCGGAAACAAGAGTTGGAGATACGGTTAGTATTAAGGGAGTTATCCGAACCGCAGGGGAGCCGATCGGTGATGCAGATATCACAATGACATATGACAGCGAATCTCTTGAATTTATAGAAGGGGATGGCGTAACATTAAGTGAAGCTGGATCAATCAGTTATTCCGGAGGCGGTGAAGGAAGCGAAACAGAGCTGGTATTTATGATGGATTTCAGAGTGTTAAAAACAGGAGAGAGCATTCTGGATATCGTAGATTATACCGCATACTTATATTCAGATGAGAGATTGAATTGTGAAAAAGGATCCTCCAGGATTACTGCGAAAGAGGGTCCGAATGGAGAGAAAAGCGTAGAACCGGAAGGAACAGGGAATGGCGGAGAAAAGAGTGATAATCCTCCGGCACCAAATACAAAGATTGACATTGGAGGAAAGCGTTATACAATGTCAACGGAATTTACGGATAGTGAGATTCCGAAAGGATTTTCCAAGCAAACAATTGACTATAAGGGAGAATCCGTAACAGGAGCAAAGCAGAATAATGGGGATCGCGAACTTTTATATCTTGTTGGAAGTGACAGGGTAGGTATGTTCTTCTTCTATGATGGAACAGAATTCACACCATGTCTGCCAATCGCTATTTCTGAGGAGACTACGATTTATCCTTTGGAGAATGATGGAACGGTAGAATTACCGGAGACATATAAAGAAACTACATTAGATATTCAGGAGTTCATATTCCCGACATGGCAGGATACAGAGTCTGACGGACTTTATATTATCTATGCAGCAAACAGTTCCGGAAAAGACTCTTTATATCAGTATGACCGGGAAGAAGGCACTTATCAGAAATTTGTTGCGCCGGAAGTAGAAGAGAAAGAAGAAGAAAAAGAAGCTACAGGAATTGAAAAGGTTCTTGAAATATTTAAAGAGAATATTGAAAAAGTTTTGATCGTTGCAGGCATTATCGCATTTATTTTATTTGTTATTATCACGATTCTTGCGGTGAAATTACGTCATCGCAATCTTGAATTGGATGATTTGTATGATGAATATCATATTGACGAGGAACCGCCGATCGTGAAAACAAAAGCAGTCAAAAAAGACAGAAGCCAGTTCAAACGTCCGGTAGAAGAACCAGTAGAGGAACCAAAGGAAGAACCGTTATTCGAAGAAGACTATGAAGGCGGGTTTGAAGAAGACTATCCGGAAGACGAAGAATATCCAGAGGAGGAAGAGTATCTGGACGAACAAGAGGAACTTTTTGACGAAGATGCATATTTTGATGACGATGAAGAAGATGCTTATGATGAGGAACTCTATGATGGGGGCATTTATGAAGAGGCCGATGATGAAGCATACGAAACAATGTACGAAGATGACTTCGCTGATGATGAACTGGAAATTGATGATGAAGAGTTTGACTTTGATGAAGAAGACAGCAGGAATAAAACAGATACTTATGATTTTGACTTTATCGAGTTGGATTAAACATTAGATTAGACAGAAGAAAGCCGAAATCCTTTGATTTTTTTCAAGGGATATCGGCTTTTTAAAGTTTACAGGATATTTGAAAGATATTTCGACAAGGAAAAGGAGATAGGTTTTGGCGTGTTTGATTGGATTTCACGCTTTTTTTTAAATTTCATCACAATTCTATCACAATTTCACAGTAAACTTAGTTCTAGAAAATCAGTGAAAGGAGTTATCGACATGGATAATGAATATAATTATTATAAACCGGAATCAGAAGTGGAGCCGGTGACAGAAGAATTTGAAGAAGTTATTGAGGAAGCAGAGCCTGCTATGGGAGGAGCACAAGAGGGTATAAAATTGAAAAAGCAAAAGAAGCAAAAAAAGATACCCAAGGTTGTGTCTGTAGCATGCTTGGCATTGATATTTGGAACGATTAGTGGAAGTGCTATGTGGACGACGAATTTTGCACTTGGAAAGATGCTTGGAACGGATGTAAGAAAAATCTCAGCTGCAGGCAAGACAAATACAGAGGTGTACAGCACAAAGCTTAATCACAGCAGTAGTGTGACGACATCGGATATCAGTGATGTAGTAGAAAGAGCGATGCCGTCAATCGTATCGATTACAAATCTAAGCTTGCAGGAAGTACAAAGTTTCTTTGGGGGATCTTATGCGCAAGAGATACAAAGCAGCGGATCCGGTATCATTATCGGACAGAATGAGACAGAGTTATTGCTTGTGACAAATAATCATGTGATAGAAGGAAGTAATACTTTGACTGTCAGCTTTGTGGATGAAACCAGTGTAAAAGCATATGTTAAGGGAACAGATTCCGAAAAAGATCTTGCTGTTATAGCTGTTTCACTTGAGGATATTTCAGATGATACAATGGAGGAGATTGCAGTTGCCACCCTAGGTGATTCTTCCGCATTGAAAGTAGGAGAGCCTGCAATTGCAATTGGAAATGCCCTTGGCTATGGTCAGTCTGTAACGACTGGAATTGTCAGCGCAACGCAACGTGCACTTGGTGGGAATAGTGAAGAGAATGTGAATAACTCTGTAAAATATGTACAGACAGATGCAGCAATTAATCCTGGAAATAGTGGGGGAGCACTCCTTAATATTAATGGTGAGGTTATTGGAATCAATACAGTGAAAGTGAATGCAGATGCTGTGGAAGGTATGGGGTATGCAATTCCCGTATCTGATGTGTCGGATATTATTACAGCTTTGATGAATAAAACAACGCGTACAAAAGTAGATGAGGAGGAACGAGGCTATATTGGTATTGAAGGGCTTGATGTGAATTCACAAAGCGCACAATTATATAGTATGCCGACAGGCGTATTTGTATCCAAAGTGATGGAAGGCGGTGCAGCAGAAAAAGCAGGAATTACAAAAGGGAATATTATTACTAAGTTTGATGGAACAAGAGTTGAATCTATGGAGGCCTTGAAATCACAGCTTGAATATTATAAAGCAGGGGAGACGGTAGAAGTCACCATCCAGGTTCCGGGAAGAAATGGAGAATATAGCGAAGAAGTTTTGGAAATGACTCTTGGCGAAATATCGCAAAAATAAGTGTAAAAAATAAAAAGAATGCGCTTCGGCGTGTTCTTTTTTTGCCAGAAAATATCGAATTACGCCATATAGTGACAAGATATGCCGATTGGGTGTCAAAATGTGTAAAATTAAGGTAAATTGAAAGGGTGGTGATGAGATGTAAGAGAAAGGAATGGACATGGAAGGGATAGAATTATTGATTCATGAATTGGGAATTCATTCTACTTATCACGGATACAGATATTTGCAATATGCAGTTTCACTTGCACTGCAAGATGAAGATTATTTGCTGGCAATTACAAAAAGTATGTATCCGGCAATTGCAGAGCGTTTTCATGCGTCTGTCAGCAGCATTGAAAGAAATATTAGGACAGTGATAACGGTATGCTGGGAACGGGGAAATAAAAAATTGTTAAAACAGATGACACCGTATCCATTGCTTGACAAACCTACGACAGGTGAATTTTTAGACATACTGGTTACATATTGTAAGCAGAAAGGAATGAGACGATAACATTTTTGATGGCGGATGCATATGATAAAAGTGTAATGAAGAAGAAAGGGGATGCATATATGCGAAACTATAGAAACAATATGCAGCAATATATGCAGCATCCGCCATATGGAAGAGAAGAATGCAGATGCCACGAAATGCATCAAAGGCGTATGGAACGGATGAATCCGCCATCTGATACAGGGTGTGGATGTGACAAAGAAAACAGGAAAAAGACTCCGGAATGGATGAGTCTTGCAATGGCATATGTACCGTGGCAGGAGTGGAAAGATATTTATTGCAAGGAGGAGGCTTTTAGGAACGGAACGATATTTGAGCAACTGAATATGCCATTTTGTGGGAGAGGGGGACACAAGGCATGAGTGAGAGACGAAGCAGAGAAGAACTTTTAAGTTTTATTAGTAAAGTCAGTTTTGTTGTGGATGATACAAAATTATTTTTGGATACTCATAAGCATGACAGAGAGGCTTTGAAACATTTTGAAGAATATCGTGAACTTAGGAAAGCAGCTTTGGAAGAATATGCGAAGTATTATGGACCGCTTCTCGTGGATGATGCAGTAATGAGTTGTGATGACAGATGGAACTGGACGGACGAACCGTGGCCATGGATGGAAGGAGGGTGCTAATATATGTGGAATTATGAAAAACGTTTACAATATCCAGTGAAAATTACTCAGACCAATCCAAAGATGGCCCAGGTCATCATCAGTCAGTTTGGAGGTCCGGACGGTGAATTGGCAGCATCCATGCGGTATCTGTCACAACGTTACACGATGCCTTACAGTCAGGTAACAGGTGTGCTTACCGACATTGGTAGTGAAGCCTCAGAAATGGAGTTTTCTGAGGCTTCAGCTTTTTTCGCCTCAGTGTGCGGGGAAGCTTCCAGTGGACGCTTCTCCGCAAGCGTTTCTAAAGCCCCCGTAACGCCCTTTGCCCCCGTAAAGCTCCACTTATGCGGCAGCATCTTCAAATAAACATCTATGTGGTTTTTATCGTTGATTACCATCTTGTCGAGTATCTGGGTGTAGTATTCATCCTCGTACTGGATACCGTTAATCAGTTCGTCAATGGCGTTCCTTATATCCACCATCAATTCCTGCTGTTTTAGTATCATTGCTTGCTGCTGTTCAATGCCCTCCATTGTAGACTTTAGCTTTTCAATATCCTCGTCATACTTGGCTCTTAAAGCAGTAAACTCGGTTTTGTCTATGTCGCCGCTTGTATAGAGGTCTATAAGACCTGTTCGCTTTTTCCCCACTTCCTCGATTTTTTCCGATAAGGCACTTGTACTTGTTCCTGTTAGATCTATCCGCAAACATAAGTCAATCGTCTTGGTGAGATTATCGACAACTTTCTGGCGGTTGATTTTCAGCTCCCTGCAAACAAGGTACAATAAATAAATCGCATCCTCATTGCGGATACTCTCGCCAGAGCAGCCTTTCTTGTTGCCCGCCTTGTCAATGTGCGGTCTGCCGTGATTTGCCGCTTCATAGCAACGCCACGCTTTGTATCTGCTCCCGTCTTTGCGGGTCTTATATCGGGCGACATAGCTTGCTCCGCATCTGCCGCATTTGATTTTCCCAGAGAATGGATAGCGGTTGCTGTGTTTTGCCTTGCCCTCCTGCGAAAGCGATTTTACATCCAAAATGCGGTTTGCCTTATCGAAAAGCTCACGGGAGATAATCGGCTCGTGGTGGTCTTTGATAATGACAAATTCCTCCTGTCCTCGGTTGTACTTCTTTTCATGGGATAGGAAGTCTGGCGTATAGGTTTTCTTCTGCACTAAATCGCCGCAGTATTTTTCGTTGCGGATAACACGGAGAATAACCGTATTCTGCCATTCCTTGGCACGCATAGGCTCGATACCTTCCTCACGAAGCTCACGGGCGATAACATGAGTACCTTTTCCCTCGTCCACGAACTTATGGAAGATAAGACGGACGATTTTCGCCCCCTCCTCATTGATAGTCATTTTCCCGTCCTTTACATCGTAGCCGAGCATACTTCGTCCAAACACAACGCCTTGCTCCATCTGGCGTTTCTGTCCCCATTTCACACGCTCGGAAGTCTTGCGGCTTTCCTCCTGTGCGATAGAGGACATAATGGCAAGGCGAAGCTCCGCATCGCCGTCTAAGGTGTTGATATTATCGTTCAGAAAGATAACGCCGACACCGTGCTTTTTGAGGTCACGGGTATAGAATATGCTATCAAGGGTATTTCTCGCAAAACGGGAAATCTCCTTTGTAATAATCAAATCAAAATCACCGTTTTTTGCACACTCAATCATACGGTTAAATTCTTTTCGCTTTTTTGTGTTCGTTCCAGAGATGCCCTCATCGGCAAATATGGCATAAAGCTCCCAATCGGGATTACGCTCGATATATTGGCGGAAAAACGTGCGTTGGCTTTCAAAAGAATTGGCTTGGTCTTCATTGTCTGTAGAAACACGGCAATAGGCGGCAACTCTTTTTTTCGTTTCCTGCATTTTTTTCTCTTGGTTTAAGAGTTCATATTGTAATGTTGGCATAAAACCTCTCCTTTCCTTATTTATGTCCGTCTTTTCAGGGCATATAGGTATACCCTTGCGGTGTTTCCCGACAATGACTTGCCGTAGTTTAAGTATAGTGAGTGATTGCGTGTATGTCGAATGTGCAAATTATGAAATCGCACATTTCTATATGTAAAGAGCTAAGCGGTTAGGCTTGGCTGCGGTTTTTCTGACTGTATTGCTTTTCTATTTCCTCGATACAGCGGCTATATTGCGAATGAGTCAAAAGCTCCCTTTTTTCTAAAGAAGCAAGTATTGACTTTTGAAGATGCAGATAAAACGCTGTGTATGCCTGTTCGGTGATTTGCGGAGCAGGCTCTCCGACATAGATAAACTCACGACATTTCAATCATCAACACCACCTCGCTATATTGCATGCTTATAGAAAGCTGTTTTTGCTTTCTATAAGATATTTATAAGGGTTTGTACGATATAACAGAGGGGTTAGTCCTTTTTTGAAATGCCGATGCTGATAGCTAAAGCCTTATCTACCGACATCATTAAACGCCTGTCAAAAGTACCGATGTACTCTTGCAGGCGTTGTTTGTCGAGCGTTCTGATTTGCTCAAGCAATATGATAGAGTTTTTTTCAAGGCACTCACAATCATTCACGATAACATGAGCGGTAAATTAGGTTTGGCGTGTTCCTTGCCCGTAATTGCCGCCACAATGCCCGTAATGCTGTGTTTGTTGCCTTTGTCGTTAGAGATAATAAGTACGGGTCTGTGCTTGCCGCCTTGCTCTGAGCCGACAACGGGGTTTAATTTGGCGTAATAAATATCGCCACGCTTGAGAATAATCACTATGTAATAAAATGCTTTTTTCTTGGCTATCCACATATATGTGAGTTTTCTTTTCTCTCATAGGACATTGACCTCCTTACAACTTCATTATATATAGCGGTAATTCATCTTACAAAGGTGCAAGACTTATGCGGCAGGAATGGCACAATAGATGTTGATTCCACGCTGAGAGCCTTGTCCGATAACGGTAGGTTGCTCGGCGTATGTATAATGATTGTTCTCCCCGTACCGGCTTGTCCGCCGTCATAAATCCACCCATCCAAAAGCCCATAAATAGCGGCTGTTCGGGTGATTTTGGGAAATGGAACATTTCTAAGGCTTCTGTAGGTCTCAAGTTAAGAAAAAGATACCATTAGGTCTAACTTTCTATAATAAACACTTGGCATCGATTTTTATTTGTCTTATTTTTTTTCCATCAGTAATTTCTGAAAGTGTCAAATTATTTGAAACAGGATAAAAATACATGCGGTTTATTCTAGGATAATAAAACAAAATCCCAAAATCAGAAGTTAATTTTTCAAACCAAGTAGTCAACTTTTCTACACTTATGTTTTTTTTATATTCTATTTTTTCTTCCACTGAGTTATCTACCAAGAGTTCGCAATAATATGTACTACCATTGAACTTCATCTTAATATCCATATTAAATTCTTCAAATACCAGATTGTTTTCAATTCCTTTATCATTTAGATATTCTTCTGCTTTTTCGAACATTTCATCTTTAGGTAGCTTTTCAAGTTCCTGCTGCTTTAAATGTCTAAGGTTGTCTAATTGAAATATCAAATCTTTTAAATCGTGTAATTCGGCATTGTGTTGAAATTTCAATAATATTTCATCAATGAGAGTATTAATCGTGTGTAAGTTGTTTTTGTGATTTTCTCTTGCTTCTCTGAAACGGATTTGTTTTCTAGAATTAAGTTTAAAGGTATTAATATAAAAGGTTCCTCTATCGTTTTGGGCAATATATTTATAATGATTCTCTTTTTTTCCTCCTACAATAGCAGGGTTACTTCCAGAAAAAATATCGTCAGTACAAGGGTCGAGTAGTTTTGTATCCCAAATATCACTTTTCTCGCTATTACACTTTTCACAAGAATAGTATAAATTATGATATTGATGTGTATCAGGCAAATTCAAAGACTGCGGCTTAAAATGGTCTATTTCAAAAAAGTCCAAACCGACTATTCCTACTTCTTGTTCTTGCAATTTGCAATATGCACATTCATGAGAAAAGTCATTTCTTAAGTATTCTTTGCACTTAGGGCTTGAGTAATTTGCCCAACGCTGTTTTCTTATATATTCCATAATGATATCCTCTGTTATTTTTTTTCATCCAACTTTGAACTAATTTCTTGTAACAAACGAATAGTTTCGGTTTCTTGTTGTTGCTTGATTTCAACAGCTTTATACATCAAGTTCTCTTTTCTTAAATCACAAGCTCTCTTTATCTTTTCTGCAACATTTTTATAACGAGAAGTAATTTCTGATTTTTGCAACTCATAGTCATAATCACCAAACTGGTCTGCAAAATCATCAAGCTCATAATTGGTTAAAAGAACAGCATAGATTGTACTATCATGTTTTCGTATTTCTTTTAGCACATCTATACCTTTATATGTGACCTGTTTCTCTAAATGAAAGTCAATAATTAAAAAATCTACATTCTTCTCCAAAATAATATCATAATAGCCGTCAACTGTTAATGGAAGCTTATCTAAACAATCAAGCTTCAGTCCTTCAAGAGCAAAAAGTCGAGTGTATATGTCTACATTTGCAGCCTCGTCTTCAATAAATAGACCAATCAATTCATCCATCTTACTCATCTCCTTTTGGTAATGCTACAATAAATTTCGCTCCAAGCAAAGTTTCAGAATGCTTAACAGATATATCCCCGTGATATTTTTCTACAATATCTTTAACAATATTCAATCCTAATCCAATCCCGTTTTCCTTTGTAGTTTCAAAAGGTCTAAAAATCTCTTTTTCTTTTCCTTCTGGAACCCCCGCCCCCGAATCTTCAAAATAGATTATTAAATGCGAAGTGCTCTGGGAAATAGTAACAGTAATTTTACGGTTTTCTCGTCCCTTAACTTGCTCAAAAGCGTTTGTTATCATGTTGATGACTATGGACTCAAAATCAATTTGTTTAATTTTGTATTCTATTGTTTCTTCACATACAAAGTTTAAAGTAATATCAAAAGACTTAACTATAGTTTGATAAAACCCGCCAATTTCTCTCAATGCACTACTGAGATTGATTTCTGAATCAAGAGTTCTTTTTCGCTTGCGTAAAAAATTAACAATTAAATTACTATATGCATATATACGATCAAAATCTCCACTAACAATAGCTACAACATCTTTAATTTGGTTTGAATCCATACCATTATCCAAATAAAGATTAACAAGAAGCAAGCTCGTTTGTATTCTGCTAACAATGTCACTTGTTTCGTGTCCAAATGACCCCGTTAGCATGCCCAATGATGCCAGATTTTTATAAAGGTTCAATTCACTTTCTTGAAAATGAATTTTGGCTTGATATGCTTTTTGAGTTTCTGAATAGTGTCTATTATAATCGTTTTGGATTTTTTCGATTCCTTGCTTTTTCTTTTCTGTATGCTCAATATATGTTTTCAGAAGTTCATCAATTTTTTGAGCTGAAACATCTGTATCATTAGAAGATAATTTTCCAATTTGCTTTACAAAATCATCTTCCTTATATAGCTTCTTTAAGTTTTCGAATTGAGAATCAATCTTCTTTTTTTCATTCGCAAGTTTTTGAATTTCTTCCTGCTCAGCCAAATATGCCTTTCTTCTAACATCACTAATAAGATTTGTACATCTAGTTAAAAAGCCAACAAGCTGCAAGTAAGCTTCAGTTTCTATGATTCCTTCTCTGTTGGTTGCATCAATTAATAGAGGATTAGTTTCATCCCCAATCTTAACCACACCTATAACCTGATTATTACCTACCAGGTATCCATGTGTATCTTTTACCTTTTTTTGGTCAAGCAAAAGCCAGTCATTCCCAATGTCTCCGTATGGCTTAACTCTAAAATTGTCTCGATAAATCTTAATTCCACAATATGTGTCAAGAATTCTTTGAGCAAATCTAAAATTATACCCAGACTCGGCATCAGATAAATTTGCACTGTCTCTTAGGAAGAAGTATATTTCCGCTTTCAGATTTCCACATAACAAAGGCTTTTCATAGTTCTCTTCAACAATGTCATTTTTTCCTTCCCTATCAATATAAGTTATGCGCGATTTTTGAGCATTATCAAAAATCTCAGCATCAATTTTAGCATATCTTAAATCAAGGATTTCATTGACTAATACAATATCCTCTACTTTAAACTCGGGAGCAACTAATTCAATTTTGAATGGGTCGCTTTCGATAAAATCTGGAGCTACTAATAAGCGTAATTCTTTTTGGAGCTTGTCAATATCTCTTTGTTTCCATTCATCTCTCAAACCTTCCATAATTAAAATCATACCAGTTTGAGAGTTAGATAGGTTATATTTAGTATATAACTCATCAAGCATAGTAAATACTTCTGATTCACCTTGCAAATCTATAGTATCCAAAGAGCTTGAAACATCACCAATCAGTAATTCAATATCTTCATATTTCTTTATGATTGGCACGACTTTATCTTCAAACAAACTAAGTGTTTCGCCGCTATAAAACATAGGGTATTCAAAACTTTTTGTTCCGAGTATTGATTCCACGGCGTCTTTATCTTCTTGAAGAATCTTATCGGTAACCATAAAATAATCAAGCTGATTACAAATAAATTTTGCAGCTGTAGATTCTTGATGGTCTTTTAGTATATCAATTCTTTGAGTCAATGCAGGAATATTTATTTCCTCAAAACTATTCCAGTTAATATCTACTCTGTATGGTGATTCAGATTCTGGAAATGAGAAAATGTGAACTTTTTCTGCTAAACGCTCAACTGAAAATCTACCAATACCTTTTTTGCCTGCCTTTTTTCTGCCTTTAGGGGTATAAGGTTCAGTAATTTTATTGTTTGTACCAATTACCATCCACTTATTTTCAAAGTCCGATTGTGTCATACCTGTACCAGTATCAATTAGAACAATCTTGCTTTGTGGGGTATTGGGTTTATCCAAAATGATTTTCACACCATAGGCATCCGCGTCATAAGAGTTTTTAATAAGTTCCACTAATGCTGTTACAAAATCTGTAACAAGCTCACGCCCTAATTGGCTAATATGGCGTGAATTTGTTTTAAACTGTAGTTTCTTCATAAATGCTTCACCTCAATAATCTATAATCATATTTATTTCATTAACGGATAAATCATATGCTTCACATACAAGCCTATCCAATTCTTCTTGATGTTTTCTTAACTCTGATAAATATTTTGAGACAAATGCCGAAATATCTTTTGCGTTACTTTTAGAAAATGGAAGTAGATTCAATTCGTTTGCTGATACTTGTGTATTACCGCTTTTACTTATAAAAACATAATTTATTAATTTTGAGTTAAGTAATCCCAAATAATAATACATTAGTTCATCCGTTAAGATTGCTTCTTTTCCAGAGCTGCAACATAAGAAATTTACGTGATTTTCTAAAAAATATCTATCATAATTTTCCAAGAAGTCATCGGATATTAGGCATGCTTTTAATCGTATGTCTTTTTCAAAGTTAGTTGTCCGTTGTACCAATAATCTTTTACCTGATAAAACATAAGAACTAGTTTTATCTGTTATTTTCGCAAATGCCTTTCGTTCATCGTTAGTCCAAGAGGTAATGAATTGAAACTTTACAGGCTGAACATCTCCACCATATACAATTGGTATAGCTTCATCAGAGGAATCAGCGAGTGATTCTTTATGTTGATTCCATACAAATAAACCATTAGAAAATTTGACTAACGAGTCATTGGCAGATAGCGTTGTGCCATTATTATAAACTTTTTCCAATACATCGTACATTTCAGATTTTTTGTTAATAATAAACATGTAATTATTATCCTTATCCATCATCAATTTTGAGCGAGATATTGAAAATTCGGATAACACATTCTGATTGCCATTGATAAATTGTATTCTTGTTTTAGTATTAGATACAGGTTTGTTTTGCAAACAGATTATTAAAACTGCTTGTTCTGCTCTGTCAAATATGTTTTGTCTCGAATTAATGTGTAATATTGATTTAATTCTCAACCCTTTCATTTCCTCACGAAGATTCTTAAAGTAGAGCCCAGAACGAATAGATTGAGGCACAATAAAACTCATTGTACCATTGGTACACAAATGAGATATTCCCCAATGCATAAACAGAGAATATATATTTGGCTGACCATATATTATGGTATCATATCCATCTATATCTTTTAGTGCTTTGGAATCTAATTTAAAATAGGGGGGATTGCCAAGTATAATCGAAAATTTATTTTCCTCTTTATCGGCAATTGTGTTTTTCCATTTTATGTTATTTAGTGCTGGAATAGCAAATGAAAGATTGCTTTTCTGCACACAATCAGGTGCTATCTCCAACAATGTATTTAAAACACTTATTTTAGTTGCAATAACCGAAAACGGATTTACATCATAGGCAAATATATTGTTTTCAACAAACTTAATTAATTCATCAAACGAAAGAAAAGCACTCATCTGTTTAACAGTCTCAACAATAAAAACACCAGTTCCACAGGCGGGATCCACCACTAAATCTCGTTCAGATAGAGCTTTTAACTCATTTTTAACTTCAAACACCATTTTTTGTGCTATTCCTGTAGGAGTATAAAACTGTCCTAATTTTTTCTTAACATCTTTATCAACAAATTTGTCATGCTCATTTATTAACTCATATATTTCTTTTTCTGTAGGTATGTTACAATCATTTAATTGTAAAGGCATAATGCTATCCTTTATTTTATACCACGAAAATAATTTATCGGTATCAAGGATACTTAGTATATGAGTATATTCCTGCGGGCAGTCCATGCTATATGCCAAAAAGTATGCAATAACATGAATGAATGCTATTTCGAATCCTATTGTTTTTTTCAAAAGTTTTTTATCAGAATCAAGAACAGTGTTTTTTCTGGAGTAACTCATTTTCCCATAGTATGTCTTGTCAAAAGATTGTGGAAGATTACTTATAACATCGTTTGAAATTGATAAAATAATATCTCTAATTAATGGCTGCATTAGTATCATTTACCTTTCGTTAGGTGGGTTATCCACACATTGTGGCTGCTTTCCCAAAAGCAAAACCACTCATCCTCATTCACAATCGCATTGAATACAGGCTCAAGAAAGGCCTGCATTACAGCAATGACAAATGAAAATTCAAGTGTTTCATCTTTGATTGTTTTCAAAAAGTGTTTCCACCGCTTCTGAATATCCACATCCTCGGCAAGTGCCACAACACGCTTAAAGCTATCTCTGTCATAGGGAGTACTACGCCGCTGTAAGGTTTCAAATATAGCTGCCTGCAATTTTGCACCCTCAAAATCGAATGTCCTTGAAAGATAATAAATATCGTAAAAATCTTTCATTCTGCTTGTCAGCTCAAACCGTTGCAGTATGGCATCAAATTTCTCAGCAATGGTACTTTCAAGAGAGTATGTTCTGATTATGGGTGTTTCAAAATCTGGAAGCTGCGTATTGATTTTACGGTGTTCTGGTTTTGGTACAATAACATCGCCTACGCCTATATCAATATTGAACGGTACACGCACATTTTTGACTTGTGCAATAATCTGTGTGCTGATACCGTGGTACTTCCTCTGCGGTGAGATTTCCTCAAAGCACTGTGCCGTCATTGTGATATAATCATTACCCGTAGGCGTGTCTATAATTTTGCAAATCAAGTCCTTAACCGTATCCATTGAATTTTTATATCCAACAAGCAAGAAGTCAACATCAATCGTTGCTCGGCTTTCAAAGTTTGTCAGAGTATAAATAAACAAGCCGCCCTTTAATATGAGAAAATTATCATAACCAGACTTTGAGAGCTTTCGCAAAAATTCTTCCTGCACAAAAAGCTGTAGGCACTGCTGATAGGTGATACCTGAAGCCTTTGCTTTATTTTTGAGCTTTGCCAAAACGGAAGCTGCTATATCTGCCATTACAACCACACTCCAATCAAATCGTTTACTTTCTTCTGCACTCTCAATGCTTTCGCATATTCCATAAGGTTGGGAATATTTTTTTGAGGGTCTTTTACATAGTTCTGAATTGCCTTATTGAAAATTTCTTTATCCATCTTACTCATATTTCGCAGGACATCGCAAACAGTACGGTCACGGTCGTATATGCGAACATTTGTAAACTCGATAATGCCATTCGTTTCACCGAGAGAGAGTAACGCAGGTTCTACTCGGTATGCTTTGACAAAAGGATAATCTATTTTTGTTCGCCGTCTGGAAGTGTTTTTATCAACGGTGATATTCCATTCCGCAGGGTTTCTGTCGTTGTACTTGTAATAGAAAAGTGCCGTTTCCATACAAAGCACCGCATCTGGAAAAAGGCTGTTGATTAGAGCAACCTCACTTGTACCGTAATCCTCAATCCAGTGATAATAACCTCGCTTGATCTTTTCGATCAAACCTTCGTCTAACATTCGCTGAATATCTCTATAGTATAGCTTTTCCTTATTCAGTTGGGCTGTTGTCATTGTAAAATTATAGTCCAAGAAAATTTTACCGAGAATTATTTTATCCTGTTCACTAAGCATAAGCTCACCTCTACATTAAACCACTCATAATTTTTGTTTCGGTGGTGTGTTTTAGTACATTATACCCGATTTTGCAAACAGCGTCAACTGTAGCTAAACATATCAAATAATTTTTCCACTGGTGTGGTTTAGTACGGAAAATTAGACCCGCTTGTCCATAGAAAAGGCAAACGGGTCTGGTGTCAATTTAAACAGTAATTTGAAATTTTGTAGAAGCAACAACATATAAATTTATAGTTCGTTTTGTCTTGCTAACCTCGATAGAATAAGGCTTTTCGGCACGTTGAGGGTTTTCTGTTTGATCATATTTTTTTATTTTATCAAAAGTTGAAAAGCTATGTACCTTAAAACCGAAAACCTCACGCTTGTCCTCATATTTCACAGACGGGAACATTTTAGAGGCTTCTGTAGGTACAGAAGAGCTGGCCCACATGGAGATGATTTGTGCAATCGTATATCAGCTGACAAAAAACCTATCTCCGGAGGAGATCAAAGCATCCGGATTTGATAAATATTATGTAGATCATACGTTGGCGCTTTGGCCGCAGTCAGCAGGAGGAACTCCTTGGACAGCAACGTATTTGCAGTCTAAAGGAGACCCGATCACAGATTTACATGAAGATATGGCTGCAGAACAAAAAGCAAGAACGACTTATGATAATATCCTGCGTCTTATTAAAGATCCGGAAATTGCAGATCCAATTCGCTTCTTGCGGGCAAGAGAAATCGTACATTACCAAAGATTCGGCGAAGCTTTAAGAATCGTACAGGATAATCTTGACAGCAGAAACTTTTATGCATTCAATCCGGAGTTTGATGCAAAGCCAGCACATTTATGTAAAGATGAATGTACACGTAGATAATGATAGAGAACGTGTTAAAAGTGTCGTGTATGAATGCGGCACTTTTCCACGTTAAAAGATTAAATATATCCATTTACGAATGGCGGGAGAAATGTTATTATATTAAATAGCATCAAGAAATGGGAAGAGAAAGGATGAACATCAATGGAACATTATTATCAACCGGAGATTGAATGTGCCTCAAGAGAGCAGATTAAAGCATGGCAGGATGAAAGACTTGTAAAACAGGTAAAGCATGTGTATGATAACGTACCATATTATAGAAAGAAGATGGATGAGAAAGGAATTACTCCGTCAGATATCCGATCTACAGAAGACTTACATAAACTTCCATTTATTACGAAAGAAGATTTAAGAGAAGCATATCCGTATGGCTTGGTAGCAGTACCGCTTGGTGATTGTGTGAGAATCCAGTCCACAAGTGGTACGACAGGAAGAAGAGTGGTTGCGTTTTACACACAACATGATCTTGATTTGTGGGAAGACTGCTGTGCGAGAGCTATCATGGCAGCAGGAGGAACGAAGGAGGACGTAGTACATGTGAGCTATGGATACGGGCTGTTTACAGGAGGACCAGGACTTAATGGAGGTTCTCATAAAGTGGGAAGCTTAACACTTCCGATGTCATCTGGGAATACAGAGCGTCAGATTCAGTTTATGACAGATCTAGGTTCTACGATTCTTTGCTGTACTCCTTCTTATGCGGCATATTTGGCAGAATGCATTCATGAGAAAGGTATGCAGGATGAGATCAAATTAAAAGCAGGTATTTTCGGTGCAGAGGCGTGGACAGAAGAGATGCGTCAGGATATCCAGAAATCACTTGGAATTAAAGCGTACGATATTTATGGCTTGACAGAGATTTCCGGGCCAGGTGTTTCTTTTGAATGCAGTTCACAAAGCGGTATGCATATCAATGAAGATCATTTCATTGCAGAAATTATTAACCCGGTCACAGGTGAAGTGCTTCCGGAGGGAGAAAAGGGAGAACTTGTATTTACGAGCATTACGAAAGAAGCATTTCCGCTTCTGCGTTATAGAACGCGTGATATTTGCGTATTAAGCAGAGAAAAATGTTCATGTGGAAGGACGCATGTAAAGATGACAAAACCGATGGGAAGAAGTGATGACATGCTTATAGTTAAAGGAGTCAATGTATTCCCGTCACAGATTGAGACAGTCCTTTTGAATAAGGGTTATGCCGCCAATTATCAGATTGTGGTTGACAGGGTTAATAACAGTGATACCATCGAAGTTCAGGTTGAGATGACACCGGAGATGTTCTCTGATTCTTTAAGTCAGATGGCAGAGAGAGAAAAAGAACTGATAGGAGCTTTAAAAGCAATGCTTGGTATTTATGCAAAAGTAAAACTTGTTGCGCCGAAAACAATCGCACGAAGTGAGGGCAAGGCGAAACGTGTGATTGATAAACGTAATTTATATTAGAAGGAGGTCAGGGGCATGACAGTAAGACAGATTTCTGTATTTGTAGAAAATACACCGGGAAAAATCGCAGAATTTACAAAAGTATTATATGATAATGATATTAATATGCGGGCATTATCCGTGGCAGACACCAGAGATTTCGGGATTTTGCGTGTGATTGCGGATGATTCTTACAAGACAGCATGTGTGTTAAAAGACGCAGGGTATGTATGCTCTATCACAAAAGTACTTGCAGTGGCAATTCCGGATGAACCGGGCGCATTGTATAAAGTATTGGAAGTGTTGGGAGAAAATGATGTCAACCTTGAATATATGTATGCATTCAATACAAGAAGTGTTGGAAGCGCATACATGATTATCCGTGTTGCTGATAATGATAAGGCAGTTTCCGTATTATCAAAGGCAGGAATTAAGGTGATTTGCCAGGAAGAGTTACACAAATTATAAAAGAAGTTGTGTTCATAAAAGAATGCGGGTATAATATAGGATGACCATAGATGGTCATCCTATTTTAGTTAATTAAGGGAGAATAATAAATGTGTGGATTTACAGGATTCGTAGGTACATTGGAAGATAAAGAGCGCGTGCTTGAGAATATGATGAATACGATTGTTCACAGAGGACCTGACAGCGCGGGAATGTTTACAGATGAAGATGCGGCGCTTGGTTTTCGTCGTCTTAGTATTATTGATATCGGTGAGACAGGAAATCAGCCGTTATATAATGAGGATGGTTCGAAAGTACTGACATTTAATGGAGAAATCTACAATTATCAGGAATTGCGGGACGAGCTTATCCAAGCCGGACACGTATTTGTGACGAATACCGATTCGGAAACGTTGCTGCATGGGTATGAGCAGTGGGGAGAAAAGCTGGTCGAGCGTCTAAGAGGAATGTATGCTTTTGTAATCTGGGACCGCAATGAAAAAAAATTATTTGGCGCCAGAGATATGTTTGGGATCAAGCCATTTTATTATGCGAAAATGAATGGCACCTTTTTGTTTGGATCTGAGATTAAAAGTTTTCTGGAGCATCCGCATTTTGAGAAGGTATTTAATGAAAAAGCGCTTGGCAATTATCTTTCTTTTCAGTTTGTTCCGACGAATGAGACTTTTTTCAAAGGAGTATACTGTCTGCAGCCAGGGTATTATTTTGTGTACCAGGATGGGAAGATGAAGGCCGTACGTTATTTTGAGCCAAATTTCACAGGAGATACTGATAAATCTTTTGAAGAAGTTGTCAATGAAGTGGAAGAGACGATGAAAGAGTCTGTGAAGATGCATAAAATCAGTGACGTAGAAGTAGCGTCGTATCTTTCAAGCGGGGTGGATTCCAGTTACTTGACCTATCTTTCACAGGTTGACCATACATTCACGGTAGGATTTGATGATCAAAAATACAGCGAGATTCAGGATGCCAAAGAATTTGCCGACAGTATCGGCATGAAAAACGACAGTAAAGTCATAACGCCGCAGGAATACTGGGATGTGCTTTCGGACTTTACTTATTATATGGACGAACCAGTAGCAGACCCGGCAGCAGTCGCGCTCTATTTTTTGAGCAAAGAAGCCGCAAAAAAGGTGAAAGTGGTGCTTTCAGGAGAAGGGTCGGATGAATTGTTCGGTGGTTATAATATTTATTGCGAGCCATTGGAATATAATGGATTTGACCGGATACCGATGTGGATGCGCCGTTTTTTGGGGAGATTTGCCGAAAGGTGTATGCCAAGGGAAATGAAAGGACGCGGATTTTTGATGCGCCATGGAAAGACATTAGAAGAGCGTTATTTTGCGAATGCAACGACGATTTTTACAGAAAGAGAAGCGGATAAGCTTCTCAAAAAAGGATGCGTTCCGGGAATCCAAAGAGTAACAGCGCCACTCTATAAAAGGGTACAAGGAAAGGATCCGGTAACGAAAATGCAGTATGTGGACATGCATTTATGGCTTGTTCATGATATCCTTATGAAAGGGGATAAGATGGGGATGGCAAACTCACTCGAGGTACGAGTTCCATTTCTCGACAAAGAAGTGATGAAGCTGGCGCAAAGGCTGCCGCTTGATTATAAAGTGAGAGCTCCGAAGACGAAGGTAGCTCTTCGCGCTGCGGCGGATAAAGTGATCCGTAAAAAAACAGCAGAGAAGAAGAAACTTGGATTTCCGATTCCGATTCGCGTATGGCTCCGGGAAGAAAGGTATTATACACAGGTAAGACGAATGTTTGAAAGCGAAGCATCAAAGCGATTCTTCCATACCGCTTATTTAATCCGGCTTTTGGAGGAACATAAAAAGGGGAAACATGACAATAGTCGGAAAATATGGACGGTATATATCTTTTTGGTATGGTATGAGCGTTATTTTATGCATGAAAAACCGGTGCATCCGGCAATGAATTAATAGACCAGGAGAATATATCCTGGTCTAAGGAACAGGAGTATAGATATGTCGAAAACAGCGAAAGCGAAAAGAAGTAAAAAGGTCGCAAAAAGAGAGAAAAGGGTAAAGGATGAAAATACATATTTTGACTATAGTCTGTTGGCAGTCATTGTTTTCTTGATTTGTTTTGGACTTGTTATGTTATACAGCACAAGTTCTTACAGTGCACAGGGAAAATGGGGCAATGATATGTTTTATTTTGGAAAGCAGGCATTGATTAGTCTGGCAAGCGTATTTGTCATGCTTTTCGTATCGAAGATTGATTATCATTGGTATTCTAAAGTGGCAAAGTTTTCATATTTTGCATCGATTTTCTTGATGTTTCTGGTTTTGACGCCGATTGGGATCGAAGCATATGGAGCAAGACGATGGATTAAGATACCGGTGTTTGGGCAGCTTCAGCCAGCGGAATTTGCCAAGATTGCGATTATTATATTTATTCCGGTTATTATCTGTAGACTTGGAAAAAAGGTAAAGACATGGAAAGGTATGGGAGAAATCTTTGCCTGGGGAGCAGTGAATGCCGCTTGTGTCTTCTTGATTACAGATAACTTAAGCTCTGCGATTATTGTTATGGGGATCACTTGTGGAATGATTTTTGTCATTCACCCAAAGACAGCGCCGTTTTTGGTTGTAGGGGGTACAGGGCTTGCCGGTATAGTAATCATGGTAAGGTTTCTTGGGAAATATATGGTAGAAAGTGATGATTTCAGATGGGGGCGTATTGTTGCCTGGCTGGATCCGGAAGGAAATTCGGCTGAAGGGGCATTCCAGACAATGCAGGGACTTTATGCAATTGGATCGGGAGGATTTTTCGGGAAAGGTCTGGGAAGCAGCACGCAAAAGATGATCATTCCGGAAGTACAAAATGATATGATTCTTTCGATTATATGTGAAGAACTTGGCGTATTTGGCGCAATCATTGTGTTGTTGCTGTTTGGATTTATGTTGTATCGGTTATTATTTATTGCTCAGAATGCACCGGATATGTACGGTTCATTGATTGTAACCGGTATTTTTGCACATATTGCGATTCAGGTTGTCTTAAATATTGCAGTAGTCACGAACTTGATTCCAACGACAGGTATTACGCTTCCATTTATCAGTTACGGAGGAACTTCGATTGTATTTTTAATGGCAGAAATGGGAATTGCGTTTGGAGTATCCAGGAAAATACGTATTGAGTAAAAAACACTTTGCATCTGCGCAAAAAGTATGCTATATTAGTATAAGTAGTAATAAAAACTACATATACTAGAAGCGCATACATTAAAACGGCGTAGGGGGAAGCAAAGATGAGTTATAGAATAGTAGTTGACAGCTGTGGAGAATTGACAAAAGAGATGAAAGAATCCGGCAATTTTGTGACAGCGTCATTGGGAATAGACATACAAGGATATCATATTGCAGATGATGAAACATTTGATCAGGCAGACTTCCTGAAAAGGGTAGCGGAAAGTCCGGAGTGCCCGAAATCATCCTGTCCATCGCCGGATACTTATATGGAATATTATCACTGTGATGCAGAGCATGTTTATGCAGTCACACTCTCGGCAGAGCTGAGCGGTTCTTATAACAGTGCTATGCTTGGAAAAGAACTGTATGCGGAAGAATATGGTGAAAAACAAATCTATGTGTTTAATTCACGCTCGGCATCTGTCGGGGAAACATTGATTGCACTCAAAATTGCAGAATGTGAAGAGGCAGGAATGAGCTTTGAAGAAGTTATAGAGACAGTGGAAGCATATATTGAGGAGCAGAAGACGTATTTTGTCCTGGAGTCCTTGGAAACGCTTCGAAAGAACGGGCGTCTGTCAGGGGTGAAAGCATTGGTAGCTACTGCGCTTAATATCAAACCGTATATGGGCGCTACTCCACAAGGAACGATTGTTCAGCTTGGTCAGGCACGAGGAATCAAGAAAGCATTGGGCAAGATGATAGATGTTGTTGTGGAAGAAATCGAGGAGCCGGAAAAGAAGATTCTTGCGGTTAGTCATTGCAACTGTAAAGAACGTGCGGAAGCAGTCAAGAATCAGCTCCTGCAAAAACTAAAGCTCAAAAAGGTGTTGATTTTAGACACAGCAGGAATCAGCAGCATGTATGCGAATGATGGAGGAATTATTGTAGTGGTATAAACTATTGTACATTTGCCGAAAATGTGATAGACTTAAGAGTAGTTGTTAGTAAAGGAGCAAGAAAGATGAGTCAGGCAAAAGTAGAACGTTATAAACAAGAAAAAGCAAATAGAAAAAAAACGATGCGAAAAGAAAAGGTGGCGCATATGATGCGCACAGGCATTTTGTTGGTGATTGGAGCAGCGCTCATTGGCTGGATAGGATATTCCGGTTACAGTATGTATGCAGATAGCCAGCCGCGTGAAGTAGCAGAAGTAGATTATGAGGCAGTCAACACCTATTTGGAAGGTTTGAATGCAGCGGAATAAGAAAGAGATGGAGACCCCTCCACTTTCTCCCACGAGGAGAAAGCGGAGGGGTTTTTTTATCTTATAGGAAATACCTTGTCACGCTAAAGCGTGAAAGCTTTTCCTATAAGACAAAACCCTCCGGGAGGAT